>Ga0118677_10015698_pt1 | contig 10487 bp, 6 predicted proteins | sample AliMusrvi5mmetaG_FD_86154 | JGI IMG/M metagenome (GOLD analysis project Ga0118677, IMG submission 86154)
ATTCTGTTTTGTGCAATCTCCCTATGCCTGTTTTCATTTTCATTCAAGGGTATAGCAACAGAAAAGCCACTAATATTTCCTATACCACAGGAAATGCAAATTTTGCTGGATGTATTTACATTAGATGAAAAGGTCGCCATTATTGTTCCTGAGAATGTCTCTGAAAAGGATCTTTCACTGGCCCGTATGCTTGTTGGAGAACTTAGTTCAAAATATAGTCTGGCCTTGAAAATTGAAACGAACTCAAAAATACCTAAAAACAGGAAAGTTATCGTGATGGGTACGATTGCCAATCCGCTGATTAAAAATTATTGCGCAGAAAATAATCTGGCAGTCAATCAGAAAAGTCCGGGAACAGAAGGGTATATTTTGCAGGCGGATAACAATGCGATTGTGATTGGTGGTTGGGATGATTCCGGAGCTTTTTACGGAATGCAAAGCCTTCGCCAGTTACTTATGAACGGTAAGGGAAAAACAGTACAAGGGGTGAAAGTCCGGGATTGGCCAAATTTACCCATTCGTGGAATCAGACTTTTTGTTCCCGGACCTGAAAACCTGGCTTTTTTCAGTCGGTTTATAAAAGATTTTATGGCCTTGTACAAATACAATAAGCTTTTTATGGAAGTGAATTGTATGAGGCTCGATAAACATCCTGAAGTTAATGCCGGGTGGATTGAATTTTCGAAGTATATGCAATATACCCGTTCAAGTTGTTTGGAAAACTTATATGGCGAAATAAAAAACTCAACCCATCATGATGCCGGCGATGGGTATATTATTGAAAAAGAAGATATTAGAGGCATTGTTAAAAATGCAAATAATAATTTCATCGAGGTGATTCCCGAAATTCCATCACTTACCCATGCCTATTATTTATTAACAAGACATCATGAACTTGCAGAATATCAGGGCGATATGTGGCCGGATACGTATTGTCCATCCAATACCGATAGTTATAAGCTTATGTTTGACGTTTATGATGAATATCTGGAGGTAATTCATCCGAAAATGGTCCATATTGGGCATGATGAATGGTGGGGAGCGCCTATTGGTTCTTGTCCGATTTGCACCGGGAAAGATTATTCGATGTTATATGCGGGCGATATCATTAAGATTCATAATTATTTTGCTAAAAAAGGGATTAAAATCGCCATGTGGGGCGATTATTTGCTGGAAAGTCTCCGTGATACGTTAGTCCAGAATCGTGTTTCTCTTACAGGTGTGAAGTACCAGACGCCTGGTGCTGTCCGGCCTGAAGTTGTGAGAGATTCCATTCCTAAAGACATTTTGATATTTAACTGGTTTTGGAATGACCCTAAAAAAGATATGGAAATTCAAAAGTTTGGCTTCAAACAAATTTATGGAAATATGATGGATTCCCTTCCCAATTGGGATAACCGAAGAAAAGGCCTGGATGTGATTGGAGGCGCAACGCTCAACCGCGATGCCGATGACGCGGCGCGCTTCCCGGTCGGCATTTAACTTTGCGTCGTCGAGAATCCGGTGGGTCAACTGCCCGGCATCTTCGCGGGCTTCGTCCGCGACGCGCTGGAGCAACAAGGCTTTCGCCTGCTCGCCGGTCAGCCCGGCCTGCCGCTGAAGTTCGAGCTGCGAGAGACGTTTCAATTCATCCAGCTCGCCCTGCAACTTGTGCAAATCCTGCTCGCGCGCGGCGATCCCGGCTTCCTTTTTCGCGACCTCGTCGGTTTTGCGATCCAGCCATTCGACTTTTCGGTCGAGATTGTTCTCCCGTTGCAGCAGCCGCTTCTCGGATTCGCCCAGCTCTTGCCGGCGCGTCCGCGCTTCGGCGTCAAAAGTTTCGCGGGCTTGCAACAGCTGGTCTTGCCCGCGCACGGTGTTGCCGCGCAGCTTCCAGCGCAGGAGCAGCCAGGCGGCCCCCGCGCCCACCAGCAATGCGAGCGGGCTAATGAGAATGTGGTTCATGAGTCCTTGGGCAGTGAACAACTTGGGTTTCAGTCACAATGAAGTCCATGCGGATGTCGTGCGGCTCAATCGGGACTTCGGCCAACAATTGGAAATCGTGGGTCAACGCAATCTTGATGCCGCGCGCATGTTCGAGCAAAGCGTCGAAGTAACCTTTGCCGCGCCCCAGCCGATTGCCATTGCGGTCGAACGCCAAGCCCGGCACAAGCCACACGTCCGGTCGCGCGACCGGCACATGCCGCAGGAGTTTTGGTTCAAGAATCTTCAACTTGCCGGCAACCAGATCCTGATCGAAGTCATGGATCTCGGCGGCCAGATACTTGCCCCCTTGAAACGATGGCACGCTGACATGCCGGCCTTCGAGCAACAGTTGCCGGATGAGATCGTGAGTCTGAATCTCGTTGCCGAAGGAAACGTACACCACCAGCGATTTCGCATTCACAAACGCCGGGAGCGTCGCCAGTCGTTTCATGACTGCGAGGCTATGCTGGTGCACCGTGCCGGCGTCCAAGCCGGTCAGGTGCGCCAACATCCGTTTGCGTGGTTCGTGCTTCATTAACGCACCGACGCCTGGGACTGGCACGGACACGGGATGCGAAACGTCTCACAGCCGGCCACGCTGGCCAAGAGAAGCAATGCGATTATGAGCCGCGTTGTTTGGCGAGTAATTGTTTCCATTTTTCCATTCTCTCTTTCACACGGACTTCAAAACCTTGGTCACCCGGTTCGTAGTATTTCTTCCCGACCGGCAAGTAGTCCTGTTCGACAACGTGTCCCTCAAAATCGTGGGCGTACTTGTAATCCTTGCCGTGGCCGAGCCGTTCGCTGCCTTTGTAATGCGCGTCCTTCAGATGTGCCGGCACTTCGAGCGTCCGACCCGACTCGACATCTGCCTTTGCCGCCCAGATACCCTTGGCGCTGGCGTTGGACTTCGGCGCGGTCGCGCAATAAACCGTCGCCTCGGCCAATAGCAGTTCGCCTTCCGGCCAGCCAATAAATTCAACCGCCTGATGCGCCGCGACCGACAACACCAGCGCCTGCGGGTCCGCCAACCCGATGTCTTCCGCCGCCAGAATCGTGATGCGGCGCGCGATGAACCGCGGGTCTTCGCCGGCCACCACCATCTTGGCCAACCAATACAATGCCGCGTCCGGATCGCTGCCGCGCATGGATTTGATGAATGCGGAAATCGTGTCGTAGTGTTCGTCTTCGCCGGCGCCGTAGACGACGGCTTTCTTCTGGATGGATTCCTCAGCAATCGCGCGCGTGATGTTGCCGGTCGCTGTGGTAAGCGCGCCGATTTCCAACGAGTTCAGCGCCTTGCGCGCGTCACCGTCACAGGCGGTGGCCAGAAACACCAGTGCATCTTCGTCGGCAGTCGCGGTCAACACTTCCAGGCCGCGCCGGAGCAACGTCGTGATGTCGGCGGGTGTGAGCGGTTGCAACTCGAAAATCTGCGAGCGCGAAACGAGCGGTGAGTTGACGTAAAAAAACGGGTTATGTGTCGTCGCGCCGATCAACCGCACCGTGCCGTTCTCGACATCCGGCAAAAGCACGTCCTGCTGCGCTTTGTTGAATCGGTGAATCTCGTCAATGAAGAGGATCGTTTTCTGGCCGGTGTTCTCCACACGGTTGCCGGCACTGGCGATGACGCGGCGAATGTCGGCGACATTGGACTCGACGCCGCTGAGCCGCTCAAATTTGCTTTGCGTGGCGTTGGCGATGACTTCGGCGAGGGAGGTCTTGCCGGTGCCGGGCGGGCCGTAGAGGATGATCGAACTGATCCGGTCGGCTTTGATGGCGCGCCAGAGGAGTTTGCCTTCCGCGAGGATGTGGCGTTGGCCAACGAATTCAGCGAGCGTGTGCGGCCGCATCCGCGTGGCCAAGGGGGCGGTTTGTGCCGACTTCCCCGTGGCCGCTCTGGGAGTGGCGGACGGTTCCTGATTATCAAATAGGTTGCCGGTCGTCATAGCACATTGCCCGATGTTGCCGGTTGCAGGCTGACCAGGGGAAAAGAAATACCCCGCCGTAATGCCGTTGGGACGTATTCCGTCGAACCCCTCGTTAAAGGGGGTGCTTGGCCGATTGTTTCCGACTTCCATTGAAGGCATGTCTTCCGCAACCGAACCGAAGCTCCGCTATTTCTAGCATTTATCGGCCCGAGGAATTTTCATCCGTCACGAACATGGCAGGGTATTTCGCGATTTCAAATCTGACAAAGAACATTCACGACCTGCGCCGCGTCTTCCGCTTCTCCATACTGCACTTACCGCACTACTTCAAGCTGCTTCGAGTTGTAACTCGTTAATTTTCGATCTTACCCTGCCGTCGGTCAGCTCGCGCGAATCTCGCAGCCCAACGCCTGCTGTAACTGCCGCTTGATCCGCTCATGCGCCTCGTTCACTTCCGTGTCGGTCAACGTCCGATCCACCGCGCGAAACGTCAACGAGTACGCCACTGATTTCTTACCGGTCGCTATCGAGCTACCGCGAAAAATATCAAACAACTCCACCTTCTCCAAGAACTTATTGCTGTTCTTTTCAATTTCCGCCACGACCCTCGCGTGCGGCACAGCTTCGTCGAGCACCAACGCCATGTCCCGCACCACCGCCGGGAACTTCGGCAATTCCCGGTATTGCTTCTCGGCCGCCACCGGCAACGCCGCAAACTCCAGCTCCGCAAAATAAACCGCGTCGCGCAAATCGCTCTTCTTTGCCTGCGCGGCGGTAATCTCGCGGATCTCCGCCGTGACACCCAACTCCGCCAGCGCGCCTTTCAAATCCAAATAGTCCACCTTCTCCGTCCGCTCCCAATCACCGGTGGTTCGCCGGCCGGTGACTGCCAGCGCCAAATGCAGCGCTTCCTTTCCATCTACCGCAAATACGCGGCCAATCTCAAACAGCTTCATGTCGTACTGATGCCGGGAAACGTTCGTTCGCAAATTCGCCAGCAAACCCGGCATGAGCGATTGACGGAGCGCCGTCATCTCCGCGTTGAGCGGGTTCTGCAACTTCAACGCCCCCTCGCCCACCATCGTCTGGTTCACGGCTTCGTCGAACCCGAGTGCCGTCAACGTCGCACGCACCTTCCGTCGCGCATCCCACTGCATATCGAACTCCGAGATCGCCGGCGCCGCCGGCAACATCTTTGCCGGGATCTTCTCAACGCCGTAAATGCGACACACTTCCTCAATCAAGTCAGCCTCACGCTCCAAGTCCACCCGGAACGTCGGCACTGCGACCGTCACTGCCTCGCTTGTGTCATTGACGACATCCAGACCGAGTCCGCCAAAAATCTTCTTCACGGTTGCCGGCGGCACTGCGATGCCGAGCAACCGGTTCACCTGCGCATGCCGGCACGCAACCTGCCGCTTAACGATTGGCTGCGCCAGGACATCGGTCAAACCACGGCAAACCTGACCGCCGGCAAGTTGCTGAAGCAACGCCGCGGCGCGATTGCTCGCCCAGACTACGCCGTCAATGTCCGCGCCGCGCTCAAACCGGTAACTCGCGTCGCTCGCCAAGCCCAACCGTTTGGAAGTCTTCCTGATATTCGACGGCAAGAACCACGCGCTTTCCAGCAACACGTCCGTGGTCGCCGCATTGATCTCGCTGTTCTTGCCGCCCATGATCCCGGCAAGCGCGACCGCGCGCTCGGCATCAGCAATCACCAGCATATCGTTGGTCAACTCATGCCGGCTGTCGTCCAGCGCCGTGAACTGTTCGCCAGCCGTGGCGCGGCGCACGATGATTTGTTTACCGGCCAGTAAGTTGTAGTCGAACGCATGGAGCGGATGTCCGCTTTCGAGCAAGACATAGTTGGTGATGTCCACGACATTATTGATTGAGCGCAATCCGACTTTCTCAAGAATCTGTTTCAACCAAGCCGGGCTGGGGCAGACCTTCACGCCGCGAATCAACCGCGCCGTATAACGCGGACAGAGTGCGGGTGCATCCACCCGCACTGCCGCGAGTTCAGCGCCGGCCTCGGTCAACGCAATCTCCGGCAAGCGCAGCGGATTGCTCGTCATCGCCGCAATCTCACGCGCAATTCCGATTACGCTCAGCCAATCGGGACGGTTCGGCGTGACTTCGATGTCATACACCGTATCGCCAGGACCGAGATATTCAGCAAACTTCTTACCAATCGGTGCGTCCACCGGCAGGATGAGCAAGCCATCCTCGCCTTTCGGCAGGCCGAGTTCTTCCGTCGAGCACATCATGCCTTGCGACTCGATGCCGCGCAGTTTAGAAACTTTGATCGCGAACCCGGCTGGCATCGTTGCACCCGGCAACGCCAGCGGCACTTTGTCGCCGACCTTGTAATTCTTCGCTCCGCAAACAATCTGGCGTTCGCCGATGCCGTCGTTGACGCGGCAAACGGAGAGTTTGTCGGCGTTCGGATGTTTCTCGCTGGCGAGAATCTGCGCGATGACAACTTGCTCCGGAATCTTGCCGCCGAGACTGACCATGGACTCCACTTCGATGCCGGCAAAGGTCAGCTTCTCCGCCAACTCCGCCGGCGACCAGTCAAAGTCCACGTACTGTTTGAGCCAGTTGTAAGTAAATTTCATTCGTCACCGGTATTTCGCAGGAATGGTTTTGCCTTTGGCCGCGCTTTGGCACGCAAGGTCGAGAATGTGGATCGGCCGCCGCGCCCATTCGCCGGTAATGACTAGCTTTGTGTTTTTGGTGAGATGGTCGGCGATGTTCTGGTAGAACCGCCAACCTTCGTCGGGCATCTTGCTCGTTGTAGTGGTGAGTTTGTTGCCATCGCGAAGAATGTGCGTGTTCTCACCGCCGTCGATGATGTAATTGCCTTGCGTGCCGAACAGTTCCACCCGGCCGCGTCTGGGATTGGAGTCCAACGTCGTGATCAGGAGCGTCAGGACGACGCCGTTCTTGAAGCGGACGACGGCATAGCCTTCGTCCTCAATGGCGTCGGCCTTCCATTTCGTCTGCGGACCCCAGTAACCGTGTTTGGCGAAGCCGGACACTTCCACGATGTCGGACTTGACCAATTGCAGGCTGTATTCAAGCAAATGCACGCCCCAATCGTAAAGCGCGCCGCCGGAAATTGTCTTGCTGGTGCGCCACCAGTCGCCGGGTTTCCCGCGACTGCCCATGTGGGCTTCAATGCGAACGATGTCACCGATGCAGCGGTTCTCAACGACATCTTTGACGGCTTGCCTGGCGCAACCGTCCCAATGCCGGTTGTGGTAAGTGGAAACAATCACGCCCGATTTCTTTGCGGCGGCAATCATCGCATCGCATTCGCTGGTGCGGATCGCCATCGGTTTCTCGCAAACCACATGCCGACCGGCGCGCAAAGCTTCCAAACCGAGCGGCGCATGCGTGTTGTGTGGCGTGATCATCGTCACTAAGTTCACGTCCGACTTCTTCAACATCTCCGTCAACGACCGGTACGTCCCGATGCCGGGGAAATCCTTCGTGGCGACTTCGAGCCGGGCCGGGTCCAGCTCGGCCACGGCGACCGGGGTCATCCCGGCGCGTTTCATCTCATTGAGATGCAATTTACCCATGTTAAACGCGCCGCCGTAACCGACAACGCCGACTTTGATGTCACTGGCTTTGGAAAAATGTTTCATAGTGGGCGAGATATTGCGGACAACGTCCAGAAAGTCAACGCGGAACCGGCTTGCATAACCATTCCCTTCCATTAAAAGCTTGCTGGCATTGTCGGAATTGATACAACGTTTAGTTAATATGACAATGAAACAACCGACTGTGCCGGAGCCAGACTTCCAAACAGCCTGCCAATGGTGGAATGATTTGCCTAACATCTGGACGCCGGTCGGCTGGAAGGACCATATGCTCCGGTTCAACGTGCTGTGGAACGGGACGCTACTGGCCAAGCCGGATATGAATCGCCGCACCGAGCAGTGGGCGGGACAAGGGTTGCAGCTTTCGCTCACGCCGAATTTTGTCGCGAAGCCCAATTTTTGGCAGGATTGGAGCAGTGCCTGGCTGAACCATGACGATGGCATGGTCAATCAGGGTTGGAATGAGGATGCCGCACCGGTCATCTGGACCGAGTGGTCGAAGGATGGATTGCTGCTGCGTTCGGAAGTCTTTGCGCATATTCCCGGCGGTGCAGATGTGCAGACCGGGATCGAGCCGTTGTTTGCGTGGATGCGCCTGAGCATTCACGAATTGTGTGCTGCTCTGCCCTTGGAGCCGGTCCACGGTTTTAATCTGTTGCTTGAAACTCCGCACCTGACGACAACCATGAGCATGCGCGACAACATCCGACGCCATCCGGAATCGGCGGCATACCCGCGCCAGCTGCGGTGCGACTCGCAACCAGCTAAGCCCGGTCATGGCTGTCGGATCGTGGAACCGAACGGCAAAGTTCGCTTGGCCGTGGCCCCGGGCAAATTCTGTTCGGAAATTCAGTTCTTCCGCCCGGGCAAGGATCAGCGGGAAACCCGACTTCACCTCCAGTTGCCAGCGCGCCGCGGTGCTTTCGTGGATCTTCTTGTACCGATGTTGCCGTGCGCCCGGCAAACGTTGGATGCTGAATTAAAGCTCGGTTACGACCGGGCATTGCGTCAGTCCCGGCAATACTGGAAGCGCATCACCACCGTGCCAACGCGGTTCGCCGTGCCCGAAGCGGACGTGAACGAAATCATTCGGCAGAGCGTCCGGATCAGCAACGTGCTGACGGAAAAGAATCCCGCCACCGGCAAATACTGCAAAATCAACGGCTCGTGGACGTACGCCGATCTTTGGACCACGCCGGTCGCAATGGATTTCATCATGATGATGGACACGCTGGGCCACCACACGATGGTTGAACGTTACCTCGAAATCTTTCGCGAGGAACAAGGCACAGTCGTGCCGCCCGGCCCGGCGTACGAACTCCATCCGGGATACCTGTCGACTCCCGCGCTTTACAAATCCATCGACTGGCTGTCGGACAACGGCGCGGTGCTCTGGACGATTTGTCGACACGCGTTGCTCTCCGGCAATCAGGAGTTCACCAAACGTTTCACGGACTGCATCGTCAAGTCCTGCGAGTGGATGAAAGCGGCGCGCACCAAGACCGGTCACGGCGGTTACCCCGGCGTCTTGCCGGCGGCGGTGGCCACGGATTGCAAAACCGAGATTCAAGCATTGTGGAGCATCGGCTGGAACTACAAAGGGCTGGTCGAGGCGGTCAAGATCTTGCGCCGGTTGGGCCATCCGCGCGCGGCGGAATTTGCGACGGAGGCGAACGAAACTCACGCGGCGTTTCTGCGCGCGTTGCGCGACAAGTGCCGGAAGATGCCACGCTGGACGGACGCGCGCGGACGGAAACGCGTGTTGGTGCCGACCGCGTTGGCTGGCGATGAGCGGCAAGAGACGCGCAACGCGTTCTATCTCGATACCGGCCCGCTGTTTCTCGTATTTGCCGGTCTGATGCCGGCGAGCGACCCGTTGCTGGACGATGTGCGGCGTTGGTTCCGGGAAGGTCCGCAACGGAAGTTCTACCGCCGGGATGCCAACTGCTGGCAGGTGCCGGTGTTGGATCGCGAGATGTCGAGCTGCGAGCCATGCTACTCGTGGAACCTGTTTCACACATGGCAGCAAGGCGACCGGGCGAAATTCCTCGAAGGTCTGTACAGCATCTTCGCCGGCAGCATCTCCCGCAAAACGCGCGTGTCCTGCGAAACCCGCGGCGGCATTACCGGCAACGCATTCACCGCGCCGCTGGCCATCTATCTCTCCCGCTTGGCCGTGATTGATGACGAACTGGTGGAAAACGAATTGCACTTGTTGCGCCTGATGCCGTTGGCGTGGTTGAAGCCGGCTGCTGTCGCCGCCTTTGAGAAGATACCCACCGAGTTTGGCCCGGTAACATTGCAAACAAAAGTGTCGGCAAACGGCCAGACTTTGCACGTGACGTTCAAGCCAGCGTTTCGCAAGGGCGCGACACCCAGCAAGATCTTGCTCCATGTCCCGCCGATCAATGGCCTGCGGCGATTGGTCGTGAATGGGAAGCGGTGCGCCAGCAAGTTGCCGATCGAACTGCCCGTCGAATAAACCGGCGAAAGGAATCTAGGTTTGCAACACTCGCGTCCCATTGTGCTGTCCATCTTGTCAGGCATGAGCCTGGCAGTGATTGGCGTGGCGTTTGGCCTTGGGCAGAAGGCCGGTGTCCAGCCCATCGAAATCATGCTGGTCAGCACTGGCGTGGGAAGCTTGGTCTTTGCCGGCAAACAATTTCACCGCCGCCAGCCAGCCCCGATCCCGCTGCGGGTTTGGTGGTGGGGCATTGCCGCCGGGCTCAGTCAATATCTGACGATTCGCGGCATTGGCCTGGCACTACAGCTCGGACCGTTGTCACCGGTCTGGTGCGCAACGTCAATGGGGTTTATCCCGGTCAGCTTCTATTCCGCCATCCGTTACAAGGAACGGCTGACGCTCTTGAAGCTTGTGGCGCTGGCCGCCGGGGTTGGCTGCGTGGTGGTCAGCGCGCTGACCAATTCCCATGGTGGCGCCACGCTCGCCTCACTGGCAAGCACGCTGGGATACGGCGCG
>Ga0118677_10015699_pt1 | contig 10487 bp, 8 predicted proteins | sample AliMusrvi5mmetaG_FD_86154 | JGI IMG/M metagenome (GOLD analysis project Ga0118677, IMG submission 86154)
CCCGGGCAAGCCCTCGGTGACAACACCCTGACGGCCGGAAGCGGGATGGAAGCTTTAAAGATCATTGAGGAATGCGCCGCGAAGCTGGATCTGATCGTTTTGGATCTCCACATGCCGGGAATGGGCGGCGTGGAGGTGCTGAGGTCCATCCGGAAAAATCATCCCAAACTCGCCGTCGTCGTTCTTACCGCCCTTCACGGAGAGCAGGAAGTATGCGAGCGCCTGGGCGTCGAAGCCTTCATCAAAAAGCCTTACAGTCTGCGGGATCTTCACGATCGCATTGAAATCATCATTGAGCGAAAAAGCGAGGATAAAAGCCCGATCGAGCTTGAAAGCGGGTGGGAGCCTTGTGCTAAGGTGTTGATCGTCGACGATGAAGAGGAGGTTTGTGATTTTTTAAAGGACGCGCTTACCGAGGACGTCGCCGACGCGCATTTCGAAGTGAAATATGCGCTTTCTGGGGATGAGGCGCTCAGGATCTCCCGGGAGTTCGAGCCGGATATCGGGATCATCGATATCAAGATGCCGCATATGTGGGGCGACGAACTGATCGAGCGGTTCAAGGCGGGGGAGGGCCATTCCCCGAAGGATTTTGTGATCTACACTGCGGTGGATGGGGCTGAGGAATTGAGCCGCGCCAAGAAGCTAGGTTACCGCTGTTTTTCAAAACCCACGGACTTAGAGACGATCGTTGAGATCCTCAAGAAGATCTGCGTTCGTCATAAGCTGCTTCGGAAAACCCCCTAAAAGTTCAGTTTGGGGAAGCAAGGGGGCCCTTTACTTATCTCTCCCCGGACTCTTACCGGACAAAAAAAAGACTGAAAAACTTTAAGAAGTTTTTTTGCTCTTAACCCTCCATTCTTAACCCTTCCGCGGTCCTTAACCGCAGCACTACCGATAGAGGGTGGAATCCCACATAATGATCGTCTGCCGATGGTCCCAGTCCCGCGGACATGCCTTTCGGAACTTTCACCCGTCTGGTTGGTGCTTTGAGATAAAGATTATTTTAAGCCTAAAAACCCTCCCGAATCGTTCACACCCCTGTCTTAAACGGACCTCCCATGGAGGGGTAATCATAGGGCGACTGGTTCGAGGGGAGGGATAATATTTATTTCAAGCTTCAAAATCTTCCCAAACCATGAACACCCTTGTCGTAAACGGACCTTCCATGGGAGCATCAACGCGACAGGATGGGGTGAAAACGTCGCTGACGGGGCCGCTGAAAAATTTATTTCTAGCTTAGAAATGTTCGTTTGGTGTGAATGTCCATGTCGTAAAGGCCCCTCCCATGGGGAGTATTTAGGCTCAGATCTCGGAAGCGTGCCCGGCGGAGGAGTTCCCGGGTAAGCCTAATGGGCTTGTGACGGTGTTCGTGAAAATTTATTTCTAGCTTAGAAATGTTCGCAAACATTGAACGGAAAGCTCTTAACTCCATGTCCCATGAGGGGGTATCGCATCACAGGAGGCTTGATCACTCGTTTGGAAAAGAAATAAAAAGTTTTGGCGGTCCCAATACCAATCAATCGAAGCGACGTGGAGATTGGGGCCGTCCAAACAATCATTTTGGAAGAGAAATAATGTGTTTGGGCGGTCCGAAAGGAGCGGAATGCACCATGAACCAAGAGCCGGCTGAAGCAGTAGCTGTACAACAACCAACCACAAGTTTTAAAAATCCAACAACATCCCAGGGCCATAAGATTCCTGGCAGGTTCCCCAAAGTCCGGTCCGTCCAACTGACAGCCCGCGATCTTTTGATCTTCCAGCTTTTGCAGGCGGAAGGCGCGAAAACCTCTGCTGATCTTTCCCGGTGTTTTTGGGACGGTCACTCCAAGAAAGCCAAAGCCGGTTTCCAGCGTATTCGGTTGTTGATCAGATTCGGCTTCCTTGAGCGCGGAAATCCCAAGCTTCTTTATCTTTCCGAAAGCACCAAGCAGATCCTTTCCACGGCTCTTGGTGTAGAGGACAAGAAGCCGCAATGAAAGTGGTGTCCCCGAACACCTTCAAAAGCCCCGCCTACCGGGTTTTGGCTCATCTCTCGGACGAAGAAAGGCTGGACCAGGCCGCCGAGCTTCTGGCGATTGGCGTGCTCCGTCTTGCCGAGAAGCGCGGGCTTTTAAAAGACCGGAAAGCCCCGGCTCGCCAGGCCCCGGAAAGGGCACAAGAGACCGCCTGAAATGAACCCCGCAACACTACACTCGCGGCTATTCCCTCGAAAATTCTGGCCTGAAAAATCCCATGAACGCTCAGGCAAAAATGATCTGGATTTTCGGGGATTCCTGTGCTTTTGGGTCCACGTTGGTATGTATTTCGCAAGGCGTATACACCAAGGTGGAGGCGAAAGCATCGTAACTCGTTTGCCCGCCACGTTTCGTCCCTGCTGCTTTTGGCAGCAGTTACCGAAGACCACACTCTCTCCTCTTGTGGAAGCGAGAGCGTGGTCTTCGGTGTCGAATCGTGGCGGGCAAACAGAAACGATTGATCGGGGGAGGAATAAATAAATGGAGACTACACCTGGCAAGAAAAAACCTAAGAAACAGAACTGGAAATATCTGGATGTGACGGATAGGGATATTCGGCTGATGAAGATGATCGTGGAACAGAAGTTTTTAACAAGGCCCCATGTAATCGAGAACGTCTTTGATGGAGCCAGAAGCTATGCCAAGGTCCGGATCAGGAAGCTTAAAAAATTCGGCTACTTGAAAACGGTCAGAACTTTAGCTGACGAACCGGAAAGTTATCTTTTAGGTAAGGAGGGTATAGGGGCACTGAGAGAGGCCGGATGCGTGGTCGGCGTTCGAGGTTTTAGTGCTCCTGACGCCCAGGATTCGATTGAGATCGCATTCTATGACCATGACAAAAAAGTGACGAATGTGAGGTTCCTGTTAGAGCGGCTCGGGTTGTGCAAAGACTGGAGAAGCGAGAAGGTATTAAGGGTAGGGACGAAGGGGGAACGGAAAGTTCCGGACGGGGTGTTCACAAGGAACGCCAAAGGGATCGCCATCGAAGTGGAGCTGCATGTCAAAAAGGCCAGCACCTACCGGAAGATATTCGAGGTCTATGAGCGCGATCCGAAGATCCGTTACATTTTTTATGTTTGCGGGGATGCTTCCGTCCGGGAAAAGGTCATGAAAGAAGCGGGTGAAAGATGGGCGGACCGCATGTGCTTTGTTCTCTACAAGGAACTCATGGAATTCGGGGAACAAGCGGTCCTGAGAACGTGGCGCGGGAGCTTCGCTTTAAAAGAGGTGCTCTGATGAACGATGAGTCCCCGGGTTTTGGGGAGGTCTTCTTCGTGCTTTGTTTGGGTTGGACTTGCGGGCTTGGCCGATTCTGTGCCTGGCCGTTCCGGAAGTTTTTGGGCCCGGTCCCGGGCTATTCCCCGTTGCTTATCATCATCGTTTTGTGGGCACATGACTTCATCGACTATGGGACGCTCGGGGGTCGTGGGTTTTCGTTCATGCCTTTCCTTGGAGAGCAGTTTTTAAGGATGTGGGAGTTCGGATTTTTGTATGGGTGCAGTATCTTTATGCTCTGGGTGTGGGTCCATTCTTTTGCGGCCAGCTTGGCTCTTTCGACATGGATACTTGGAAGGAGATCGAAAAAAATACGGGCGGCAAAGACCGCCATGGACCGGCAGAAAAGCCGGGATGTCCTGGGCCTGGATCTTGTCACGGGTGATCCATTTGCGTACCGCGCTCAACTTCTTCCACCCAGCGCGGTGAACTTCTTCCAGCTACCGCGGTGAACTTCTTCCACCTTCCGCGGCCAACTTCTTCCACTTCGTAACCCCTCCTGCGACGGTCTGAGGACCGTCCTTCGGAAGTCTCCGAAGGCAAACTGCTTGTCTTTACCGGCGAGGTCGTTCACCCTCCTTGTTTCTGCGTCATCACACAAGGAGCGTTCGACTATGGCAAGGTATCGACAAGTTCAAGGCAAGGAGATGGGTATGCGAAACATTCGGGAAGTATTACGGCTTGGGCTGGCCTGCGGGGTCGGTTCACGGGATATCGGTCGGAGTTTAAGGATCAGCCATTCGTCGGCACAAAAATATACCAGGCTCGCCCGGGAGGCTGGGCTGGACTGGATCAAGATCGCCGCCATGAGCGACGCAGCCCTGGAACGGCTGATATGTGGCACACCGCTACGGACTGCCACGAAACCCGTGCCGGATTATGCGTATGTTCATCAAGAGATGAAAAAGAAAGGAGTCACGCTGGAACTTCTGTGGCAGGAATACAAAGAAGCACACCCCGACGGTTATCAGGAAACGCAATTCCGGGAGTACTACCACGCGTTCACGAAAACATTGCGTTTGAGTCTTCGTCAGACGCACAAAGCCGGGGCAACGTTGTTTGTGGATTATGCAGGACATACCGTGCCCGTTCATGACCGGCACACAGGGAGTGTCCGACAAGCCCAGATCTTTGTGGCCGTGCTCGGCGCGAGCAATTACACCTTCGCTGAAGCGACCGCGGATCAGAGCCTGGAATCCTGGATCGGAAGTCACGTGCGAGCGTTCGATTATTTTGAAGGAGTTACAGAAAAAATCGTTTCGGACAATTTAAAAGCCGGCGTGACCTCGCCCTGCCGCTATGAGCCCGAGATCAACCGAACCTACGCGGACATGATTGCGCATTACGGGACCGTGGTGATCCCTGCGCGTGTCCGACATCCCAAGGATAAAGCCAAGGTCGAGGCCGGAGTTCAGTTGGTGGAGCGGTGGATCTTGGCGGCACTTCGAAACCGGAAGTTTTTCAGTCTGGAAGAGCTGAACGCGGCAATCGGTGAGCTTTTGCTGAAACTGAACGGAAAGGCGTTCCAGAAACTGCCGGGAAGCCGTTTGTCGGTCTTCAAGGACCTCGAGCAACCCGCCTTGAAGCCTTTGCCCACCGAGCGGTATGAATACGCCCGTTGGAAAAAAGCACGGGTGAATATTGATTACCACATCGAACTGGAAGGCCATTATTACAGCGTTCCCTATCTTCTGGTTCAGCAGGAAGTGACGGTGCGATACAACGTAAGAACGGTGGAGGTTTTTCACAAAGAAAAACGGGTGGCAAGTCATCCCCGGAGTTACGTCCGCGGAAAGCCCACAACCGTTCACGAACACATGCCACGCAGTCATCAGGAGCATTTATCCTGGACTCCGACAAAAATGATCCGCCGGGCTGGAAAAATCGGATGTCAGACAGCGTGTGTGATCGAGCGCATTTTAAACAGCAGGCAATATCCCGAACTCGGATACCGTTCATGCCTTGGAATTCTCGGGCTGGCGAGGGCGTATTCCGAGCCAAGACTGGAGTCGGCATGCGCGCGGGCGGTGAAGTTAGGAGCCTATACGTACAAGAGCGTCAAATCCATTCTCCAGAACGGCCTGGACCGGGAAGTTCTCCCGAAGAGCTCCAAATCCTTATCTGTGCCGCATCAAAATATCCGCGGTGGCGAATATTTCAACAACTAACCCGAGGAGACAAATCATGCTATCCACACCGACCCAGGACAAGCTGAGAACATTAAAACTTCGCGGGATGCTCAAGGCTCTTGAGGAACAGCTTGCGTCAGACGCTTGTGACGCCTTGAACTTTGAAGAGCGCCTCGGACTTTTAATCGACCGTGAACTGACTGAACAGGAGAACCGGCGCCTTGAGGTAAGGCTCCGGCAAGCCCGTCTGAGACAAACGGCGTGCGTGGAAAATATCGATTTCACGCAATCGCGCGGTCTGGAGAAAGCGCTCATAAAAAAACTTTCCGGAGGGAAGTGGGTTAATGAACATCTCAACGTGCTGATCACGGGGCCGTGCGGGGTCGGGAAAAGTTTTATCGCCTGCGCGCTGGCGCACAAAGCGTGTCTCGTGGGACATTCGGTTTTGTACACGCGCGCTCCGAGGATGCTTCAGGATCTCGCGCTGGCCCGCGGGGATGGACGCTATTCAAAGGTGATGCGAGCTTTGACACGAACACATGTGCTGGTCATCGATGACTGGGGTCTTGCCGCCTTGAATGACACAGAACGAGGAGATCTCCTTGAAATCCTTGAAGATCGACACCAGACGGGCTCAACCATTGTCACCAGCCAGCTTCCGGTCAAACACTGGCATGAGTTCATCGGAAATCCGACGCTCGCGGATGCGATTCTTGACCGGCTTGTTCACAACGCCTATAGTATCGAACTCAAAGGTGAATCCATGCGGAAAACTTCCGCCAGGAAACACCCGCTGTGACTGTTCTTTAAAACGAGGTCTTCAAACCGTCGCCCACGGGCTCCGAAGTGGAAGAAGTTTTCCGCGCCAGGTGGAAGAAGTCACCGCGCTACGCAATCCATTTCCAGTTTCTCTTTTTGATCCCTCCTTCCCATTGCAGGTATTGGGTCCGCCGGGTGCTTACGCCCGTTCCATGTTACAAAAGGCGCTAGAAGCTGACGTTAAATACGGCCATTCGGTCCTGATCCTCGCCTCCGAGACTCAGAAGGACCTTCTCCGGGAAGTAACGTATGTGCTAAGGGAAAGAGGTTCCGAAACGGGGCAAGCCTTTTTTTACTTCTCGTTAAAACAACCGGATCTTTCCGCGAGTTATTCGCCATTTTACGGGAAAGGGAGTATTGATTTTTTGAAAGACCACCTTAAGCTTGATCGGGACGGCCCGGGAGCGGGTATCCTGGAACGGCTGATGACGTCTCTTGAAAAAAGCGGGAAACCCTACACGCTGGATGATCTTCTTCTGCTTTTGGAGGACAAGCGTGGCGCCATGGCGCTTAACGAGATCGATCTGACGCGGGAATACCTATGGCGCTTTGATTCTCTCCGGAAATCGCGCGTTGAGTTGGCAAAAAAACTCACAAAATGGGGAAATACCATGCGGCTCGAAAAATATCCCGTCACGCAGGGATATCCTTTGGACATCAAGGACATCCTGGATTCAGGGAAGCATCTTTTGATCGAGCTGGAAAGCAAAGGCAAGGAGTTCATGCGGTATTTTCTTTCCCGTCTTTTCTGCGAGATGGCCGGGCGGATGAAGTATTCTTCTTGCAATGAAAAGGCCGTCATTTATCTGTTCTTTCCTGAGGAATTTACGGAAGTGTATCCGCTCGAGCCGTATCTTAAAGATCAATCGCCGGAATGCTGCCGGATCTTTTCATCAAAGCTCAGCTTCTTTTACCGGAAAAACCGGGATGGGAGCACTCTCTTTCTTCCGGGTGTTCCTGAGAGTGTTTGGAAAAGCGAGGAATACAAGCGGTTCTACGAAGAGATCTTTGAGGGAAATAATCGGCTCGTAGAAAAACGGGATTTTGAAGCACTGATGAACAGGGAGACCGCTAGGGCGAGCAATATGCTGCTATGGGAGATCGGCGGGGGCCGGGTCAGCGTGGGTTTCATGGCGCGGTACGACCGCGGGCAAAGCCAGCGGTGCATTGACCGGCGCTTTTTCTATGTTCCGGGAAAGGATCCGGAGAAAACGGACTATGATCCTTATCAAAAAAGGTTTAAGCCCGAAGACATGCTGAATCTGCGCGCCCGTGTCCTCAAGATCAAGGCCGACATCCTGCGCCACGATCCCCGCGTAGTCAGCATGATCCAGGACCTGAAGCCGAAAAATAACGACCCCCAAAAGGAGCTGTGATAAAATGTCGGATATTCTGAAACAACCGATCGAATGGGACCGGTACGCAGAGGACAGGTTGAGTAGTGAATTGGGGAGCATTATAAAAAATTCATAGGATAGAAAAACATGAACCAAGAAGAATGGATGAAAATCCTGGATGAATCATTGAAGCTTCCCAGGGAAACGGAATGGGTTGAATTTAAAGAGGCTGCTACCTCTTTTGATTTTCATAAACTCGGGAAATATTTTTCAGCTCTTTCCAATGAATCAAATCTGAAGCGTCAGCCATGCGGTTGGCTGGTATTTGGCGTGACCAACAGGAAAGCGATCGTCGGATCTTCCTTTAGGCCGCAGCGTGCCCATCTCGATAGTCTTAAAGGGGAAATTGGCGGTCATACTACCGGAAATCTAACATTTATAGAGATTCACGAACTGAAGCTACCCGAGGGCCGAGTGGTTATGTTTCAAATTCCACCGGCTCCGAGGGGGCAACCTATCGCTTGGAAAGGGCATTTCTACGGTAGATATGGAGATGAGACCGGGGCGCTTTCTCTGCAGAAACTGGAACTTATCAGGAAACAGACAGGCGACTGGTCGTCAGAAATATGCCCCGCTGCATCAATGGATGATCTGGACCCGGCAGCGATTAAAAAAGCACGGCATGAATTCAAATCGAAAAATCCAAAATTAGCCGAAGATGCGGATCAATGGGATGATGCTACATTCCTGAACAAAGCGCGTTTAGCGCGGCACGGGAAAATTACCCGGGCCGCGATAATTCTTCTCGGGCGCGAAGAAGCGGAACATTTTTTGCTTCCTGCCCAGGCCCAGATCACGTGGGTCTTGAAGGATGATAAGGGGAGGGAGAAGGACTATGTGCATTTTGGCCCGCCTTTCATTTTGAATGTCGAAAAAGTTTTGTCAAAGATCCGGAATTTAAACTACCGGTATCTTCCGGACGGGACTCTTTTCCCTATCGAGATTACCCAATACGATCCATGGGTGATCCGGGAAGCCTTGCATAATTGTATTGCTCACCAGAATTATGAGCTCCACGGCCGGATCAATGTCGTTGAAAGCGCTGACGCGCTTTTGTTCACGAACCTGGGTAGTTTCTTGCCGGGCTCTGTAGAGCGGGTGATCGAGCAGGATTCACCCCCGGACACGTATCGCAATCATTTTCTTGCCCATGCGATGGTTAATTTGAACATGATCGACACCATCGGAAGCGGAATCCGGAAGATGTTTTTGAGACAGAAAGAGCGATTTTTTCCATTGCCCGATTACGATCTAAAAAGTTCCGACAGAGTTGAATTGCGCGTTCAAGGAAAGATTATCGATTCGAATTACACGCAGTTACTGGTTCAAAATCCCGACATGGATCTTTCAGTTGCAATGCTGTTGGATAAAGTCCAAAAAAGAATGCGGTTGAGCAAAGAGCAGCATCGGTTTTTGAAACAAAGAGATCTGGTGGAAGGCAGATATCCTAACCTGTATTTGGCTGCACGCGTGGCCGCGCTAACGGGGGATAAGACGGCTTACATAAAAAACAGGGCGTTTCATGACCGGCATTACAAGGATATGGTCCTGGCCTACATCAGCGAATTTAAGCAGGCCAGCCGGCGCGATATCGATAAGTTGTTATTCGATCATTTGTCGGATGCTTTGAGCGAGAAACAAAAGATGAACAAGATCCGGAACATTTTGTATGCGATGTCTAAAAAAGACGGAAGCATAAAGAATGCCGGATCGTCCAAAAACCCGAAATGGATGTTGTTTGGCGGTAAAAAATAGATATAAAAGACGGCAATGCTACCCGCCTATTCTCCCAACCTATTTAATGTCAATGAGTTGCGATTATTAAGATTAGACATAGACTAGGAGTAAGCTAGTAAAAGATGCTGGCCAACGCTTCCAATCAAGCAATTGCCAAGAAGACTTGAAGGACTTTTCCCTCCTGGATACTTACCGGACATAAAAAAGACGTCCCCACAAAATTTCCAAATATTGTGTCCGTTGTCAGCGGAATGAAAAATGCTAGACAGTGTCTGGAAAATTACGCAGACGGTGTCTGCGAAATCCTCGACAACGTTGAGGATTTTGGGATCATTTATATCTCGCCAAAACCGTGGTTTGTAGGGCAGATTTGGCGAGATATGATGCTTCTGGTTTAAGGAAATCCGAGACGGTGTCTCGGAAATACGCAGCGCTGTCGCGTAAATCGTTCCCAGGTGTAGGGTCAAATGCCCCTACACTTGATGGTTGAAAGAGGGGACGGTCGCGGGTGGCGATGCTTTCAACGGCCAGCTTGAGGTTGAGTGCGGACGGTCCGGACCGCCGATCTTCCAGGCGCCCTTGAGGGCCCTATAGAGGGAGATCGGGAATTCCACCTCGAAAAACGGACGCGTGGGAGTGTTTCTCGGGGAGCCATTTAGTGCAAAAACGAGAACTCTATAAATAAGGGTTCTCGTTTTTTGTTTTAGAACCTTGATTGAAAATGAGTCAAAGAAATGCCCCTAGACCCTTCCCGGCGAGGACTCATCCGAAATGGTCCTACGCTATGAACGCAGCATCGAGAAGTCCATCTTCCAAAAGATCGTCATGCTCAAGAATCTTCAGCGGCCACCCGCCGACTACCCTTGTTCTTGATTCCTTTCAAGGGCGACAAGGGTTGCCCCAATTTCAGCTTTGCTGAAATTGACTGGGATTGGGACTAAAATGGGTTTTTTTGAAGAATAATCAAGGACCCATTCTCAGGCCAGAGGTAGCGATTTCAGTTGCACACAATTTTGGGCGGTATGCTAAATTTAGTTGAAACTCGGTGAAAAAAGAGGCAGGGTTCTCTCTTCAGAACAAACAACCGAGCTGCTGAAACAGCTCAAAGGAGA
>Ga0118677_10015700_pt1 | contig 10486 bp, 8 predicted proteins | sample AliMusrvi5mmetaG_FD_86154 | JGI IMG/M metagenome (GOLD analysis project Ga0118677, IMG submission 86154)
TTGCAAACTTATACGACAAAATAAAAACTGCCAGCCAGGGCTATGCTTCAATGAGTTATAACCTTTTGGGTTATAGGCCCGGTAAATTAGTGAAAATGGAAATTAGGGTGGCGGGGCAGAAGGAAGAAGCGTTTTCAAGAATTGTGTCAGAAGATGAAGCTTATTTTGAAGGCAAGAAAATGGTTGAAAAATTAAAAGAGGTTTTGCCCCCAGAACAATTTTCTGTTGCTTTGCAGGCGGTAATTGGCGGGAAAGTTATTGCCAGAGAAACAATTAAGGCCTACATGAAAGACGTGGCAGGATATTTGTATGGGGGAGACATAACCAGAAAAAACAAACTTCGCGAGAAGCAGAAAAAGGGTAAGAAGCTTATGAAGGCCAAAGGCAAGGTAAATGTGCCCACTAAGGCATTCTTAGAGGTTTTTAGGGCGTAAAGGTTTGCTGTTGACAATAAGTTATAATAGGTGTATAATAAAAAGAGTATAGTAAATTGTTCTTTTAAAAGTGGCCTGATCTTAGCTTTTAGAAAATCGTGAGATAAACGGTTTTTTGCAAGCTAAGATTGAGTCTAAAATGGTTCGGGGGTGTCCCGAAAGATTCGGATAAGATCTGGCAATAGGAGAAAGTTATGGCAAAGTTTTTAGCGACTAGGGGGCAAGAGCGCGCAATGCGTGCTGTGAGCGGGACTGGGGAACGGGCTGCGCGGCCAAAGCACAAGATGCTTTCCTGCCCGTCGGAAGATGGGAAAAGTCTGTGGTGGGGAACTGATGCTTCTATGCGTCGGCACGCTCATCATATTGACCGTCGGGTTGCTCATCGTCAGTTGGCAGACGTGGCAAGGTTGGCGTTTTCGGAGGATTTTCGTTCCGAAAAGGAATTTCACAGTTTTATCGCTCAACAACCTGTCTGCAACCGTCCCGTTGTGCTGGATCGTACGCCACCACGCGTTGTTCTGAGCGTGACGACCGCGAGCGTTCGTCGTCAAACAACCGATGACCTAGTGCGGGGCGAAATGGTACGGCGTGGCTCGGTAGCGTTTAGCAGTTTGAGCCATCGGATTCATCCGTACGCGTCGCACGAAGCGCAGTATTATCGTCGGCGCAACTAATTCTGAACCAATTAAAAAGACCCAAAGGGTCAGGAGGTTTACCCCAGGTTAAGGGGTAGGCAAAAGCTCTGTCACAGGATAGAGCTTTTGAATTGCAAAAAATTAAACCTCGAAGGATTGGCCCATGGTTGGGATTTCGACGGGCAGAGAGGGGTAGGTTTTATTTAAAATATTTTTAAAGGCGGTGGCTTGGGGCATTTCGGTGTGCACTAAGAAAATTCTTTGCAGGCCTTTGGTGTGAGAAATATAAGACAACAAATCATTTTGGTCGGCGTGTGCGCTAAATTCGTTGAGGGTTTTTATTTGGGCCTTAACATTATAATTTTGGCCATATATTTTTACCGGGCTTATGCCTTCCTGCAGTTTTCTTCCCAAAGTATTTTCGGCTTGGTAGCCGGTTAACAAAACAGTATTCTGTGGATTTTCTATACCATTTTTTAAATGATGCAAAACCCTTCCTCCTTCGGCCATGCCGGAAGCAGAAATTATCATTAATGGCCCTGGTTTGCTGTTTAAAGCTTTAGATTCTTGAATAGACCTTACATAAAACAAATTTTTTAGTGCAAATGGGTTTATGCCCTTACTGCCAAAATCTTTCCAAAAATCATCGTCAAAATCTTTTATATATTTTGGAAAAATATCGGTAATGTTTTCGGCAAGCGGGCTGTCTATATATATGGGCAAAGAGGGAATGGCCCCTTGGTTTATAAGTTTGTGTAAAACATAAATAATATCTTGGGTTCTACCCAAAGAAAAAGCCGGAACAATAATTTTGCCTTTGTTTTTTATGGCAGTATTAATTACATCTTTAAGATCGGCAGTTGCGTCTGATATGGGTTTGTGGTTTTTGTCTCCATAAGTGCACTCTGCAATAAGAGTTTGGGTGTCTTCTGCTATGAATTCTGGCGAACGCAAAATGGGTGAATTCTCTCTGCCCATGTCTCCGGTAAAACCTAATGTTTTTGTTAAACCATTCTCTTTTGTTTCAACAAAAATTATAGCAGACCCTAAAATGTGCCCTGCATCGTAAAGCTTAAACCTTATATTCTCGTTTAGATTTATCCACTCATTGCTTGTCCTAAAATATTCAACAGGCTCAAAGCATTCTATAACTTTTTGAACATCTTCTGCCGTGTAAATGGGGGAAATTTCTTTGTTGCCCTGTTGCAGGTGGCTGTTAAAATATTCGCAATCTTGTTTTTGTATTTCAGCTGAGTCTAATAAAATATATTTTGCTATTTCTGCTGTTGCGCTTGTGCAATAAATTTTTCCCTTGAAACCATTTTTAACTAAAATTGGTAGCGTGCCACAATGGTCTAGGTGCGCGTGAGAAAGTATGACAGCATTAATTTCTGTGGCCGGGAACGGGAGCGTGCTATTTATCCTGTTGGAATCTTCCCGCCTCCCTTGATACAAGCCACAATCTAAAAGTAGATTATACCCATTAGTTTGTATTAAATGTTTTGACCCGGTTACGTTTTGGTCTGCTCCCAAAAATTGTATTTTCATGTCTTGATTGTACTATTATTTTGTGTTAAAGTACAAAGTATCTTGGTAGCGATGCTAAGATACAATGGGCCGTGGAGGAGTAGTACCTCGGCAGTCTCATAAGCTGCAGGCCCCCGTGCAATTCGGGGCGGCCCGACTAATATGTGGTTTGTTTATATAATCAAATGTGAAGACGGCTCTCTATATACGGGAGCCACTAACGATTTAAAGAAAAGGTTTGAGGCGCATAAAAACGGGAAGGGTGCAAAGTACACAAAGTCGCATATTCCTGAAAAGATTGTATTTTTTGAAAAACATAGTAAAAAGATAATAGCACTGCGCAGAGAAAGAGAAATAAAAGATTTAACGCGTGAAGAAAAACTGGAGCTTATCAGAAATAAAAAATAAGTCGGGGTAGCTCAGCTGGCTAGAGCGTGGCATTCATAACGCCAAGGTCGAGAGTTCGAGTCTCTCCCTCGACACCAAATTGAAAAGTAAAAAGTAGTTTAATCTTGCGGGCATAGTCCAGCCTGGTTTAAGACGCCTCCCTGTCACGGAGGAGATCAGGGGTTCAAATCCCCTTGCCCGCGCACTCAGTACTTGGTATCATGCGACCCCGAGTCCCGACTATTCGGGGGAAAAAGTTCACGACCCTTATACGTCACCGCAAAGGGATTTGAACTTTTTGAGAAAAACGCATCAAGATATTAGTACTAATGCGCGTCAGATTACTGTTTTAAAGCAGTAATGTGGCCCGCGCTCAGTGCATTTTTAAACAAAAACAGATCAATTGCATGATCTGTTTTTGTTTCTATTGACAAATGCAACCATGTTGCATTAGTATAGAAATATGAATAATCTTAAAAATACTTTATTAAAGTTAAAAAATAAGGGGTATAGATTCAGTGAGGTGCGTAATCTTATTTTAACTTCGCTCGATAACGATAAAAGACCGCTTTCGGTTTTTGATTTGCAAAAACGATTGAAATTGAAAAAGTTATTGGTAAACAAGACTACCGTTTACCGTGAGCTTAACTCCTTGAAAAAAGAAGGTATAATTTTAGAGTTGCAATTGAAGGGCAACAAAAGGTGGTATGAGTTATCCGAGCGAGAGCATCACCATCATATTATATGCGTAAAATGCGATAAGGTAGAGGACTTTGCAGGATGCGATTCTAAGAACTTAATAACTAAGGCATTAAAGCAAGCACCGGACTTTGCAGAGATCACAAACCACACAGTTGATTTTTTTGGTCTGTGCAAATTGTGTGCTAAAAAATAACATGGATAAAAAAGTTATTTTGTATTTCATTCTAGGCGTTTTATTCATCGGAGTTGTAACCCTGATAGTTAACGATATTTATAACCCTTCTAAAAATAACACAATGTCGAGTGGGGGTGTTATCCAAGTCGTCGCCGCTGAAAACTTTTGGGGCAGTCTTGTTTCCCAAATCGGAGGCAAAGATGTTAATGTGATAAGTATTGTTTCTGACCCCAATGCTGATCCGCACGAATATGAAAGCAATACAAACAATGCAAGAGAATTTGCTACAGCTAATTATGTAATTGTAAATGGAGTTGGCTATGACAGTTGGGCAGACAAACTTTTGGGAGCAAGTTCAAACCCACAAAGAAAAGTTCTAAATGTCGGCAATTTAGTTGGTAAAAAGGAGGGGGACAATCCGCATCTTTGGTATAACCCAGATTATGTGAATCAAGCTATTACTAAAATGGAAAGTGATTTGATTTCGATTGACCCGTCCCATAAGAATGATTACGAACAAAATTACAAAAATTTACAGTCTTCTTTATCGCAATATCAAAACAGAATAAGCAGTATCAAACAAAAGTTTAGCGGTACGAAAGTAGCCGCTACAGAAGATATTTTTGCATATCTTGCTTCGGCTTCCGGACTTAATCTAATTTCTCCGCCAGCATTTATCCAAGCAGTGGCAGAAGGAAACGATCCGCCGGCAAATAGTATTGTTGAATTTGAAAATCAATTAAAAAATAAAGAACCGCAGGTTTTAGTATATAACCAGCAAACCGTAACTCCCTTGACCGAAAATGTTAAAAAATTAGCAGCAGACAACGGAATACCTGTTATCGGCGTGACTGAAACAATCCAGCCGCCAGATGTTTCTTTTCAGGACTGGATGAACGCAGAACTTATCTCCTTAGAGAACGCCTTAAACGCAAAAACATTGGGCCAATAGATGGAAAAACAAAATATTATAACAGCAAAAAATTTATCGGCCGGATATTCTTCAGGCAAATCTCAAAAAATCGTTTTTGAAAACGCTAATTTTTCAATTGCAAAAGGGGAATTTGTAGGGATATTAGGTCCGAATGGAGCCGGCAAGACAACATTGTTAAAATTATTGCTTGGGCTTTTGGAACCAATTAGCGGAGAAATAAATATTTTTAACGAATGTCCAAGATGCGGGAATATAAAAATCGGATACGTCCCCCAGCATCATTCATTTGATTCTGAATTAATGATTGAAGCATTGGAAATTGTCCGTCTTGGATTGAGTGGAAATAAGTTGGGTTTCGGTATGCCGAGTAAAAATAGAAAAGAGCGAGAGGAAGCATTTAAAATGTTAAAAATTGTGGGGGCAGAAGAATTAGCCCATCGTCCGCTTAGCACATTATCTGGCGGAGAACTGCAAAGAATATTTCTAGCACAGGCCTTAATTGGAAATCCGGACATTTTGTTGTTAGACGAACCGCTTGCAAGTTTGGATATTCGCCGTGAATCTGAATTCGTGAAGCTTATTAAAGAAACTGCGATGGCTCGCAATATCACGGTTTTGCTGATTGCCCACAATATTAATCCTCTTTTATCAGCTTTAAGCAGGGTTATCTATGTTGCTAACGGCTGTGTTGCCGTTGGAAATCCCGGCGATGTATTAAATTCCGAATCATTAACGAAGCTTTATGGCTCTCCAGTAGAAGTATTGCGCGACTCATACGGACGAATCGCTGTTATAGGAGCTGAAGAGGGAGCTCATCATCACGAACATGAATAGCATTATTTTTAGCTTCAATATTATAAGTGATTTGCAAGTTATGTTTCAGTACGATTTTATGGTGCACGCGTTCCAGGCCGGGACAATAGTTGCTATTGTGGCCGGAATCGTCGGATATTTTGTTGTATTAAGACGATCCTCGTTCGCCGCACACGCCTTGTCTCACGTAGGTTTCACCGGTGCTGCCGGCGCAGTCTTGATAGGGATTAATCCGATATTCGGACTTCTTGCCTTTACAATGAGCGGAGGACTGCTCATGGGAATATTGGGTCGCAAGGCAGTTAACCGTGATATTCAGATTGGAACAGTCCTTGCGTTTATGCTGGGCCTTGGAGTTTTGTTTATCAGTTTATATACCGGCTATGCCACGGAAGCTTATTCACTTTTGTTCGGAGAAATTTTAGGAATCGCCAGCAGCGATGTGTTAATAACATTAATCTCAGGAGTTATTATTTTGGTTGCGCTTGCGATTCTTTATAGGCCTCTTTTGTTTACTTCGCTTGATGAAGACGTGGCAGAGGCAAAAGGAGTTTCAGTTTTTTGGATAGGCATTATATTTATGCTTTTAATTGCCGCGGCAACTTCTATTGCAGTGCAAGTTGTCGGCGTATTACTGATTTTTTCTTTAATGGTTACACCTGCCGCCATCGCAGAACGATTAGCGTCTAAACCATCATGGGGGGTAGCAATTTCAGTCCTAATAGCCGTTTTGGCTACATGGCTCGGCTTATTTATTTCTTTTTATCTGCCATATCCAGTCAGCTTCTTTATAACAGCTATCGTATTTTTAATTTATATTTTTATCAGATTAATGCCATCGATCAGAAATTTTTCTTTCCAAGCGCATTATCAGAAATAGGTAATCTTCAGTGCATTTTTAAACAAAAAAATGGAGCAATAATTCGCTCCGTTTTTTTGTTACTGCTCAATATTCAGGATTTTTTTTCTGATAACAATCTTGCTTTTTATGCAGGAGAGCGCCTCTCTTTTTTCTGATATGCTGCCATCCTTCAGTAAGTATTTCATATAGCTTTTTATGTCTACGTCTTTGCCCGCCTGCTTGCTGCCGTCAATTTTTAGCACCCGATTTTGGAACGTGTTGTATCTTTTAACTTCTTCCTGGAATTTGTGTTTTATATCTATCTCGCTCAGGTCTATCTGGTCAATAATGCCCATCAGCTGCTTGATTAAATCTTCTTCTCTTATATACCCCTCGTGGCAATCCATGTTTCTGACTTTGGTGCAGCCGTAGTAAATATATTTTGAAGTAGTCCCGTCTTTTAGCTTTTTGTATTTTTCGCATGCGCTTATTCCCGATCCGCATCCGCACTTGAATATTTTTGTGAAGGCGAATTCTCGGATTTCTCTGTTCATTGGATTTCGTTTCAGCTGTTCCTGCACTCTATCAAATAATTCTTTTGTTATCAGCGGCTCATGCTTTCCATTGTAAAAATTACCGCTGCCTTCAGGATATTCAAATGTGCCGTAGTAGAAACTACTTTGCAATATTCTGTAGGTATTGCCCCGCGATAAATTTTTATTTCCTATGGTCTTAAAATTGATTTCAAATTTCAGCCAGTGATAAAGCCTTGTGCCTGACCAGCGGTCGTTTCCGACCTTCTCGAACATTTGTTTGACTATCGGAGCCCTTTCCGGATCCACAAGCACCTGGCACTTTCTGTCGGTTCTTTTTTCGTTCAAATATCCGGTCAGAGCTATTCCCGGCCGCCAGCCCATTTCGCACCTGGTGCGAAGTCCGCGTTTTACGTTCAAGCTTTTATTGTCATTTTCCAGTTTAGCTTGGCTGCATAAAATCATTAGAAGGAATTTTTCGTTCGGATTGTTGGCAAATCTCTGTCCGCTTGTCCGGATCTCGGTTAATAGTCCTTGATCCATTAAATCTACCAAAGATCCCAAGTCGCCTGCATTTCTGCTCAAACGGTCCGGGGCCCAAGTTAGGATTCCGTTAAATCTGCCTCCTCTTATGTCTTTCAATATCTCGCTGAACACCGGACGCTGTCCTGAGTCTTTGGCGGAGTGGGATTCGCGCCGGATATCGATGATTTCCAGTCCATCTTTTTCGGCAGCCCGAAGCATCTCTTGGATCTGCGATTCTATGGAAAGCACCTGGCGCTCCTCGGACTCAGTGCTCTTGCGGGCGTAGAGGCAGTATTTAATAGGCGGCGCAATAACCGGCACCGGCCCCTTGTTTATTTGTGTTGTTTGTTCCATGTTTTTGTTATTTTTAATAATATTTTCCCTTTGATTCGACCTTTATCAAGTACAAGGAATGACGCAATCCTACCCATTAGTCCAGACCCTGTGCCCTAAAAACCGCCCAGCTAAAAATTTGAAAAAATGTCTGATTTGTGGTTAAATAAATAAAAATATGCAGAAAGAAGCCAAGGCAAGAATCAAAATTAATAATCTACTCCAAACATCCGGTTGGAGGTTTTTTGATGATAAAACGGGTGCTCGGAATATTGAAGTTGAGGACAATGTCAACTTAGATAGTCTGGGCGATGACTTTGAACATGGCAAGGGGTTTATTGACTATTTACTTTTAGATACAAAAGGATTCCCGCTCGCTGTTTTAGAAGCTAAATCAGAAAGTAAAGATCCAATTGACGGGAAAAAACAAGCAGAGGATTACGCAAAAGCAAAGAGGTGTCGTTTTGTTATTCTAAGCAATGGCGACACGCATTATCTTTGGGATTTAAACCAAAATGCCGAAAAAATAATTTTAAAATTTCCAACGCAGAAAGATTTAACAAAATTGCTAAGCGCAACGACCGCGATGTCTTTAACTAGTATTGATATAAAAGATGACTGGATTGTTCAAAGCCAGGGTGCTGTTGCCGAGGCAGATAGAAAGTTTTTGAGAGATTATCAGCTTGATGCTATCAAAACAATTTCAAGCAAATTTGACGAGGGGAGTCGTCGTTTCCTCTTAGAAATGGCGACTGGGACTGGAAAGACTTTGCTGGCGGCCGCGTTTATTAAATTATTTCTAAAAACCGGCAATGCGAACAGGATTTTATTTCTTGTCGACCGCATAGAACTTGCCGACCAAGCCCGCCAGAATATCAGTTCGTATCTTAAGGAATACAATGTTGATATTTTTAAAGAGAACAAAGAGCAAGCTCTTCAGAATCAAGTTGTTATCGCGACAATTCAAAGCTTGTCTTATAACCAAAATTTTTTAAAATACTTTAGCCAGTTTGATTTCGATTTGCTAATTTCTGATGAGGCTCATCGCAGTATTTACGGAAATAATAGGGCAATTTTTGAGTATTTTCAATGCACAAAAATCGGACTTACTGCTACGCCGAAAGATTATCTTAAAGGGATTGACGAAAAGAAACTTATCGAAACTGACCCACGTAAATTAGAAAAAAGAGTTTTACAAGACACCTATAAAACTTTTGGCTGTGAATCAGGCGAGCCGACCTTTCGTTTTGATTTGAAAGACGCAGTTAATCATAAGCCACCTTATTTGGTGAATCCAATTATTTATGACAAAAGGAGTGATAAGACAAATCAAATGCAGTCGAAGGAAGGATGGCGAGATGCGTTCATTGATGAAACAACGGGCGAACAAGTGGAAGAAAATTTCAAAATCCGTCAGCTTGAGCGTAAAGTATTTTCCGAAAGCTTAAATCGGTTGATTGCTGATGAATTTTTGAAAACCGCGAAGATGGATCCGATAACCGGAGAAATCGGTAAATCAATTATCTACTGCATATCTCAAAATCACGCCTCAAAAATTGCTCGCATTTTGAATGAGGCGGCCGACAAAAATTGGCCAGGAAAATATTCCGGGCACAGCGGAGTATTTGCCCGTCAAATTACCAGCAATGTTGTCGGCAGTCAGGATCTTACGAAAAAATACAGAAATAATCAGTTGGGAAATACGCGCATTGCCGTTACTGTCAACATGATGACAACTGGCTATGACTGTACCGATCTTTTGAATGTTGTTTTTATGAGACCAATTTTTTCAGTAAGCGATTTTGTTCAAATCAAAGGCAGGGGCACTAGAAGGCACGCCTTCAAAAATGAACTTACCGGACAAATCATTGAAAAAGATTTCTACCATTTGATAGATTTCTTTGGCGTTTGCGAATATTTTGAAGAAAAATATGACTACACAGAACCGCTAAAATTATCTGTTGGTGGGGGAGCCAAGTCAAAGCCAATTTTAGAACCGCAACCAAAACTAGAGCCAAAAACAAAATCAGAACTGAGCGATATGCCGATCGCAGTTGCACACGGAAAATTTATGTATATAGGAACGGATTTTTTAGTACGCGACAATCAAATTCAAATCGGTGAAGATTGCATGAAAGTTGATCGGGAAGCATATCGCAATCATTTTGAACAATCTGTTAAAGAGCTTATGGGGACAGATAAAGAATTTGAATCTGCGATTGAAAATAATAATATTGACGAAACCGAGCGGATCGCCAAAGAAAAATTGCTAGAAAAACCAAAGTATTATTTTTCTTTGGAATCGTTACGCAAAGCATATCAAACTTCTAATGGCCTCGTCGATTTTTTGCGCAAAGCCGCTGGCGTGATTGAACAATTACCGGATAAATATGATCGAATGAACCAAGGTTTTGAAGAATTTAAATTGGTCTATTCTAGTACACCGTATGAAAAACTAAATTATTTTGAAAATATCTATCAATGCTATCTCACTAGTTCTGACTATCGTCACGCACTTGAAAAGGGGAACTTAAGTGTTCTCGATGACCAAGCTTTTGGCGGAATAGTGCCGATAGGGAAAGTAAATCGCGAAGAGGTAGAAAACGTAGTTAATTACATAAAAGAATCTAATATATCATATGTCAAC
>Ga0118677_10015701_pt1 | contig 10486 bp, 7 predicted proteins | sample AliMusrvi5mmetaG_FD_86154 | JGI IMG/M metagenome (GOLD analysis project Ga0118677, IMG submission 86154)
TTATTAATTACGTCAAATTTCAGCCACTTGCCAAAAGGGATTTTATTTTAATGAAAAAAAATGATTTATTTGGTTATTTCATTCAAACACTCTCAAAATCATTTTATTACTTCTTTTGACTTTCATTAAACTATTTTTACTAACAATTCATTATTTTGCTTGTTTATATGGTAAGTTTGTAAGTTTTAATTTCACTTATTTTTAATGAACCATATCGAAGTTTTTTCAGCGCTTACATCCGGGAAGCTCAAAACCATATTATCTGGGAACCTACCCTATAAAGATATTCTTTCCATTGTCAGGGAAGTTAATACTAAAATAATATGTGAAAATGTGCCACTTTCCAAAGTAAATATGCACACCGAAAACTTTAACTTTCAGGCTTTAGGTTACTGGTCACATGATGATTTCACTATTACAACCACGTCAGGCAAAACTTCGGAATTTTCAAACATTACTGTAACACCTGTATCCCATTATATACTACACGACAATTTTACTCTTGCCCTTGCTCCTGACAAACGAAGCAAGATTATTTTAGGCTTTCTTGCTGATGAGTTCGAACGTATTAAATGTAGGGCTTTATACACATTTGAGTCATCAACTAATGAAAACCGCGTAAAATTGTACGCTATTAAGAACAGACAATTTATAAAGACTTGCTTTCACAATCATAAAGCAATATTCCATGATATATTTACACTTCATCCCAACTACCTCGGAAATCCAGATGCTTATATTCATTATTACATAAACTTTTTTCTTATTCGTCTGCGACTATTTTATGAAAAACTCTTTGAAGATTTTCTTGGTACTGGTAAAAAAGCAGAAAAACAATTGCTTGCAGAACTATTCCAAATAAATCCGGCACTAATGTATAACCAGCTTTCAACAAACCAACCTGATTTGGAAAATAAGCCTGTTTTTGAATGTTCTGAACCGGTTCAACAGCCCTACGCCGCCGTCACTTCGCTGGCTTTGGCTTATGAGACCATTGGCAAAGCACACAATATTTCTGCTGACACGCTTAAGATTCTTGTAGGTCTTATTGGAAAATTCAAATGGAATGGCAAGAAGAACATTCTGGGTGATGCCATTTTTCAGCTATTGCAAAAGAAAGATGAAAATGATCTTCCCATGCTTGAAGCCTCTCCAGATGTTTTAGCTACACTTATTTCACTTTTATGTATCGATAGTACAGGCAATTCATTAAGTAAAGCCACCATTAGAACATATTTACAGCCATGTAAAGTTGATAAGCGCCCCAAAGAAGGAAGTAAATTAAATGAAATGAAAAACAAATAAAAATTACTTCCAAATTCCAATAGTGTTTTTATTACAAAACTTCCAAATTCCAATAGTGTTTTGATTGTTTCTTTCTAAAATCCAATATTAATAATTATCTTTGCAGAAAAAAAAATATGTATCGGAATATTGAGAAATATTTAGCAGACTGGAAAGTCGGTTCGTATCGTAAACCTCTGTTGCTAAGGGGTGCACGTCAGGTTGGCAAAACATACACCATTGAGAAGTTTGCCAAAGAAAACTTTAAGTACTTTCTAAAAATTAATCTTGAACAGGAGCAGAACCTAAAGAATGTATTTGAAAGTCTTCAGCCCCAACAAATCATTAATGAGTTGACAGCCTTATACCAGGTACCAATTATTGATGGTGATACATTCCTTTTTATTGATGAAATACAGGTGTCGCCTAAAGCTATTACAGCTTTAAGATACTTTTATGAACAAAAGCCTGGTCTGCATGTTATTTCTGCCGGTTCGCTTCTCGACATCACTCTTAATGAAATGCAATACCCAATGCCCGTTGGGCGTGTTGATTTTGCATTTATGTACCCTATGTCCTTTTCAGAGTTTCTTGTTGCACTAAATGAAAACGGGCTTGTAAATACCATAAATGATTTTTCGCCCGGCAAAACATTCAGTCAGGCAATTCACTACCGCATTCTTGAATTACTCCGTTTATATTTTTTTATTGGTGGTATGCCGGAAGCTGTGGCTTACTATACCAAAGAAAAAGATTTATCAGGTATTGAAAAAATCCATTCAGGACTTATGTATTCCATTCAGTTTGATTTTGCAAAATATGGCACACGCAAGCAACAGGAGCTCCTGAAAGATGTGCTACATTATGTGGCAAACAATATTGGTAAAAAGGTAAAATATGCTAATATCAGCACAAGTGTACATTCAAACATGCTTAAAGATGCTTTTTTAAAGCTTGAGATGAGTAGGATAATACATTTAGTAAGGCATACAAGGTCATCAAATGTACCTCTTACACAATTGCAGGAGAATGATGTTTTTAAACCAATTTTACTGGATATAGGCTTATTAAACCATCTGGCAGGAATAAAGCTTGTGAATTTAGATAATCTTATTACAGCTTTTGAGGGAGCACTCGCTGAGCAGTTTGTTTTACAGGAGCTTATTGCTGGTAGCATACCTTATCATGAGGAAAAACTGAACTATTGGATACGTGAAGCCAAAAATTCAAATGCTGAAATTGATTGCTTATACCAGATTGGAAATAGTGTTTACCCCATTGAAATTAAAGCAGGTAAAAGGGGAACCTTAAAATCTTTACATATATTTTTAGCTGAGAAAAACAAGAAAACAGGTATTCGATTAAACCTTGATATCCCCTCCATAGGTAGAGATTTACAAGCATCCGTAAATCTGACAGGAAATAACAAGCTTACATACCAACTGATATCATTGCCCTTATATTTTGCCGGTAATCTGGGGAAAATGCCGCTTGAAGCTTAAAAGCTTTATAATAATAGTGGTTGTGAGTTACTTCAATCAAATTCTTTTAAAGTGAATACCTAATCACCCCATTACGACTTATACCACTAATTCCCAACACCTTGCAAAATAAATGGTCTCTTTGACCTTTTTCTTGCACAAAGAGAACTTTTCTGGCACAACATCTGCTGAAATTTTTTATATTATTATTATACACTTACTTACAATTTCTCATCCACTAAAAAAGTTCTCTTTTCCTTAAAGAGAACTTTCCCTTATAGCTTTATACATATATATCACATTTCCCTTATTACCAGTATTTTACAAAAATAATGGTCTCTTTGCATTTCCGCAGACCTTTTTTTTGATTTGTGACCTTTTTTATTGTTATTTATTTGCAGAGGTTTTCACCTATAGAGTTAACCTAATTTAAAATCCTGTTGCAAAGGCCACGCAAAAGGATAAAATTTAAATCAATTATTAACTAAGCCTGTGAATAGCAACAAAGATCGAGGAAGACAAGTTTTTCAATGCGGAGTTTACTGCAGTAAATGAGCAATTGGAAAACGCAGGCTGACGAAGATATTTTAAGCTATTCGCAGGCGTAAACCTTAAAAACATGGAACTAATAACTTTCGAATCCGACGCCTTCAAACAAATCATTTCGCAGATCAATGCGCTTACTCAAAAAATAGACAACAACAACCGTAAACAACCCCTGTCAGAAACCTGGCTCGATATTCAGGAAACCTGCCAGTTGCTAAAAGTTTCAAAACGCACCTTACAGGCTTACCGCGATAATGGTATTCTCAACTTTTCCCAAATCGGTGGCAAAATCTATTTCAAAGCCTCCGATATTGACGAACACCTCAAAAAACACTACCACAAATCAAATCAGTTGTAGTTCACTTTCCCAACTGTATTACAAACGGCGCTGCCCTCTTCCCGATTGTTTGGGCTCTGTAAAAAGACTTAAACAAAAAGGAAGAGGCTCCCGCCATAATTTTTTAATCTTAAATCCATCTGGCCATGGCTTTGATAAAAGAAAACATATTAACAGCAACATCTTCCTTTGAAATTCTCAACCACTATCTGGCACGATATAACAATTCCGGACAGCGGTTAATCCCTGGTAAACTTATCAGCAATCCCTTTCTGGGTGAGAAGCAGAAAACACCCTCTTTCAATATTTATTTTTCTCAGTCATCCCGGGAATGGCGCTTTAAAGACTTTGCCACTGGTGACGACGGCTCATGCTTCGATCTGGTGATGCGACTTCAAAACCTATCTTTTCCCGAAGCCCTGCAGCAAATTAATACTGATATGTGCCTCAATATTCCTGAAAATAATATGCAAAAACTGGTTTCTGTATCGGAATGTTCGAGGTCAAGGCACCCGAATGAAAAAAATAACGATTTTACTAAAGTAAATGAGGAATTTTTTTCAGAGGGTAACGCAGAGATCGGGCATTCAGTACAGACAACCAACACCGGTTTTACACCGTTTTTACACCCATCCGTTGAAACCATCATTTACGGCACATCTTCCCTTATTGTTCGCAATTTTCAGCCACAGGAGCTTGAATGGTGGCAGCAATACGGCATTTCGGAAGCGGTTTTAAAGCGGTTCAACACCCGCTCCGTTCAGGCTTTTTCAGCCATTAGTAAAGAAGGTAAACCCTATAAAAATGATTCTACTTCAGAAAATCCCATTTTCGCTTATACCCGAAAAGATTGGGCAAAGCTATATAAACCGTTTAATAAAAATTTTCGCTTTCAGTACATGGGTCAGAAACCTACAGATTATATTTTTGGACTTGAACAGATACCTGATTTTTCTGAATACATTTTCCTCACAGGTGGCGAAAAGGATGTCATGTCGCTGGCTGCTCATGGATATGCTGCTGTATCTCTCAACAGTGAAACTGCCATGCTTCCTTCTGATATTTATATCTTGCTGCGCTCACGTTGCCGATTCCTTATTTTATTATATGATAATGATGAAACAGGCAAAACCCAAAGCGAGAAGATTTCAAAAGCCTCAAATCTGCCCCGTGTTTTACTCCCTCGCATGGAAAATGGCAAAGATATTTCAGATTATTTCAAATTCGGGTTTCCTGTTTTTGATTTGCAACAGCTCATTGAAAATGCCTGCAAGTCATTTGAACCACTTCCGGCACTTGTACCTGAGCTGACACGACTTGAAAAGGTACTCATTACCCGTGAAATTCTTTCTCAAAACAAATCAAAAAAAATCACTTTCAGCAATCCTATCCTTTCCCAAAACGACAAACCTGTTTTCTTCCCCAAAACCATTAACGTTATTCAAGGTAAAGCCGGTGTTCATAAAAGCCGCTTGGCACAGATAATTAGCAGTGCCATGCTCAAAACCAATGATCATCCTGCCCCATTGCTTAACTTTTCAAAAGACAATTCAAAATCGTATGCCATTTGTTATGTGGACACTGAACGCAATCTTTCCGAGCAGCTGCCTTATGCTCTCCAGCAGATACAACTCCATGCAGGGTACAACATCGAGGACCATCCCGAAAACTTTGATTACATTTCTCTGCTTGAATTTGACCGTAAAGAAAGATTTGATGTTTTAAATGAATATCTTGAACATATCCGCACCAAATACAACCGGCACATTTTTATTATCCTTGATGTCATAACAGATTGTGTTTACAACTTCAACGATCCCAAAGACAGCATGGCTCTTATTGATATGATGAACATTTCCATTAACCGCTATGATGTTACGTTTCTTTGTCTTATCCACGAGAACCCTGGTAGCACTGACAAAGCCCGTGGGCATCTGGGTACTGAAATTATGAATAAAGCTTCTACTGTTGTTCAGGTTGGTTTTGAACGTGACCACGACCGCAGAGAAACTGATCTGATAAAAATTGCCTATCTGAAATGCCGTAGTTCCAGAAAACACGACCCTTTTTATGTAAAATATTCGGAAACTGAAAATTCATTAGTACTGGCTGATGATGAAACAGTATCTGCTTATGTACGTGAAGGCAAAAAGCGTCTCGATGTAAATTCTGTTATTGTACAACTAGAAGAAATACTAACAAAGCCCCTGCCCAGAAAAGAAGTCATTGACAGCCTCAGAGAAGAATTTTGCTGTTCAGAGCGTTTTATCGAAGATTATCTTCGCCTCATAGTCAAAGATAAAATTACTTTTTCCGATAGCCATGGGCGCCTGTGCTATCTCAACAAAGCATTCATCAGCAGGTCCCTTCATTATTCTCTGCAACCTGTCGGAGTTGAACAGACTGAGTTCAGCCTTGAAAATTTCGAAACTTGTATTCCTGATAAAACAACACCTTTTTAACACAACCTTTACACACTATGAACACAGCTTTTACACAAACCTTTTGTTTACTGACAATATCCACCTTTTTGGTGTGTATGCTACTTTGCTTGTTAGCGGGCTATATGTTACTGAATTTCTTCATTTTGCACAAACTATCACCTTTGCACGGTATGCAAATGACTTTTGCACAACTATCCACCCTCATCATTTGTCCTTATTTTGCACCCTTCAAACACCCTGTTTTTTTCATTGTCTGGCATTCGTTTTCTTTACTTTCCACGTTTGCACGTTTGCACACCTATATAAGCGTGCAAACGTGCAAACGTCATTTAGCCTATTTCGCAAAAGAAAGTAAAAGATGAAATATTGACATGTGGAAATTTAACGCATTTTAATTATTTCAATATTGTTCCGGTTATTTTTATAAATTTTCTTTTCAGTCATTCATTACTTTTCATATTTTTGTCTATAAATCATTTAATCGAAGAAAAAAAATTATGGCATCAGATAAACGTAAACTACCACGTGAATACATGAAAATGGCAATTGAAGTCATGCAAAATTCTATTCATGAAAAAAGAGCTGATAAGTCAAGTCCTTATGTTGGAGCTGTCCTTGTCTTTCCCGATGGTACAACAGATACAGCTTTCCGTGGTGAGTTCCGCCAGGGAGACCATGCCGAATACACACTCCTCGATAAAAAAAACCGCACTAAAGACCTTTCGGGTTGCTGGCTATTTGCCACACTCGAACCTTGTGCCCCTGGTGCCAGAAATGCACCAAAGATTCCATGTTCCGAACGTATTGTCAATGCCCGTATTTCCGAAGTCTGGTTTGGCATAGAAGATCCCGACCCAAAAGTTGACCACGGCGGTATAACCCACATGATTAAAAATGGCGTAAAGGTTCACCAGTTCGACAGCGACTTGCACAAAATCATTGAAGATGTCAATAAGGAATTTTTGAAAGGTGCATTCAAAAGAAGGAAAGAAGCTAAAGTAGTAAAACCTGTTGCAGCCAATAAACTTAATGAACAGTCAGCAAATACCAATTTTTCAGACCTTTCTAAAGTTGCTTTACAGAAATTTAATGATGAATCAGGCATTAAAGTAAAGTTAGCTTCTGATGCGCTTTCTAAAGAACTTCTGCAAATGGAACTGGTCGAAAAAGACAATAAATCAGGTATGTTTATTCCAACTGGCAATGCTATTCTGTTATTTGGTGAAAAACCCCGTCTCAAATTCCCTCAATCATCTGTAAAAGCTAAAGTCGCTTATGGTGATGGAAAAACAGATGTTCAGAGCTTCGACGATGCCCTTGTTCTTATACCCGATGCAGTAGAAGCCTGGGTTAAAAAAGTAATTCCTGAGAGCTTCGACCGGTCAAAATTCAAACGTGAAAAAGTACCTGCTTTTCCTGTTGAGGTTATTCGTGAAAGCATTATAAACGCCATTATTCACAGAGATTACAGCATTGACGGGGCAAAAGTCCAGTTGGAAATTAGCCCCGAAAAGATAATTGTAAAAAGCCCGGGAAGTCCTGTTCCTCCCGTAACTATCGAAGACATGCAAAACTTTAAAGCCACTTCTATAAGCCGCAATAAATCCCTTGCTTTAGTTTTTAACATGATGGGCTACATGGAGGAAACAGGTATTGGAATGGAAACATACCGCAAAATGCGTGACAATTACAAACTGCCTTTGCCCGTTATAACTTTTGAAAACCCTTATCTTATAGTTACTTTCCCTCGCACTTCGGATGCTGTTCGTAGCTTAGATAATGCTGATGGTCTTTCTCAGCTTAATGATGAAGAACTGGCAGGATATGATTTTGTAAGGGCACGTAATACTGTTACTAAGAAAGAATATGCTGAACATTTTAATTATCCTGATAAGAAAGCCCAGCGACATCTTGGTGTACTTAAAAAGCTTGGTCTTGTAATTTCAGAGGGTAAAGGTCCTTCTACTAAATATAATTGTAATACTGATGTTTAACAATCTGGACATAAATCTGGTCACAGTGTCCAAATTATTAATTTTTCTTTTACTGTTGGAGTTAAATCTGGACATTAATCTGGTCATTGTGTCCAAATTATAAATAAGGGACTACAGTTCTTCTTTTTATATGGTCCCTGCCCGAAGGACATTTGCAATGTCATTATGTCCTTGGCAAAAAGCAAGTGAATAAATGTCCGATTTCTATTAAATATATTTTCAACTCTCACTTAGCTGCATAATACAAAAGCTATTTTCCTTATTTTTTTAGGTTCATGGGCTCGTCAGACTCACGTTTTTTTTAAACATGGGCATTGCTTCGATAATATTACCCATGTTTATTCAACGTGGTCATTTCATACCTATGTTTTTCATTTCTGACACCAAGTCGGTACTAAGTTAGCACCAAGTATCAAACATTTTATATTTTTACGCCGAACCAAAGCCAGAAACGGAGTTGATGATACGGCTAAAATGGGAAGATAGAACTAAGTTACTTAATATACCCATAAAACTTTTTATCTAAATAGAAGAATAATAGCAAAAGGGAACATAAAGATTGTCAATGAAAACCTGGTTGATTTATTTAAAAAACAGCAATATGTACCAAACGGGTACACGACATTAAAACGTGTACCGTTTTAAATTAATTTAGTACACTTAGTAATATTATGATACATTTTGGCATATAATCTAAAAAAATAATTCCTTTTGTTTTTCAGGCTCATGTGAAAGTCATGCAAGACTGGCTTATTCAACAACCCAAAGAAACAATACTTAACAAACTAAAAAAGTCCTTACCTGATGCATTCTTTTATTGGTACCATGCAATTAATATTATAAAAATAATGACACAAGAACAACTTAAAGAACTCGAAGTGGTTGGCAACAGAAAAGCTCAGGGCAGAAAGAGATTTAAAGCCAAGCCAGTTTTCTGTACAGGTTTTAGGATTGATTTTTTACGATTTGCCTCCATTCGATACAACAGAGTAAAGAATGAGTTTATTGTTGAATATAATGCTTAAAAAAACACATAATGCTTACAAAATATTTTAAACTTTCTGAGAATAATACAACAATTCGCACAGAAATAATTGCCGGTATTACCACTTTTGTGGCTGCCATGTATATCATCATTGTTAATCCGACAATTCTCAGGCAGGCAGGTTTGCCATTTAATGCAGTTTTAACAGCTACTGTCATTTTGAGTGCTTTTTGTACAATAATGATGGGAATATATGCCAACAACCCCATACTTGTTGCTCCGGGCATGGGTTTAAATGCTTTTTTTTCATTTTCTGTAGTTATTGGCATGAAAGTGCCTGTGGAAACAGCTTTGGGAGCAGTATTTTGGGCTGGTGTATTTTTCTTTTTTCTGTCAATCTTTAATATCCGCACCTATATTGTGCAGGCTATTCCAAAACAAATCAGGTATGCCGTATCAGCAGGTATAGGGCTTTTTATTTCTTTTATTGGTTTTGCTAATTCAAAATTCATTATTTCAAAGGGTGAACCTCTGCTTGGAATGGCTCATCTGGATGCCGTTAATATTACCTTTATCGTTGGTCTCATTATAACAGCAATTTTTGTAGCCAAAAATATAAAAGGCTCATTAATCATTGGAATCATTATTACTACTGTTCTTTGTATTCCAATTGGACGTTATTATGGAGATGCCACCTCTTTTAATATGGGAACATCCACTCTGGTTTCATGGAAAGGATTTATTGCTACTCCTGACTTCAGCCTTTTAGGAAAACTTGATTTGGTTGGGTCACTTAAATTTTCAATTTGGCCAATAACCTTTGCTATCCTGTTTACAGATATGTTCGACAGTCTCTCAACCTTTGTGGGAGTTGCTGAAGCAGCCAATCTGGTTGATGCAAAAGGAGAACCACGTAATATTAAACAGTCGCTGGTAGTTGATGCAATTGCCACGGGTTTAGCAGGGCTTCTTGGTACCTCATCAGGTACCGCATATATTGAATCTGCGGCGGGAGTTCAGCAGGGAGGTCGGACAGGGCTAATTGCAGTTATTGCAGGGTTACTTTTTATTCCTTTCATATTCTTTTCGCCTTTATTGTCTATTATTCCGGCTGTCGCCACTGCCTCTGCTTTAGTATTGATAGGCGTTTTTATGCTAAGGCCCATTTTAAAAATCAACTGGATGATACTTGATGATGCTATTCCGGCATTTTTGGCTATGGTGCTGATTCCCTTCACCTATAGTATTACTCAGGGAATTATATGGGGTTTTCTGAGCTGGACACTTATCAAATTATTTATGGAAAAATATAAAGAAATTTCAATAAGTCTGCTCATTATTGATATTCTTTCTATACTGCTTCTAATTGATGAACAGCTGCGATAAACCAACACTCATATCAGATGGTGCTGTTT
>Ga0118677_10015702_pt1 | contig 10486 bp, 12 predicted proteins | sample AliMusrvi5mmetaG_FD_86154 | JGI IMG/M metagenome (GOLD analysis project Ga0118677, IMG submission 86154)
AATTAATTGTCAATTATTAAAAATTCTTTTTCATTATTAGAATGTATTTTTTCAAAATTATATTTCATATTTTCATGTGTAAATAGAGCCAGAACTTTGGGATTGCCTAAAGTTTTACTTTTTCTTAAATTTATTAAACAACGCAATTACACTTCGTAACATTCCTATTCGTTTATCTAATTCTTTAAATGAATAATATACTGAAAACAGGATAAATACAATTCCTAATAAATAAGAATAAGGTGGCTTTAAAAATTTTGTTACAATAAAACAGCTTAATGCCAATAAAAGTTGAATACAAAAAATAAAGATAAAAGCCTTGTCAAACGAAAATTTATATTTAATTTTAATTAAAATGGAAACTTGAATAAAATAGAGCAGATAGCTAAGCATGAATGAAATGCCGAGACCTGTTAATCCCAGAAAGTAATATCCAAGAATGTTTAAACATAATATATAAATATTGACAATTAACTCATTCCAAAAAAATAGTGCGGAGGCACCTTTTGCTAATAAAAGCATAGCTATTGCCCAGCTTGCAGCCTTAAAAAGCATACCCAATGCTGCCCAGTGAATCATAGTATCAACAGCAATAAATTTGTTTGAATAAAGAATGATAATAACCCACTGGATAAAAACAAGAAAAAACATAATAATCGGCGATAATATCAATAAAGCAATTTCAGCCTGTTGGTTTATGGTTTGTTTACTTAGTTCGTTGCTGTGTGCGACGGCTGATAATCGTGGGTAATAGTCAGTTGACATAGCAGTAAAAATTAAACCAACATAGGTGTTGATGATTGCAAATCCTGCAGAATATAACCCAACTTGCCCAACACCACCCGTATGACTAATGAAAACCTGAACAATGTAAGAAGTACCAATAGTGATTAAACTACTAACACTTATTAGGAATCCCATAATAAGCATATTTTTCCCTTCGGCAATTGTTCTTACTCTCGATACCCTTACCGATGCAATTTTTATCTTTTTGGCATAATACCATGATAGTAATAAAGCAATTAAAGATGCAATAATAATTGCAGGGACAATTCCATTAATTCCCATCTTGTAATATAATGGTACAGTAATAATCAATCCTAACGCACTTCCAGCTAAATTAGCTTTCGCCAAATATTGTATTTTACGCAATCCCTGAAGAATCACTAATTGCCCAGAACTTAGCTGAGTGAATAGTAGTGTTGATGAAATCCAAATAAATGCAAAAGTAAAATCATGATTACCAAAAGTAATTTGACTTAACCAAGATGAAAAAGCCAGCATTATCAATGTGCCTAAAGTGCCGGTTATCCATACCCATCGTCTTAATACAATTATTACTGTTGCTATGCGTATTTCATTGTGTGTAATGTTAGCGGAGGCAACATTTCTTACTGCACTGATTCCTAAACCGAAATTTGTCAATCCACTTATTAAATTTGTGGTGGAAGTAAGTAAACCAACAATTCCTATTCCGACAGGGCCAATGAGAATAGCGATAAACTTTGACCGAATTATGGATATAATGATTTTAAATACTTGTACTCCCCCAAAAAGGGAAGTTGCTTTCATTATTTGACGATATGAAGATTGTTGATCGGTCATTCAGCAATTATCAGTGGAGTAATTTATAATCTAAAATTGTTTATTTTATTTACAATGTAATCACATTCATTCATTTCCATTACTGGGCTCATAGGCAGACTCAATATTTCTTGATGGATTTTTTCAGTAATTGGGAAGCACAGGTTATTCAAACCTATGTAAGCTTGCTGCTTATGTGGTGGGATTGGGTAATGAATTAAAATTTGAATATTATTTTTGGTGAGGTGTTTTTGAAGATTTTCTCTGTATTGAGTTCTGATTACAAAAAGATGATAAACATGGTCATTAGCCATTGGGCCGTTAAACTCAGGAATTGGCAAAACGATTTCAGGATGAATTATGTTTTCAAAGTAAAAATGTGCAATCTCTCTTCTTTTTTGATTTTCAATATCTATATTCCTAAGTTTTACATTAAGAAAAGCAGCTTGAATTTCGTCCATGCGACTATTAAGCCCCTGATATTTGTTTATATATTTGGTGTTGCTTCCATAATTTGCCAAGGCTCTAATTACTTCAGCCAATTCGTCATCATTAGTAGTAATAGCGCCAGAATCACCTAAAGCTCCTAGATTTTTGCCCGGATAAAAGCTAAAACCTGCTGCATCTCCAAGTGAACCGGTTCTTTTATTATTCCAACATGCTCCAATTGCCTGAGCATTATCTTCAATAATTTTTAATTTGTATTTTTTGGCAATCTCATATAATTTTTCACTCCAGCATGATTTTCCATATAAATGAACAACCATAATTGCTTTGGTTTTCTTGGTAATTTGCTTCTCAACAAGATAAATGTCAAGATTGTAGGTGTTGATATCCGGTTCAACTAGCACAGGTATCAATCTATTATCAGTAATAGCCAAAACAGATGCAATGTAAGTATTTGCAGGTACAATTACTTCATCCCCTTCCTGCATAAACCCTAATTCAATATACGCCTTTAAAATTAATCTCAAAGCATCTAATCCATTGGCAACTCCAATGGCATTATCTACTCCGATATAGTCAGCAAGATTTGCCTCAAATAGCTTAACTTTTTCTCCTAATAAATACCAACCAGAGTCAATTACCTCTGAAGCAGCTTGCTTGAGCTCGTCGGCGTATTGGGTATTTATTTTTTGGAGGTCTAGGAATTTAATCACTATATTTCAATTTTTTTATAAATTGAGCAGGGTTTCCAAACCATAATTCATTATCAGGAATATCTTTAGTTACTACACTGCCAGCGCCAATCATGGAGTTCTTTCCAATTGTAATTCCACCTAATATAATAGATCCTGCTCCAATAGAGGCGTTTGTTTTTATTAAAATTCGTTGAAGAGTATAGGGCCGTTTTGCTCTTGGATATTTATCATTTGTAAATGTTACATTTGGACCAATTTGAACCTTATTTTCAATTGAAATGCCATCCCAAAGATATACTCCATTTTTTATAGTTACATCATTCCCTATTTTTACTTCATTCTCAATAAAACAATGTGAACAAATATTACAATTATTGCCAATTATTGCATTCTCTAAAATAACACAATACTGCCAAATGCGAGTTCCGTCACCTATTTTATTAGTTTGTACATCAGCAAACTTATGGATGAATATCATTGTTTTTATATTTAATAAATTCTTCAAATACTCTCAAATAGTCAGTCTCAAAATAAATTTCAGAAGCTAATACCAGTCAAATTGCTCCGGAAGAAAAATTTAGTAATTCCCTCCAAATACCAGACACAACATACAAGCCTATGTAAGGCCTGTCTAAATGCACATTTTTTTTATTCATGCCATCATCAAGCAACACATCAAAAGCCCCGCTTACTGCAACAATAAACTGTTGAAGGTTCTTGTGTGCATGGCCACCCCTTTCAGCTCCACCGGGAACATCGTATAAATAATATACCCTTTTGACATCAAAAGGAGTATTAATTTGATTTTCAATTGCTGTAATATTTCCCGCCCGATTATGAATCTTTGGAAGCTCAACAATACTACAGTTAAAAACAGTATTCTTCATTGCTTTTTATATTCAACAAATTTATAAAAATCACGAATATAATCTTCTTCGTGAAATGCAGTCGAGGAAAGGACTAGCGCAACAGCATTCGTACTAAAATTATCCATATACCTCCACAATCCGGCAGGAACATACAAACCAAAATATGAGCGGTTCAAATGTAACCGATGCTCCCCTTTACCATCATTTATCACCATATCAAAACTCCCTGAAAGTGCAACAACAAATTCAAGCTGTTTCTTAAATGCATGCCCTCCTCTAATTTGACCACCCGGTACATCATATATCCAGTAAACCCTCTTTATCTCAAAGGGCACATGCTGCAATTGCTCAATAAAAGAAAGGTTGCCTCGAGTGTCTTCAATTTTGGGTAAATTTATTAACTGATGCTGCATTATAATTGAATAGTTTTAAAGTAATCTGCAAATGAACCAATATCCACCCATGATTTCTCAGAAACCGGAAACACGCCAATTTTCCCTTTTCTTTTCATGATGTCCATTATTTGATCTGTAATATCATAAAATTTATCCTCAGGAATTTCATTCAATAAATGGGGTTCTAAAATATACAATCCTGTATTTATTTTGAATGTCAGCTCTGGTTTTTCACTTATTGATTTAAGAGAGCCATCTTCGTTTGTTTCCATTATACCATAAGGGATTGGATAATGTTTTAGTGCTGCAACTATGGTGATCTCATTTTTATTGTCACGATGAAAATCAAGTATTGCTTTAATGTCCTGGTCAACCAATATATCACAGTTTGAAACAAAAAAAGTAGAATTTAATTTGCCTTTTAATAATGACAAACTGCCAATAGTGCCTAAAGGTTTGTCTTCCTGAAAGTATGAAATATTATATGGCATGTTTTGCAAAGTAGAAAAGTAATACTTTATCATTTCAGCTTTATAATTTACTGATAAATAAAAAGTATTACAGCCAACATCACAGAATTTATCCATGATTTGCTCAATAATAGTCTTTTCTCCTATTGGGATTAAAGGTTTCGGTAAAATGGTAGTGAGTGGCTTCAATCTTGTTCCCTGTCCTCCTGCCATAATTATTACAGGTAAGTTTAATTGAATGCCTTCATTTCGCTTTTTTGTAACAAAAACATCATCCCATAAATAAATCGAGATCAATTCATTATTCTCATTCAATACAGGCATACATTCTATCCTGAGTTTTTGCATCAATTGAAAAATAGTATCTTTTTCGTCAGAAATTTTCGCATAAACAAAGTCTTTGCGCATTATTTTCGAGATACATGTTTCCAATGAAATGTTTGTGATGATTGCTTTCTGAATGTCGCCAATGCTCAAAATACCAATGAACTTATCAGTATCGAAAACCAATAACATCTTTTTATTTACAGCATCCATTTTTTTTAATGCCTGTAAAATTGTACTATTTATTGGTATCCTGCGTTCTTTTATGGTATTTAAATATTCCATCTGAAATTATTAAACCTAGTAATTATTTTTTGGTGTTTATAAAAATATTAGGATTTACATTCCATTTTGTTATAAAAATGTAAGAATTATTATTGATCTATTCCTTTAATTAATACAAATAATTTGACTAAATAATAGGACACCCTTCACACAGCTTCGCCCTTTCACTCACAAGTGATAATTAAATATTATCGTGAATTACAGTCACTTCTACACAAACAACCAAATAATATTTCTATTCCTTGGTTAAATCTGTACTTTTAATTTCAATAACACATCCTTGTCCTATTGCTTCAATCAAAACAAGAATCCTTGATTTGCCATTAATTTGAGTAAGTACACCGCTAGCTCCTCTAAATGGCCCGTTTGTTATATTTACTTTATCCCCTAAAGACAAATTCAAAGTGGAGACAATTTCAATTTCCTTATTATTGTCTAATTGGCTTTTAATCCCATTGATTACTTTTTCATTAACAATGTAATCTTTGTTTTCAAACCTTACAACTCTTGCAATACCTTCTGTTGACAATACTTTATATCTTTCACTGGCACTAAAGTTAACAAAAATATATCCTGGAAATAGTGGTTTTTCAATCCATTTTTTCCTATCACTCCATTGAGATAGCACTTTATGTAATGGCAGAAATGATTCGAACCCATTTTGTGTAAGTCTTAAACAACTTTTTTTTTCAAAACGTGATCTCGTAACAAGTATGTGCCAATTTTTAATCACTCAAATATTGTAGATATCGGGTTTGTATTTTTTTAAATTCTCCGGATTCTTAAACCATTCTATGGTTTTGATCAATCCTTGCTCAATATTGAATTCAGGTTTGAAACCTGTGAGTTTTGATATCTTAGTGTTATCACACCACAAATGAAATACCTCTGATTTTTCGGGACGAATACGTTGGTCATCTTTTATAAATTTCACATCCGATTTCATCAGTTTCTTTATTAATTCTAAAGTATCACCAATACTGATTTCATAATTTGAACCAATGTTCACAACTTCACCAATAGCTTTATCACATTCTGCAAGTTCAATAAATCCTCTGCAGGTATCTTTCACATAATTGAAATCACGGGTTGGGGTTGTATCTCCAAGTTTTATTTCTTTTATCCCATTTGCAATCTGAGCAATTATTGTTGGAATTACCGCCCTTGCCGATTGCCGGGGACCATAAGTGTTGAACGGTCTTACAATTGTTAAAGGTAAGTTGAATGTATTGTAAAAACTCATAGCAATTGCATCAGCTCCTATTTTACTTGCACTATAGGGAGATTGTGGTTGCAAAGGGTGTTTCTCATCAATTGGAACATACTGTGCAGTACCATAAACTTCACTGGTGGAAGTAACTAATATCCTTTGAATTTTATTTTCCAATGAAGCCTGACAAATGTTAAGGGTTCCCTTAACATTTGTCTCAAGATAATTATCAGGGGCAACATAAGAATATGGAATAGCAATCAATGCGGCTAAATGGTAAACAATATCAATATCCTCAGTTATCTTTTTACAAAAATGAGGATCCCTGATATCACCAGTAACTACTTCAAGGTTTTTATTTGCAGGAATATCCTCAAGCCAACCCCAGTAATTAAATGAATTATAGTAGGACAAAGCTCTTACTTGATATCCTTTTTCTAAAAGCAATTCTGTCAAATGCGACCCAATAAAGCCATCGGCACCAGTAACAAGAATTTTAGTTTTTGTATTACTCATTTATTTTAAATTGTTCCAGTACCACTCACTGGCAATTTCTAAACCCTTTTTAAAATTGAACTGAGGGCAGTAATTCAACATAGTTTTTGCTTTCTCAATTGATGCTATAGAATGTAAAATATCACCCATCCTTTGACTCCCATGTATTAAATTAACATCATTTATTTTTTCATCAAAGCGGGATAAAAACATTTTAAGGTAATTGGCTAACATATTAATGTCATTCCTTTCGCCAACTGCAGCATTGAAAACCTGACCTCTTAAATTCGGATTGGTTGAGGTTGCAGCTAAATGATTAATTTGGATAATATTATCTATATAGGTAAAATCTCTTGAAATTGTCCCATCCCCATTGATTACCGGAGATTCATGTGACATCAATTGGATAGTGAATTTTGGTATAACTGCAGCATAAGCACCATTAGCATCTTGCCTTCTTCCGAAAACATTGAAATATCTTAACCCCACAATATCAAGATTAAAATTTTTCGCAAAAACCTGAGCATATAATTCATTCACATACTTTGTGATTGCGTAAGGTGATGAAGGTTTGCAAACTAAGTCTTCTATTTTGGGAAGTTCAGAAGAATCACCATATGTAGATGAACTGGCTGCATAAACTACACGTTTAACTTTAGCTTCTCTTGCCGTTACAAGAATATTTAAAAAGCCGCCAATATTGACAGAATTGGTTGAAATAGGATCATTAAACGACCGCGGTACAGAACCTAAAGCAGCCTGATGAAGAACAGTGTCAATACCATCCAAAGATTTCTTGCAATCTTCAATGTTACGGATATCTCCAGTTATTAATCGAAAATTCTTATGACTGGCAAATTCTTTGAGATTTTCATGTTTGCCTGTAGAAAAATTATCCAGGCAAACAACCTCGTTATCAAACTTCAAAAGATCTTCACAAAGATTTGATCCAATAAAACCTGCTCCTCCAGTAATAAGAATATGCATTGATTTGTAACGATTTGTTACGAGCTTCTTTATTAATTGTATTGCGCAATTCGATTATTTCCCCTGGCTTAAGCCCTGCGTTACCAACATTGCTCCTAAGGGGTTTGTATCCAAACCACTCACACCACTTTCCTCCGCCAAGCGCTGAAGCATGGCGGAGAGTGAATCGCGCCAGTATGGAATGTCGATCCTCCACTCTTTTTTGATTGCCGACTTGTTCATGACGCTGTAATGTGGCCGTGGCGCAATCTGCGGATACTCATCACTTTCAACCGGAAATATCTTGCAAGGGACTCCTGCCAGTTCCATAACTGCTCTGGCAAAATCGTACCACGAAGAAACACCTTCATTAGAGTAATGGAATGTGCTGCTATAGAGACAATCTTTTCGATACTGTTCAATGATCAACACAATAGCGCCTGCAAGATCGGCCGCCCAGGTCGGCGTTCCAATCTGGTCAACCACAACATTCAAGTCAGAATGTTCCGCACCAAGACGCAGCATAGTTTTGACAAAATTACCGCCGTGAATAGAATAAAGCCAAGAGGTTCGGATAATGATGTATGATGGCGCTATATCACGGATACGCTCCTCACCCTCCCACTTCGAAAGACCGTACACTCCCAGCGGAGCCGTCGTATCACTCTCACGGTAAGGAATATTGGAGTTACCATCAAAAACATAATCAGTAGAAATATGCAGCAACAGAGCACTACGCTCTCTGGCGCATGCTGCAAGCAATGCCGGACCGTCTCTGTTCACTTTGAAGGCGATTTCTGAATCTGTTTCAGCCTTGTCTACAGCCGTATATGCCGCGCAGTTGACTATCACATCTATGCCAAGGTCACAACAGAGAGATTCAACCTGGTCGCGGCACGTAATATCAAGATCAGGAAGATCATAGAAAAAAAAACGATGGTTGCTGCACTTGGTCGACAACTCCAGCAACTCCGAACCAAGTTGACCGCGACTGCCTGTAACAAGAATATTCACTTATAATACCTCGGATAAAGTTTTTCTTGCCTGAAATCGTCGTACAAAAAGAGATCAACCGACTCAAACAATGGCTGTCGGGCATCTTTACCTGAAACCCTGATCAACTCTTCTGGAAGCTGCCAGTCGATACCAAGCACCGGATCATTCCACATAACACCGGCATCGTGAGAAGGAGCATAATAATTATCACACTTATAGGCAAAGACAGCCTCTGGAGAGAGTACCACAAAACCGTGCGCAAACCCTTTCGGCACCCACAGCATATTCTTCCGTTCAGCATCCAGCACAAAAGCTACATATCGGCCATACCATGGTGAACCAAGACGCAGATCAACGGCGACATCAAGTACACTTCCATAAAGCGCACGAACAAGCTTTGACTGGGTAAATGGCGGTTTCTGAAAATGAAGACCACGAAGCACTCCAAAACCTGACCTCGATTCATTATCCTGTACAAACGAAACATGCCCGATATGCTGGTCAAAAAGATCCTGCCGAAACGATTCCAGAAAATAGCCACGATCATCGCCGAACACTTGAGGCTCAAAAATCAGGACATCAGGTATGGCTGTAGTAAGAACTTGCATAAACGCAGGAACAAAATATTTAATCACCAATTACGACAAAAGCATGCACAATAAAAGCGGCCTGCCCTGTATAATTGCCATTACGTTACACTTTACCGTTGAACAAGCAACTGCTTGAGATACTGGCCATAATGGTTCTTCATCAATGGTTCGGAGAGGCGCAACAACTCCTCATCATTGATCCAGCCATTTCGCCATGCAATCTCTTCAGGACATGCCACTTTCAATCCCTGCCTCTTCTCAACCGTCTGGATAAAGTTTCCGGCCTCCTGAAATGATTCGTGCGTACCGGTATCAAGCCAGGCAAAACCACGCCCAAGCATGCAGCACTTCAACTGACCCTGTTGCAGATAGGCTTCGTTAACCGCTGTGATTTCAAGCTCTCCCCGAGGTGATGGCTTTACCTGTTTCGCAATCTTTACAACATCATTTGGATAAAAGTAAAGACCAACAACCGCATAATTTGATTTGGGTTCCATAGGTTTTTCTTCAAGAGAAAGCACTGTCCCTGTCGCATCAAGTTCGGCGACACCATACCGTTCTGGATCACTGACATAGTAACCAAATATTGTTGCCTTGCGATCTTTGTGTACGTTTTGTACTGCCGCATCCAGCATTGAACTGAAGGCATAGCCAAAAAAAATATTGTCACCAAGAATCAGCGCGACATCCTCATTGCCAATAAACTCGGCACCAAGAATAAATGCCTGGGCAAGCCCATCGGGAGAAGGCTGAACAACATAAGAGAGAGTGATACCCCAGTCACTGCCATCCCCAAGCAGCTTGATGAACATCGGCTGATCCTCCGGGGTGGTAATAACAAGAATATCCCGTATTCCAGAAAGCATCAGCGTAGTCAGGGGATAATAGATCATGGGTTTGTCATAGACAGGCAGGAGCTGTTTTGATATTCCTTTGGTAACCGGGTAAAGTCTGGAGCCAGAACCTCCCGCAAGAATAATTCCTTTCATAAAACTCAAAAATTACAGACTTCTTAGAACATGAAAAACGTCAAGCTCGCTTATCCCTTAATTGGAAAGTTTGACAATGGTATAGCCGGCCTCCTTCAGTAAACGGGGAATATTTTCCGAAAACAGGGCGATGTATTTATCTTTTGCATCTTTCGGCAATCGTTCCCAGTC
>Ga0118677_10015703_pt1 | contig 10485 bp, 9 predicted proteins | sample AliMusrvi5mmetaG_FD_86154 | JGI IMG/M metagenome (GOLD analysis project Ga0118677, IMG submission 86154)
AAAAATTAGAAACTGTTAAAAAACAAAAATAACTTAAGAATTCTAACAACTTGAATCGCTAAAAGACGAATAGTTATGAAAGAGATCTACTATAGTGGTGCTTTGGAAACAACAAAAGAAGAGGATGTAAAATATTTACAGCCTTCAGATTTTTCTTCTGTCGCCGAATACTCAGCTGCACTTTTAAAATATTTTGACACCCCTACAGGGCAAAAACAGTTACAAGAATACTATCAGCAGGTAAATGACCTTTCTGCAGAATATACTGTTTCCAGGTTCATAATTCAGGATTTTAATATTTTTGGTGGAAGCAGAAAAGATTATTATGTAGATCCTGTTGCTTTGGTAGAGGAGGAGCTCGGATCAATAAAGTACACTCCAGCTAGTAGTTCTATCCATTACGGCGAAAAATTAGAAAGGGAGGCAACACAAACAGAGGAGGTTGGATCAATAAAGGACACACCATACAGTAGCTCTATCCGTTACGGCGAGAAATTCGAACATGATGCTACACATGATGCAACCAATTACGTTACAAGTAATAAAGATCTACTCTATCCGGTCCCAGGAATATGCAAAAGCTACGATGCTGCCTGCTATACAAAGTTAAGTGGTTTATATGACAAGGCACAAGAAGCTATCATAAGTTACGGACAGGGCCTTGCCGTAAAGTACGGTAAAATATTATATACCGAAGCGCAAAAGGAACTGGACGACCCAGAAGACTACTCTGTAGAACAACTTGCAGAACTACTGATGGCTCAGCCAATGAGTATCGCTCGCTTAATAGCGCAGTCTGGTTACTCTCAGGCTACAACCTTGGTTAACTCCTTGGATAAGATAAAGATCAAAGTAGCAAAAATAAAGGCAGACAAAGCGCGACAAGAAAAGATCAACAAAGTGTATGCTTATGTAGGAATGATCGCTGGCGGAGTAATGATACTTACCGGTATTGCAAGTTGGGCAGGAGCATCAATCTTTGGCATAACAGGCACTGCCTTCTTTACAACCCTATATGCTATCAACATGGTTGCGATAGTTACTACAACTGTTAGTGCGTACCAGCAATATTGGGGACTAGCGGACATAGAAAAACAGGTAAAAACAATGAGTGCAACCGGTAATATAGATTCTGAGCTCCTTGCAAAGCTTACTCCACAACAACAGCAGCTCATGGTCTCCACCTTCATAACCTCCCTAGTAATACCACTTGATCTCCTGATGATACCTCAAATAGCTGGGTTCGTAGGAGCACTTTCCAGAGGCGGAATCTATCTGGAATCCTTTGTTACCTTCGGACAATCTGAAGCTAAACTTATAACAGCACTTAATAAGCAATTTAATAATAATGACGAAGCTACAAAACTTGTTTTTTATTTAAACCTTTCCGGTAAATCTTCTGAAGAGTTAAAGGACATCATTGGAAACAAAAAATTAATACAAGAAATATTGGATTCAGGTCTATTGGATAAAAGTGTCCACCGCTTAAATGCGAAGAAAATAAATAAGCTTGTAGAAAAATTTTTAACAAAGAACCCCTCGACAACTCTTACTAAAAAAATAGCAAATTCTCCATCCTATATACAACAATTTTCCTTCGTTAAGGATGCACAACTTGATAAAGAAAAAGAAGCTGTAAATAATTTCTTTAAGAGTTTAGAATCAAAGGGCTTAACCCCATCTAACGAACTCATGAGTTCATTTGACGACTGTCACAAAGCTGTCGGAGATATAAAGGATCCAACCTCAGATAAATACAAAAAATATATTATAGCAAAAGACAAATATGTTGAGTTCCTAAAGAACAACGGCGTAACCAATGCTGTAAGTGCTGCAAAAAAAGACATTAAACCACTCTTAGATAATGGTATACTGGGTTGGCCAGAACTGGTATTATCAATTGACGACAGGTCCTTTGTTCACGTTGGTGACGGCGTATATAAAAGAAGTAATGATGCAGGCAAATATCCAAAACTTTTTTCATGGGATAAAAAAAGCAATACAATGACTTATGTATCTGATAGTGAAGACTTATACCTAAAAGAAGGAAGTGTTTCAACGTATTATAAATATGGAGATGAAAGAACTTTTGGTAGCCCACCTCAGAGAGTTACATATTTTATAAACAAAAAAACAGGAAAAATGGAGTCCTCACTTGAAATAATGGACAGAGGAAAAATGGCTATAGTTAAAGAAGTAGACCCAATACATCATGTAGCACCAGTTACAACTGAGAGCAGTCTATTACCAACAAGTGCAATAATAACGAAAGATCCAACTGTCCCATTTTCCTGTGAAAATTATTTTAAAGAAAATAAAAAACTTTTGGACACAGGAGTAGAAAATTTAAGAACAGCTCCCAGACCTCTAACAAAACCTGTAAATGAATTAAACAAAACCTTTTTATTGGAATTAAAAACGGACCCTGCTGCACTTGAAAAAGGAATGAAATATTACATAGACAAAAATGGAACTGTTTACTTTTTTGAATTTGGCGGAGACACACACGAAGGAATCTTTGCAAACAACGGTATTGCAAGAATCACTGATGCTGGTTGGGTTACCAAACTGAAATCAGAAACAACCATAACGGTCAGTGGAAGAAATAGTACCTTTAACTCCAGAGAATACCTTATTGACTATATAAAAAATAAAGACCCTGACTTTTTCCAAACCACAGGATCTTTGATTAATAAAGTCTCTTTCAGCAACGATGCCAATTTAGACCCAATGATATATGGCAATCCAATCAAACTAAAAATAGAAAAGCAACACATTGGAAGAGAAGTCGAGAATTGGAGTTCTTACTACGCTAGGGAAAGTGTGTTTAAAACGCTGGGTAGCTATAGACAGCCATTTAATTTGACTACAGATGTCATAGATGAAGCACTGCTAAAAGGTGACCTTTCTTATTCAGAAGGGGTTAAGTTGTTCATAGATACGGACGGAAAGGTTAAAATAGCCTCTCCTGCATCAAGGCACCAGGAAGTTCTACAAAATTATTTTTTGTCCGATAAAAAAGATCAAATGCTCGGCTGGGGTTTCCTTGAGCTTAGCAGTAGCCAAGAGGTTATTGAAGGAGAAAAAATGCGTCAACTCAAAGGTTCTATCAGAGGAGCTACTGGGTTCGAAGTAAATAAATATTTAACAGACTATATAACTGCCCTATATAAAAAAGAGGGCAAAACGATACCATTTAAAAATATCAACGGAAAATTATACTATAAAAATTAATCCACTCTTTCTACTGACTTAATTTCGGGGATGGCAGCTCTTAGTCTTGATTCTATTATGTTCTTTAATGTCATTATGGCGCCCACGCAGTGAGCACAAGCACCTCTTAGTTTAACTTTAACTACACCATCATCTGTAACTTCAACAAGCTCAACGTCTCCGCCATCTGCCTGCAAAGCTGGTCTTACCTGATTCAAGATTTCTTTCACTCTATCTATTAAAAGTTTTTCTGACATACGTGACCTCTAGTTTATGTCTTCAAAAGACATTAGTTTATTTCCTATGCTAAGTATTTGCCCATTCTTTACAAAAACTTCCTTAATAACTCCATCCCTTGGAGCAAAAACTCTGTTCTCCATTTTCATTGCTTCAAGAATAAATAGTTCGTCGCCTTTTTTTACTATTTGTCCTGGTTTTGCCATTACGTCGATTATTTTGCCAGGGATCTTTGTTACTATTGAATTAACTTTTACCGTAAAAGTTTCTCGTAATTCCCTTCTCACTTTCTTTTCTTGGTTCTCTGCGAACATTTGAGAAGTATATGCTCCGGAAGTAACATTAAAAATGTTCCCTTCCTCTACGAATTTCACCAGGTATGGTTTGTTCTCTATGATGACAGAATAAAATTGCCCGCATTCCTCAAAATTAGCTTCAAAAGGTTTTGGGTCATTTCTGTCGACAAAAGTAACAAAGAATTTCCCGTCTTCTCTTGTAACCTTGATCCTTTCTGTTACTTCATTATCAAGTTTTACTTCAACTATCATTTTATAGCCTCCCTGTTCCTATTTCTTTTTGCCAGGAACTAATTGGCTCACCCTTAAGACTGTTGGTTCCTCTAACTGCTTCCTCATTCTTAAACACTTTTATGGCTGACGCCATAGTCATAGCTGTTTTAAAGTTCTGCGGTGGTTCTGGCTTATTAAATACAAACTTATCCCTCATAAAGTCAACATTATAAGAGCCATTAAGCATTTCCTTGGTCCCAAATATCTGCCTTTGAAGTGGAATATTAGTGATTATTCCTGAGTAAAAATAATCTTTTAATAGATGCGTCATTTTGGTTATGACAGTTTCTCTTTCGTTACCCCATACTGACATTTTTGCGAGCATATTGTCGTAGTGTATTGGTATTTTCCAACCAGAGTGAGCAATCAACTCGTGTCTTACATTAGGCCCCATAGGAATATAAACATCATTCACTGTCCCTGTGTATGGTTCAAACGTTTCTGGATTCTCGGCGTAGATCCTGCATTGTATTGCAACACCTCTGCATCTTATTTCTTTACCATGAAGCTCTAATTGTTCTCCTGCAGCTATCAAAAATTGTTGTTTAACAAGATCAAGCCCCGTAACAAGTTCCGTCACTGAATGTTCAACTGTTAGCCTTGGATTAACTTCTAAAAAATATGCAACGTTATCTTGAACAAGAAATTCAAAAGTAGCTATGCCTTCTATTTTTAATTCATTAGCAAGTTTGGTTGCAGAACCTTTTATTTCTTTTCTTACTTTGTCATCTAGGTTTGGTGCCGGAGTTTCTGCTACTAGTTTGTGGTACCTACGTTGAATAGAGCAATCAATTTCTGGGAGACAAAGAACGTTCCCCTTTTTATCTCTAAGAACTGGGACCTCTATATGCTTTGCTCCTAAAAGAGCTTTTTCTACGATAATATTATTATCGTTTAAAAGAACTGTCCCCTCTATTTGAGTGGCAATAAAACCTTTTTCAAAACCGGATTCCTCGTCTATCCTTCTAATTCCCCTTGTATGCATCCCGCAAGCCGGCTTTACAAAAACGGGATAGCCTAGTTTTGTAGCAATTTTTTTTGCTTCTGCAACTTCTGTTAATGTTTTTTCTGCACTTGGAACTATTTTTATGTTCAGTTTTTTTGCTATTTCACGAACATACGTTTTGTTCGCCAGGTTCTTTAGCATAGTTTCGTTTGAACCTACAAATTCAACCTTGTTGTCTTTGCAAAGTTTAGAAAAACTTGATTCCTCGGCTAAAAATCCGTATCCTGGGTGGACACAATCTGCTTGTGACATTTTTGCAATGGCCATAATGGCATCTTGGTTTTTATAACTGGAAGAAACTGCACCAGAACCAACTCTGTATGCGTTATCTGCTCTGTTAAGATAATGTAAGGACCTATCGTCATCGGAATATATAGCAACGGTCTCTATCCCCAGATCAAGGCACGTAGATATTATCCTATTGGCAATCTCGCCTCGGTTAGCTATTAAAACTCTTTTAAACATAAATTAAATACCATCCTTATAGTGGGATATTCCCGTGCTTTCTTGGAGGAGTGACTTCTCTTTTTGAATAAGCAAACTCAAGTGCGCTAACTATTTTGCTCCTTGTATCCTCTGGGAAGATAACCTCATCAATATAACCTTTTGCAGCAGCAACATATGGATTAGCGAATTTTTCATTATACTCGTCTAATTTCTCTTTTCTTGTTTCTTCTGGGTTGGTGGATTTTTTCATTTCTGTTCTGTACAAAATGTTCACCGCACCTTCTCCACCCATAACTGCTATTTCTGCATTTGGATACGCAAAGTTAAAATCTGAGTGTAAATGTTTAGACGACATAACTATGTATGCCCCACCATATGCTTTTCTTGTTACCAAAGTTATTTTTGGAACAGTTGCTTCTGCATAAGCATACATTAGTTTTGCTCCGTGCTTTATTATGCCGCCATATTCCTGATCTGTTCCTGGTAAGAACCCAGGAACGTCGACAAAACTAACAAGAGGAATATTGAACGCATCACAAAATCTAACAAATCGTGAAGCTTTAAATGATGCAGAAATATCTATACAACCTGCTAAATAGTTTGGTTGGTTCGCTATTACACCAATTGGTTTCCCGTTTATTCTAGCAAAACCTATGACTATATTCTCCGCATAGTTACCTTGTATCTCGAAAAAATAACTATCATCAACTACTTCAGTTATAAGTTTTTTGATGTCATATGGAAGTTTTGGATTCAAAGGAATAAGTTCTTTCAATTCGTAGTTCTTTCTTTCTATAGGGTCACTAGATTTGTATATTGGTGGATTTTCTCTGTTGTTCAAAGGTAAAAAACTTAAAAGTTCTCTTATCATTAACAAGCATTGTTTTTCATCATCAGCTACAAAGTGTACAACACCAGACTTTGCAGTGTGCGCAGAGGCACCTCCAAGATCGTCCATAGAAACTTCTTCCATGGTAACTGCTTTTATAACTTCAGGACCTGTAACGAACATATAGCTATTTGCCTTTAGCATGAATATGAAATCGGTTATCGCTGGAGAATAAACTGCTCCTCCTGCACAAGGTCCAAGTATCGCAGAAATTTGAGGGATCACTCCAGAGGACTTTGTATTCCTCCAAAAAATATCACCATAACCTGCCAAAGAATCTATACCTTCTTGTATCCTTGCCCCACCAGAATCATTAAGACCCACAACTGGGCAACCATGAGCAAGTGCTAGGTCCATTACTTTACATATCTTTTCTGCACAAACTTTGCTTAAAGATCCCCCCAATACAGTAAAATCCTGGGCAAAAACGTAAACCGGCCGCCCATCAACCTTTCCACAGCCGGTCACAACCGCATCACCAGGTATTCTGGTCTTATCAAGATCAAAGTCATTGCACCTATGCAGAACGAACTTATCCACTTCCTGAAAAGTTCCCTCATCAAGAAAGTATTCAACCCTTTCCCTTGCAGTCATAAAGCCCTTTTCTTTACGTTTGGCTATTTTATCTGCCCCGCCACCAAGCTCTGCCTGCTTATTCTTTTGTTTTAATTGTTCAAAGATATCAGCACGTTCCATTGTTTAACCTCTCTTTGCAGTATAGTAATAATAATATCTTTACCGTGGAACCCGTCAAAAATCAACCCTCCAAAACAGGGCACACATTGACTGCGTTATTTATTTGAAACCCCATATACCGGTTAGACTAGCCAACTATGTCATTTAAATAGAAGTTGAATTTTATAGCTACATATAGTAGTTGTCATAAGGTTTTTATTTAGGGGGATGCTTAAAGCGCATCCCCCGAGTTTTCAAGGGAGTTTAGTGAAATGAAGAAAAAGATCCATCCAAAGTATGAAAAGGTTAAAGTAACTTGCGCTTGTGGCAATTCGTTCGAGACAAGGTCCACCATGGGCACAAATGAAATAAAACTCGAGATCTGCTCACACTGTCATCCGTTCTTTACCGGTAAGCAAAAGTTTATGGATAGCGCAGGACGAGTTGAAAAGTTCAACAAAAAGTTCGGCAGAGAAACAAAAACAGTTACAGCTACTACTACAAAAAAGTAACAACTTTTTTATAAAGACTAATAAATGTTTAGTAAACTCGATAGCCTTCTTGTTAGATACAGTGAACTCCAGCGTCTATTATCCGAACAAGAGGTAGTAAGCGACAGGGTAAAGCTTGTCTCGCTCAGCAAAGAACGCGCACAACTTGAACCTATCGTTGAGAAATATTCTGAATACAAAAAAGTCTGCAAAGAAATAGATGACAATAACGAACTATTGCAGGGCAACGATGAAGATTTCAAGGACCTTGCCAAAGAAGAATTAACTAGATTAAAAGAAATAAAACCACGACTCGAAGAAGAACTAAAATTATTATTGCTTCCTAGAGACCCTAATGATGACAAGAATATTATCTTAGAGATCCGTGCAGGTACAGGCGGGGACGAGGCTGCTCTTTTTGCAGCAGATCTATTCAGGATGTACTCAAGGTTCGCTGAACGTAACGGTTGGAAAGTCGAGGTCCTTAGCTCCAGTCCTATCGGTATCGGTGGATACAAAGAAATAATAGCCATGATAAACGGTAAGCAAGTTTACAGCAAAATGAAATATGAAAGTGGTACACATCGAGTTCAAAGAGTGCCTGATACAGAAGCAAGTGGAAGAATACATACCTCTGCTGCAACCGTAGCCATATTGCCAGAAGCAGAAGACGTGGAAGTAGACATAAAACCCGGCGACCTGCTGATAGATGTATACAGAGCAGGTGGAGCTGGTGGACAACACGTAAACACAACGGACTCTGCGGTAAGGATAACTCACTTACCAACAGGAACGGTCGTGACTTGTCAGGACGAAAGAAGTCAACACAAGAATAAAGCAAAAGCGATGACGGTCCTTAAGGCAAGGATCTACGAAAAAATGCAAAGCGAACTGGATGCTTCGCGCGCTAGCGAGAGAAAACAAATGGTCGGTTCTGGCGACAGATCAGAAAGAATAAGGACCTACAACTTTCCTCAGGGCAGGATCTCTGACCACAGGATAGGCGTTACTGTCTATAAATTAGATCAATTCATGGACGGGGACATTGGCGAACTTATATCTTCTCTTATAACTCACTATCAGGCAGAATCCCTAAAACACGAAAGAAAATGATAATAAAAGACGCTATTGAATTTGGGATAAAAACGCTATCCGATGGGTTTGGTGCAGATACGGACCTAAGCAATGATAGAGAGATCAATAGTAATGTTTATTTTTTGCTTTCATATTTGACCAAAAAAAGTATTCTTGAACTAAAGACCAACCAACAATATGAACTAAACAAAGCTGATATTGAAAAGTTCAACAGCTGGCTGGAAAGAAGATTAAAAATGGAGCCGGCTCAATATATCGTCGGGGAAACAGAATTTTGGTCCTTGCCAATATTTGTTGGACCGGGTGTATTGATCCCAAGACAAGATACAGAAACACTTGTTGATGAAGTAAAAAAATATTTTAAAGATAATAAGGGCAACTATAACTTTTTAGATATCGGCTGCGGCTCTGGTTGCATTGGAATAAGTCTTTTAAATATTTTTAAGAACTCAACAACAACCTTTGTGGACAAATATGATCTTCCAATAAAATACACAAAAAAAAATATAGAACGACATCATCTGCAAAATAGAAGCAACATAATCCAATCAGATATGTTCAACAACATACCTACAAATGTTAAATTTGATGCCATAGTTTCCAATCCTCCTTACATACCGGAAGAAGAATTACGGTCTATCAGCATGCAAATAACCCTGTTTGAACCCATGGAAGCATTAAGGGCTGGCAGCTCCGGTTTGGACTTTTATGAACTATTTGCAGATAAAAGCGTCAATTTTTTAACACCAAATGGAGCATTGTTCCTTGAAATAGGCTATAATCAGTGTGAGGATGTTATTAGGATTCTTAGGGAAAAAGGCTGGCAGGAAGTAACCGCAGTTAAGGACCTTAGTGGGAACAACAGAGTAATAATAGCAAAAAAACTTAAGGTCTAACGAACAGGCTTCCGATAAGCCAAACCAAGGAAGGTAACTTTATGGCTGGCGATTCAAAAAGAAAACTTTTAAAAGATGTACTTGGTGAGTTGGAAAAAACCAATACAAAAGCAGAAACAAAATCTGCAGATATAGACGATATAACTGGCCTTGAGCATAAGATACCAATAGTTTCTGATGGCGTAATAAATTTTGAAGAAGATCCAGATGTAGACGAGATAGAGATACCTATACCGGAAGGTTTTTCGTTAGATTCAAGTTTAAATGAAAAAACAGACCCTAATATGGATTTTTCCTCTGTAAAAGAAATAAAGATAGAGGAACCTGTAAGAGAAGACTCCATCAGCGATATAATGAAGAGTGTTCCTGCGGGTCGTTCCGATATAATAAACAAATTGGAATTAATGGAACAGAAGCTACTGATGCTTCAGGAAGAAAATAAAAAGCAGCACACAATAATCAAAGCGCAAAGAACTGAGCTGGAAGAATACACGGAGCGACTTGGTAAAATAGAGAACGAGAATAAAAAATTAAAAGCAGAACTTAGTAATGCTGATGGTAATGCAAGGATCAATCTTGAAGCACAACTTAACAGAGCCGGAATAATAGAAGAAAAGTATGACAAGCTTGCAAAGCACCACGAGGAAATGAAGGCAAAGGTACGCCGAGATATCAGAAAAATAAGGATAAGAGAGAAAGAGCTCGCGAATAAACTTGAGATGATGAAGAATGATAGTGAAACCCTGTTAACTGCGAAAGATAAAAAAATACTTCAACTAAAACAGCATATAGATAATCTTGAGTTCGAAATAGAAACACTAAAGGAAAAATCAGAAAACCTTCAGGAAATAGCCCGTGAGAACGAAGAAAAGGCAGAAAGAGTAGTGAAGGCTTTAAGACTTTCTACTTCTCTGTTGGAAACCGCCAATAAAAAAGAATAAGACACTACATAATAATAATTAAAAGG
>Ga0118677_10015704_pt1 | contig 10485 bp, 9 predicted proteins | sample AliMusrvi5mmetaG_FD_86154 | JGI IMG/M metagenome (GOLD analysis project Ga0118677, IMG submission 86154)
CAAAAGTATCCTTGAGTTTTTGTTTCAGATTTGCCGATAAATTCGTGAATTGGTCGGGATCCTGCCACAGGTTGTGGTAAATTCCTTTCCAAATTTGAATGGAACGGAATTCAGGTTCGCCCTGAGCCAGGAGGGTTTCTTTCAGTTCAGGCAGGTCCAAATCATAGATGTTTATTTTAGAGGAATTAGGCATCATTGGATCAACAATTCTGCATTGGCGAGCACAAGGTCAGGTGCTGGCCGCCATATTTCTAAATCTTCCACGGTGGATACACCCGTCAGCACCAACGCCGTGAGGCAACCGGTGTTCTGTCCGGCAAGGATATCCGTATCCAACCGGTCACCGACAACCAGAGTTTCCAACGGTGAAGTGCCCATCACCTGGAGCGCCATTTCCATCATCGTCGGCTCGGGTTTGCCAGCCGTAATGGGTTTAACATCCGTGGCTGCTTCGATTGCAGCTAAAATCGCGCCAGCCCCCGGGACCAGTCCTTTGGGACTGGGATAGGTTTTATCAGGGTTTGTGCCAATAAAAGGAGCCCCACCGCGGATGAGCAAAGTGGCAATTTTCAGTTTTTCATAGTTCACATGCAAATCCAGGCCGGCTACCACAGCGAGTACATTTTCCTCTGCCTGGTAAAAGCCTTTTTCAGCAAGCGTGCTGACCAGGCCGTGTTCCCCAACGATATAAACAGGGCCGCCGTTGGGAAATCTTTTCGCAAGATAGTAGGCAGTCGCCATTGGAGAATTGATGACTTGTTGTGATGATAATTTGACACCAAAGGTCAGCAATTTTTCAAGGTATTGAGATGTATTGCGCGTGGCATTATTTGTTGCGAGAACATATTGATATCCATGGGATGATAAAGTTTCAAAGAAATTCTTTAAATCCAATAATGGTGTGTTGTCCCTCCACAACACACCATCCATATCAAATATGAGTCCTTTTACCTGGGGAAATTTATCTTTAATAAGCATATCGATTATCCAATAAAAATGAAGCCGGACAGTTTTTCACTGTCCGGCATTTTGAAATGAGTTATGATTTTTCTTTTTTGACAGGTGGATCCAAAACCTGGTCCACAAGGCCGTATTCCACAGCCTGTTTAGCGTCCATATAAAAATCACGCTCTGTGTCGTGTTTAATCACTTCGAAAGGTTGGCCTGTGTGGAAGGCGAGAATTTCGGTAAGTTTTGTTTTCAGGCGCAGAATTTCGCGCGCCTTGATTTCAATGTCCGAAGCCTGGCCTTCAGCTCCACCCAGGGGTTGGTGGATATGGATGGTGGAATTTGAAAGCGCATAGCGGTGGCCTTTTGTTCCGGCGGCAAGCAGCACCGTTCCAAATGAAGCTGTGAAACCAACCGAAACAGTGCTGATGCGGTTGGGAATCATTTGCATGGTGTCATAAATTGCCATGCCTGCATAGATAACACCGCCGGGTGAATTGATATACATTTGTATATCTTTTTCAGGATCTTCTCGGCTCAAGTATAACAATTGGGCAACAATATTATTTGCCACGTTGTCATCGATTGGGGTGCCAAGGAAGACGATGCGTTCGCTGAGGAGCAGGGAGAAAACATCCCTGGTCTCTCCGCGTCCATAGGCTTCAATCGCTTTGGGTGAACCAATTTCGTTTCTGTTGTATGAGGGCATAACCACCTCCTGTGATGGTTTTGGTATATTAAGCTTCCAGCTTTTTTGCGCGGCTCTTTTTAGGCTTTGCAGGGCTGGTTTCTGGTTTCGCTTCAATTGTTTCTTCTGGTTTCGCAGTTTCTACTTCCAGATTTTCAATCTTTCCGGAACCAATTTCAACTAATTTGTCCATAATCTGCTTATTAAACAGGCGGTTGGCCGCATCATAGGAAACGGCATCCACCAGCTGTTTGTATTCGGCATTGTTCTTGGGTTTCTTGAAGGAAGGGTTATTTGCCAGCTGGCCCAGGGTGAGGGTGACTTCATTCTTGAGCTGTTCCTGGTTGAGTTGGATTTTTTCATCCGTTGCAATTTTCTCAACCACCAGGGATCTTTGGAGGCGCTTAATGGCCGCCGGTTTAATTTCAGTCTCCATAAAGGTGGCGTGATCGATGCTGCGAACCTTTAAATAGGTTTCCATGTCCATCTTCTGGTCGGCCAGATCATGCTCAAACGCATGCATGACATCGTGCATTTCATCCTCGAGGGTGACCGGGGGATATTTTATTTCTGAATTATCAACGATTTTTCCGATAAATTCATCGACGTAGTTCTGGTTGAATTCATCGATCTTGTTGCTTTCAAGGCGCTCACGGATGGTTTTTTCCATTTCAGCAACGGATTCATACCCAACCAATTTTGCAAATTCATCATCAAGGGTCGGAAGCACCATTTTTTTGTTGCTCTGGACGGTGACTTTAAATTCCACTTCCTTGCTGCGTAATTTTTCGTAATTGGAATCTTCAGGATAACTGTAAATAACCGTTTTTTCATCCTCCGGTTTCAGTCCGATCAATTCATTTGAAAACCCGGGAAAAGGCCAGGCGTCATCTGAATCGACATCGTCGCCAACAACGACCTGGTATGGGCGATCTTTGACAATCTCGGCTTCTTCGCCTTCACGGGGTTCGGACAGCAGACCGCTGATCTTAACATAGACCAGGTCGTCGGCTTCCACCGGGCGTTCCACCGGTTCAGCTGTGGCCGTTCCTTTGCGCAGGTTATTGATAAATTTATCAAATTCGGCCTGGCTCAATGGCTCAAGATTGTAATCCTGGCGCATGGACTTGTAATCACACAGGGTCACTTCGGGAATCAGAGGAACGATAAAGGTAAACTTGGGCGGGTTGGTGCTGATAATATCCTGAAGTGAACCGGCCCCGCCGGGTTTTACCTGGGCTTCATCCAAAACCTTGGGATACACATCATCAATAAGAAGTTCCACAGCCTGTTTCTCGATCATGTCGTCGCCGTAAATTCTGCGGACAACATCGAACGGCGCTTTGCCAGGACGAAATCCAGGAATTTTCGACTCCTGTGCAATTTTCCTTGCAGCGCGGTGTTTGTATTGGTCAAAATTCTCGGTATCCAGCTCGGCTGTGATTTTTACCTGATGATCTTCAATTGGTTGAGTTTCGATTTTCAAGATATTTTCCTTACTTCATAAAATTTTGCGTGAGTGGGGAAGAAGGGACTTGAACCCTTACGCCTTTCGACACATGATCCTAAGTCATGCCTGTCTGCCAATTCCAGCACTTCCCCGCAGACTGCAATATATTATACCAAAGTTCAATCTCACAGGTAGATAATACCTGTTTTTTATATGAAAAATATAAACATTTTGCAAATGCTTTATGAGAAATGGTTGTTCCAGCCAATCAAAAACCCGGGGCGCAGTTTTTTTTCACCGTTTATATCGTTTTTCGCGTGAAACCTTGGCCAACCCGGGATTCCATTCCCTGTCCACAGCCCAATCCCTCTTTAATTTCTCGGTGCTTTCTATTTAAATATTATCTTCAGGTCAGCATTTATTTTTGTCGAATCGGTCGTGGTTTCTGCGGGCTGATTGATTTTGGGTGTGATCTTTACCTGCGGCGCCAGGGTCCCTTTCTGATTTTCCGCAGTGCTGACAGGTAAATTGACCGCAGCAGATTTTGTTTTGTCCTTTCCAGAGGGTGTAATTGTGATCACGCTGATGGTTGGCCGGACAACACCTGAAGCGGATAGAGTAAAGTATAAGGCGCCGCCGGATACCAATAATATAAATATTAAAAAGGCGATTATGGCAATGTAGAGAAATACCTGGCGAACCATCTTGCCCTCCCTTTCAGGAACACAAAACCTATCAAAAATATCATATCATAAAGCCAGAAATTACCCACACCCTAAAGACTTTACCACGGGAAATCGCTGAGAGCCTAATAAAAACAGAAAAACGCCCGGGAATTGGGCGTTTTCTTCAAAAAAACTCACTGTTTTTACTCTCGCGGATTAAAAATTTCTTTGGCCTGTGCGATTTGTTTTAAAACTGCATTCCTGGACGTACCTCCGATGGAGTCACGGTTGGATGTGCTTCCGGCTGCCGAGAAAACAGAACTGCTGAAATTTTCGAATACCGGGTGGAATTGAGCCAATTCCTGGATCGTGAGGTCGATAATTGATTTGTTATTCGAAATCGCAAATTGAACGATTTTGCCAACGATATGGTGTGCTTCGCGAAAAGGGACCTGTTTCTTGACCATAAAATCTGCAATATCTGTGGCAAACATCGACCCATCTATGTTATTAATCATCCGATCCGGGTTGGTCCTGATACTTTCGATGCCTCCAGCCAGGGCAGGTAAGGTCAGGATCAAAGTGTCAAAGGTGGAAAACACATATGACTTATCTTCCTGAAGATCCTTATCATAAATTGAAGGGAGACCTTTCAGGGTCGTTAACAGGCCGATCAGGTTGGCAAAATAATGCCCCGTTTTTCCGCGTGTAATTTCAAAAATATCCGGATTTTTCTTCTGAGGCATCAAACTTGAGCCTGTGGAATAGGCATCCGCGGGGGTGAAGTAACCAAATTCAGAACTGGAATAAATCACAAGAGATTCCGATAAACGGCTCAAGTGAACCCCTAAAACAGAAGCCCAAAAGAGAAATTCAACCGCAAAATCGCGGTCTGAAATCGCATCGAGACTGTTCGGAGAAGGTTGATTAAACCCAAGATCCAGCGCCAGTTTTTGACGATCGACCGGAAACGCCGTCCCAGCCAGGGCGCCGCTTCCGAGCGGCATGACGGATGTCATCTTTTTGATATAAGTTAGTTTTTCACGGTCCCTTTCCAATCCCCAGAAAAAGGACATCCACCAGTGGCTCAATAAAATGGGCTGCGCCCTCTGGAGGTGGGTATAGCCGGGTAATATCAGGTCGATATCTGACTCGCTGCGGGTGATCAGGACGTGTTGCAAATGGCGGATGGTTTTATCCAGAACGGGAATCTGGTGGATTAACCATAATCTAAAATCTGTGGCTACCTGGTCATTCCGGCTGCGCCCGGTATGTAATTTGCCGGCGGTTGCCCCGATCATTTCTCCCAGCCTGCGCTCAACCGCAGTGTGGATATCTTCGTCGGTCTCTTTAAACTGGAATGATCCGGTTTTAAATTCCTCGAAAATGGCCTTTAATCCATCCTGCATGGATTTATTTTCATCTTCAGAAATGATGTTTGCACCGCAAATCCCATCTGCCCAGGCCATGCTGCCCTGCACATCCTCGAGGGCGAGCCTTTTGTCCACATCAAGGGAAAGATTCAGGTTCCAGGCAGAGGAATCAAGGCCTTGTGAAAACATACCACCCCATAATGTCATTATTTTCCTCCGGAAGGTTAGCCGGGTGTTTTCACCCGGCTAACCTTGAATAGATTAATCCCTTTTGAATTTTGAGTAATCGGGCCTGACCATATCCAAGCCAGCAACAGGCATGCCTGTCAGAGAACGAACTTTTAATGGAAGGCCAAATAAGTGGATGAACCCTTCGGCTTCAGATTGATCGTACACATCTTCCTGCCCAAATGAAGCAAAGTCTTCACGGTAAAGGGAGAAGGGGCTGCGGCGTCCAACGATTGTGATACTGCCTTTATATAACTTAAGCCGGACATCTCCAGTGACAGGACCCTGGGTCGCATCGATAAAGGCGTCCAGTGCTTCGCGTAAAGGTGTAAACCAGAGGCCGTCATACACGATCTCGGCGTAACGGAGAGCAACCAGGTTCTTATAATGCTGTGTGTTTTTATCGAGGCAGATCGATTCGAGTTCCTTGTGGGCGGTCACTAAAATTGTGCCCCCGGGGGTTTCATAAACACCGTGAGATTTCATTCCCACGAGGCGATTTTCGACGAGATCTATCCGGCCAATTCCATGTTTACCACCGAGGATATTTAATTCTTCGATCAGTTTGGCAGGAGAGAGCTTCTTGCCGTTGAGGGTGGTTGGCGTCCCGGATTCAAATGATAACTCGATATATTCCGATTTATCGGGAGCCGTTTCGGGAGAGCTGGATAAGACAAACATCTCTTCTTCAGGTTCATTCCATGTATCTTCAAGGATGCCACCTTCGTGGGAAATATGCCAGAGGTTGCGGTCGCGGCTGTAAATTGATTTTTTGGTTACATTTACCGGCACGTGGTGTTTTTCAGCATAAGCCAGGGCGTCTTCACGCGAGCGAATATCCCACTCTCTCCACGGTGCGATCACCTGAAGGCGCGGGTCGAGCGCCATGAAAGTGAGCTCAAAGCGGACCTGGTCATTTCCTTTTCCTGTGCATCCGTGGGCGACTGCATCAGCGCCTTCCTGGTGGGCAACTTCAACCTGGTGTTTGGCAATCAAGGGCCGTGCTATGGATGTTCCAAGCAGGTACTTGTCTTCGTAAATGGCTCCAGATCTTAATAATCTGAATAAATAATCATTTGCAAATTCATCCTGGAGATCATGAATGATCAACTTACTGGCTCCACTTGCAAGCGCTTTTTCTTCAAGGCCGGATAATTCTTCGTTTTGGCCCACGTTGGCTGCAAAACAAATCACTTCACACTGGTAATTTTCTTTTAACCAGGGAACTATGACAGATGTATCCAGACCGCCGGAATAAGCCAGAACTACTTTTTTGATTTTTTCTTTTTTAACCATTTCGCCTCCTAATTTAAACTTGATAGAATAAAACAAAAAAGGCTTTCCAAAAAGGAAAGCCTTTAAATTACTGTTGTCATCGAGATGAGCAGGAATTACAACAAAGCCGGCTTTTCCTTGCGGAAGGCGGAAAATAATCGGTTTCGTCGTAATCCGTTTTTCATCATCGAGTTATTTTTATCATGCGCTAATTGTTCTGTCAATGGTTTATTATTATTAATTTTATATATATTAGCATACGTTAGGACGTAATACACCCGTAGCTATACACAGATAGCGTTTTTACAAAAATTTATTTTCAATCAATATATAGGGGTATTAGGGACTATAAAAATAATACTACCATGATTAAGAACCTACTGGTATTTTTTTTATTCTCATTTATAGGACTTCTGTTTTTAGTAGCAGGGCCTGTTGAGACGATGAAAAAAATGATTGCTGCCCTTGAATATATGAAGGTACGGACTCAATCTGATCTCAAGATAGCTGGCAGTGATGATCGATGGGTCAGAAGAACCGATCTTATTGTTCCTGCCCGTGGAAATACAGCAGCTGTATCCGATCTTGATATGGTGTACTTAGAAGATCGTGTGGTCAGAAAAACCGATCCAGAAGCCATAAAATGGTTGCTGCGTGCTGCTTATCATGGAAATCCTGAGGCTCAGTATGATCTCAGTATGGCGTACAAAAATGGCCGAGGTGTAAGAAAAAGCTATACCCAATACATGAAGTGGTTGCGGCGTGCAGCTTATCATGGCAATGCAAATGCTCAGTGTGAACTTGGAGTGGCGTATAATAAAGGTCGATGGGTACGAACCCGCTATGTCGAAGTTGTTGATTATGGACATGCAGTGCCCGTTTATGAGCATGGTGTGGTGTGCAAAAAAGGTCGCTGGTTCAGAAGACACTATGACGAATTCGCTGATTATGAACATGCCGCAACTCCTTATGATCTCAGTGTATCGTTCATACACGGTCGGTGTGGAAGAAAAACTGATACCGAAACCCTGAAATGGTTGAGGCGTTCTGCTGATCAGGGAAATATAGAGGCTCAGTATGATCTCGGAGTGATGTACTCGAGAGGTTCCGGTGTCGAAAAAAACTACGACGAATCGATGAAATGGTTACGACTTGCTGCTGATCATGGAAATACAGAGGCTCAATCCAATATCGGAGTGATGTACGCGACAGGTATCGGGGTCGACAAAGACTATGACGAAGCTTTGAGATGGTTTCGTCGGAGCGCTCATCACGGGAATACAAATGCACAGTATAATCTGGGAGTGATGTACTCTACAGGTATCGGAGTCGATAAAAACTATGATGAGGCCATGAAATGGTATCGGCGTGCAGCTGATCAGGGAAATGCAGAGGCTCAATATAATCTTGGAGTGATGTACGCCACTGGAACAGGTGTCATAAGAAACGATGTCGAAGCCATGAAATGGTATCGGCTTGCTGCTCACCAGGGATTATCCAAAGCTAAAAATAACTTGCGTTTGCTGGTGCAAAGGGATAGCAGGTAATTGTGTGATGCCTTTTCAGAAATTATTATTATTCTCAATAAATAATAGCTAAGGAATTATACGTTTTCTGTTTTTATACTGTAAGCGATTATAAGTGCCTGATTTTTAATGAACAAAAACTTACTGAAGAACAAATGAGAAAACATTATGTACTCTTTGCTGCGACCTTGATAGCAGGTCTATGGGCTGTTCCAGCAACAGCTGCAGAGCAATACCTGAGTGGCAATGTCGGTATGACATGGTTGAATGATATCCCGGATGGATCATCCAGATTTGTATTGGATGACGGGACTAATCTACTTGTTGCACTAGGTCTTGATAACAAGCACCAGGACTACCGCTTCGAGGGCGAAGTCGGTTATCAGACCAGCGGCATCAACAGTAGGACAAATGGTGTTGGATCATCGGATTATCGTGGTAATGTTCACGTGTGGTCGCTAATGGCAAACGGATACTATGACATCTATTCCACCAATGAAGGATTCAGACCCTATCTGACGGCGGGCGCGGGTGCAGTACGAGTTAAATTTGATGATCTCAGGTATGCAGGTTCGTCTCAGGGAAGCGGAAACAGCGAACATGAATCCGCATTTGCTTACCAGCTTGGTGCTGGGGTGGCATTTCCTATCACATCGGATATGAAGTTTGATGCACGCTATCGCTTCTTTTCCACTGCTGATTTCCGTTTGGATGATGGGTATAAGACCCACTTCTCAAGCAGCAGTTTCCTGATTGGTTTGAGATTCAGACTCTAAGCAAAGCTGTGAAAGAAACGACACGCAACAAAAAACGGTTGCGTGTCTTTTGTCCAGTTTTATAGCATTTCTTCTTTGACGCCGGTCAACATCCCACATATCTATACTTTTTCCTGCCACTCATTTCTAATTCCGTGGACTAAAACCATGAAGCTTATTAGCTTCTATTTTGCTATATTCCAAGCTTTAATTGTGGACGTGTCGATTTGACATCGGTATGTCCACTTGTACCATGTTTTTCTATCAGTAAAGTGTAAATAGACATGCCTCGGTATACTCCTGAACAGCTTGTTAAACGAAATGCTTCTATCTGGACCGATATTCAGATCATTCTTGCGCCTATACAGTTTATACTTTTTGTTGCCGGGGTTACTACAACCGCGCTTTATGCAAATGGTCTTTTCGTTACAAAATTTTACTGGGTCAGCATAGCAATTCTTTTTAAAACACTATTTTTTGCCCTTCTTTTCATTACAGGGATGTTTTTTGAAAAGGAGGTTTTCAATAAATGGGTATACTCCAAAGAGTTTGTCTGGGAAGATATCAGAAGTACTATAGCGTCGGTCTTTCATCTCCTTTATTTTGTTATGGCTTTCCTTGGCTATCCTGAACAGGTGCTTATATGGGAAGCTTTTCTGGCATATTTTACCTATGTGATCAATGCTCTCCAGTATCTGGTCAGAATCATACTTGAAAAACTAAATGAACGTAGACTTCGTATTGATGGTCAACTCTGACCATGTCTGTTCTTGTTGTTAACTGCTTAATATTCAATGAAAAACAGTTTTAAAAGACTTTGGAATACTACTTTTCTCTTTGTCGGGCCGGCATGGTATGTGCTTGTATGGATGATCTGGTCTTCCGGTCAAGTGCAGACAATTGGTGACAAGTTGACTTTTCTCGGGACTATTATCCCTGGTTTTCTCATTATCTACAGTGCCGGATTTTTTATTGAAGGCTGGCACGAAAAGAAGCAAAAGTAAAGGTTACCTCTGAACCGGGTTCCAATTTATTGCTTATCGATATTTTTTAACAATACATGCCGGTTACCGGTATGAGACGTATCATGTACTATGCAGAACCTCTGGAATGACACTGATCTTCAAAACTCAGTCAGAGAACAGTGCAGCTCGCCCGAGATACCAGCTGAATTGGCCGAACTGGTCTATGCTTCCCGTTTGCTTGGAAGCGAAAGTTCACTTGTTATGCATGGCGGGGGTAATACCTCAGTGAAATGTGAACTGGCTGATATGGTGGGGAATCGTGCGGAAGTGCTTTTGATTAAAGCCAGCGGAATTGATTTGAGCAGAGTCACCGGCTTTGATTACACGCCACTCCGACTTGGCCCACTTCGCAAGCTGGGAGAGCTGTTTAGTCGAAATGACAGTGCTAGCGAAGATGCTCTTCGAAGATTTTCGACAAAAGAATTTAAATATCTTCTGCTTCTGAATATGTTCAGTCTGACCGATCATATTTCTGAGCAACGACTGACGCCTTCAATTGAGACGCTCCTTCACTCTTTTCTGCCACACAGGTTTATTTTACATACGCACTCG
>Ga0118677_10015705_pt1 | contig 10485 bp, 9 predicted proteins | sample AliMusrvi5mmetaG_FD_86154 | JGI IMG/M metagenome (GOLD analysis project Ga0118677, IMG submission 86154)
TATTGGGAGGGATGCCAGCGAAAGCGGCGATGGCAGCCTCGTGGTATGGGCGCAACGTCCGCATTGCATCGTCGCGCCCGCCGGTGATCGGGACTCCGGGCAAGCGTCCCACCCAGCCGCCGCGCACCCCGGGATGGCAACCTTGCAGCGCGTCCAAAAATGCTGATTCCTCCGTCACAGGGGAAGCGTAGGGGCGGCGGTAGGGTTTCGCCAAGCAGGATTTGCCTCGGGCACCAACTCAGAGTTTCCATGCTGCCTCATCCGGGCCAAGTGAGTCGGACGGACTCCAGTGGCTTTTTCGCGGTTTCTCAGAAATACATGCGCAGCCCGAGCCATGTGGTCCAGCCTGTGTAGCCGGCCTTGGGGCCGGTGCCACCGGTGAGCTTATCAAATTGCTCGCCCGCCATGAGCTTGAGTTTCTGCCCATAGATGTAGTAGTTGAGGCCCACATACGCGGCGTTGTCGGTGTCGCCGGTGAATTTGCCGAGCGTCTTTTCCTGGCGGTTGAGGGTGGTGATGCCGTTGCTCTTGGCCGCCAGGCCGAGTTGATAGCGGGTCACTAACTCCAACTGCTTGGTGATCAGATAGGTAGGCATCAGCATCCATTCAAAGATTCCCCCTTTGCTGTCAATACCGTCGCCGTAGCCAAATTGGGTCACGAGGCCGAATTTACCGGTGTGAAAGTCAAAATAGGTGGCAGCGGCGTTTTCCATCGTGTTGAACACATTGCTGTAGGCGTTATTGTTCATGTGCATCAAGTCCAGCGCCCACAGCGCCTTGTCGGCGTGGAGGCTAGAGGCGAAGTCGTAGCTAAGTTCCGCGAGGAAGCTTTCGCCGCCGTTGAAGTGGCCGAATATCTTACTCACGGTGTCAGAGAACACCGCCGCTTGATAGCCCCAATTGCCGACCTTACCGGACAACGAAGCACCGGCCACAAAGTCATTACCTGTGTTATTGAACACCTGTTCGTCAAAGAAACAGCGCTCGAAAAACACCTGCGTGTTGTCCGAAAATTCGCGCTCATAGCCAAAGTGGGGCTCGAACTTGCCGACTCGCAGGTTGATCGCATCGTTGAAGTGGAAATTAACAAACAATTCCGTCATCCGGGTGTAAAACACCTCCGGCGCATTGTAACTGTGCAGCGCGGTGTCCATGGTGGCTTTCACCTCAATGAAACGATCCGCCCAAAACGTGTCCACTCCCATGCGCACCCGGCGAATTTCCAGGAAATCGTTTTGCCCCTTGTTGGCATCCACCCTGAAGTAGTCGAACTGCGCCCGGCCCGTCAGGTCAAATTCCTCGAGAATCGGGTTGCTATTGTCCTTGTAGAGCGTGGCGGCAGACCATGTCTTGTCCAGCACACTGTCCCCACTGAGCTTGCCAAGAAGCAGGCCGGTGGCCTCAGTTGGTGCGGCGGATTGCGCGGAAGCCGATGAAGTGACCGCGACCCCGCAGGCACAGGCGGCGAGGATTGCGTGACGGGTGAGGCGGGTGGGATTTCGTTTGAATAGACTCATGCGATTGGCGCTTTGGTAAAAACGGCTGGGTACAGACGCAGGCTAAGACGTATTTATCGGCGCTTTCAGACTGGGTCCAGCCCAATGTGACAATTTTGTCACATGATTTCATTTCCGCTAGCGCCGCCACGCGTCATGAAGTGGAAGCGTCAGCGATGATGCTGCACAGTCTGTACAACAATTATGAGAATCATCCGTACGCTATCCGCAGCCGCCACGATTCTGACCATGGCCAACGCCCAAACCCTCAGCCTCAAGGGCAGCGACACGCTCGGTGCAAAACTCATCCCGCAGCTCGCCGAGGGCTTCAAGGCTGCCGGCAACACCAGCGTCAAATTTGAGATTGCCGCAGAAGGCTCCACCACAGCGTTTCCGGCACTAGCCAACGGCACAGCCCAGCTTGGCATGTCATCGCGCAAGGTCAAGGACGAGGAGCGCACGTTCTGCCACACCAAGGGCGTCACTCTGGAGGAACATCAGATCTGTTATGACATGATCTGCGTCATTGTGAATAAGAACGCCCCTGTAAGCAAACTTACCAAGTCACAAGTTTCCAAAATCTTCACCGGTCAAGTCAAGGATTGGTCGGAAATAGGCGGTGCCCCCGGAAAAATTTCCATTTACACCCGGAACACGTCCTCGGGCACCTACAAAGATTGGCAGCACCTCGCCATGGACGGACGCGATTACCCGTCCAGCTCACTCAAAATGGCCGGCAACGAGCAAATCGCCCAGGAAGTCGCTAAGAATAAGGGGGGCGTCGGCTATGTCGGCCTCGCATACGCAAAAACCGCAGGCACCAAGACGTTGGCCATCGACGCCATCGAACCGGTTGCCAAAAACGCCAAGACCTATGCCTACTCCCGCGCCTCATTCCTATACGCGCCGGATAAGCCAAGCGCCGAAGCAGCCGCCTTCATCGACTATATCGAATCCGCCGCGGGCCAAGACATTGTGCGCGGCGTCGGCTTCATTCCGGTGAAGGACCTGTGAAAATAAGTGGGGCACGGGCGGCCCGCCCGTGAGTTTTCATGCGCCACCTGACTACCCCGGTTTGACTTTTGCGCCAAGCCGACAATTATCCTCCTGCTTCCCGACCCTCACCGCCCAGCACCATTTGTTCATCCGTCCCTCTCACCCATAAGCATGCCGCAGACCGACCCGGTCCTTCATCGATTCAGCAAGCAAGGTTTCTCCCTGGAGAAAGCTATCAGGTTCTTTTTCGCGTCGAACGCCGGTCTAACCATTATCATACTGCTCCTGATCATCGCCTTTCTGCTCAAGGAAGGGCTGGGTTTTTTCCCCGGCTACCGGCGCGAACTCGAGGTCTATCGCATCGCAGGGCTGGAATTTGTCGATTTATCGCGTGCCAACCTCAGCGCCCACGAGCAACTCGCCAGTGTCCTCAACCGAGCTTACTTCGCCCAAATCAATGGCCTCTGCGACCGTGAATTGAAACGCTCACAGCAAGCAGCGGCCCTGTTCAACGCGTTTTCCGAGCGCAGTGCCGCCACCCGCGACCTGCTCCTCAGCAACCTCGGCTCTTGCATCGAATCCCACCCGGAGGTGCTCGCCAGCCTGCGGAAAAACCACGCCGCCAGCACCCAACAAGCATTGGCATCACTGCCTTCCACTCCGGATCTAACCAAAGCGGAGCGGGCCGCCCTGATCCAATCTATCTCCAGCCGCGATGTCACCGCCATAGACGATCCGCCACTGGTCAGCAGTCTCGCGCAACAATTCGCTGACGCCCAAGAGCAGCATGCCAAGCCATTGGCCCAACTGCGCGAGACGATCGACGCGTTTGAGGCCGCCGGGACCGGCCTGGCCTCTCTGGTCTCCGATATGACCAGTAGCGTCAGCGCCACCAAGGAGGCCATTCAAAGCGCCGACGCCCTGGAAAAAGACCGTCAATCCCTGTTAGCTGCCGCAGCCCATGCCAAAGACCCCGCTGCACGCAAAAAACTGCTCGCCGACGCTAGCTGTGCGCTCACTTCCACGCCGGACATTGACGGACCGATGCGGGCGCTGATGCTGCGCAAACCCGCGTGCATCGCCGCACACACCGTCTTGCGCCAAGTCTGCTCCACCATTCTCGAGCAACTCCCCCCAACTCTCTCCCAGCCCGAGGCACAGCGCTTGTTGCAGGCTGCCCGCAACGCCACCGCTCCCTTTCTAGCAAACTTAGCAGAGGCACAGCAACGCATTAGCGAGTGGCACCATGATAAACCCGTTCCTCTAACCGACGCAATCGGCTCCTTTCTAACTGGAAAGGACTGGGTCACCGGCGGCGAATGGCAAGACTTCTATGGTATTCTGCCCCTGCTCATCGGATCGCTGATGATTTCGCTGGTGGCGTTGTGCCTCGCTATTCCCGCCGGGGTCGGTGCCGCCATTTATATCAATCAATTCGCCTCGCGCCTGGAACAAGCCATCGTCAAGCCCGTCATCGAGTTCATTCAGGCGGTGCCGTCGGTGGTCTTGGGCTTCATCGGTATTCTGGTCTTTGGCAGTGTCTTGCGCGATATCTCACAACTCGACTCGCTGGCGTGGATCCCCGGCTTCCCGATCGAGGAACGCCTCAATATCTTCACCGCAGGTTGCCTGCTCGCTCTCATGAGTATTCCCACGATCTTCTCGCTAGCCGAGGACGCCCTCAATAACGTCCCCACCGGATACGCCGAAGCCTCCGACGCACTCGGCGCCTCACGCCTCCAGACAACCTTCCGGGTGGTCATTCCCGCCGCTTTCTCCGGCATCCTCGCCGCAGTTTTGTTGGGCCTGGGCAGGGTCATCGGTGAAACCATGGTGGTGCTGTTAGTTGCTGGCAACCGGATCAAAATCCCGGATTTTTCCGCTGGCATCGGCGCATTTTTGCAACCGTCCCATACCCTTACCGGTATCATTGCCCAGGAACTCGGCGAAGTGCCGCTGGGCAGCGTCCACTACCGGGCGCTTTTCGTCGTGGGCATCCTGCTCTTCGCCATCGTGCTGGGCATCAACGCCACCGCCCATAAGTTTGTGAGCCGGTCCCTGCACTAACATTCCCACGTCATGCACAACCCCGAATCATTGATCCGCAAGGGCCTGCCCAAAGGCCACTTCAAGGATTGGCTCGTGCGGCTGATGCTGGCGGCCGGCACCTACCTGATTGTCGTCATTGCGGCATTGCTGTTTTTCAAAATCATCAAGGATGGCGCTCCGGTGCTATTCACCACTAAGGCACCCTACGTCGATCTCGGTTTTTTGTTAGAAAAAAACGAGACGCTGCATGTATTTGACGACGCCCAGGGACTGCGCCACCAACTGCCCGCCTCCAAATACAGTGCGTACCTCAAACAGCACGCCGGCGTGCCAATCTACAACGAACAAACCTTCTCCTACTCGGGCGGCGGCATCATCGGCCCGATCGCCGGCACGATCCTGCTGACCCTTGGCTCGATGGTCCTCGCACTGTTCTTCGGGGTGAGTGCCGCCATCTATCTATCCGAATATGCCAAACAAAGCCCGTTCATCCACGCGGTGCGCCTGGCCATCCTCAACCTTGCAGGTATTCCCTCGATTGTGTTCGGGTTGTTTGGATTTTCGGTGTTTGTGCTGGCGGTGCCGGTGATCACCTCCACGCCTGCGGAACGCTCGCTGCTGACCTTGCCGCTGTTCATCGGCAATGCGGTGTTGAGTTTCCAGGGCTGGAATTCCTCACTTCTGGCCGGTTGTGCCACGTTGGCCTGCATGATTCTGCCAGTGATCATCACTGCGTCCGAAGAATCTTTGCGAGCCGTGCCCCAGGGGTTCCGCGACGCCGCCCTGGCAATGGGTGCCACCCGCTGGCAAACCATCCGCACCTGCGTCCTGCCATTTTCTATCCCCGGAATTCTAACATCATCGCTGCTCGCCATCTCCCGCGTCGCAGGCGAAACCGCCCCCATCATGTTCACCGCCGCAGTCGCCGCCAAGGACGATTTGCCCTGGCAAAGCCTCGCCAACCCCTTCGACTTGCTCTCCTCACAAGTCCAAGCATTGCCCTATCACATCTATACCCTCGCTGCCCGCATCCCGGCTTCCGAATACACCCAGCGTGCCCAATACGGGTCAGTGTTTGTGTTTCTCATCCTCGTCGCCTCCATATCCTTCGGCTCAATGCTGCTGCGGGCCAAACTTCGCTCAAAACTCAAATGGTGACCGACCTGACAAGCCACGCCGCGCCGCAGCCCGCCGCCATCCGGATTGCCAACCTGGGCTTCGCCTATCACGCAAAGCAGGCCCTCCATAACATTACCCTCGACTTGCCGGCCCATCAGATCACCGCCTTGATCGGTCCGTCCGGCTGCGGCAAATCCACTTTGCTGCGCTGTTGCAACCGCATCAACGATCGCATCCCCGGTGCCCACCTCACCGCAGGATCCATCCATATCCACGGCATTGATATCAACCGCCCCGACATCGACCTACAAGAACTCCGCCGCCGCGTCGGTATGGTCTTCCAAAAATATAACCCATTCCCCAAATCCATCTATGAAAATGTTATCTTCAGCCAGCGACTAAACGGTATCAGCAAACGCAGCGAACTGGACGCCACCGCCGAGACCGCGCTGCGCTCCGCCGCATTGTGGGACGAGGTCAAGGACCGGTTGCACACAAGCGCGCTGGGCCTCTCCGGCGGCCAGCAACAACGCCTGTGCATCGCCCGCGCCATTGCCGGTCAACCCGACATTTTACTCATGGACGAGCCGTGTGCCGCGCTCGATCCCTCCGCCACCCTCAAAATCGAGGAACTCCTCCAGCAGTTGAAACAACAATACACCATTATCATCGTCACCCACAACATGGCACAAGCAACCCGCTGCGCCGATCACTGCGCCTTCATGTATCTGGGTGAACTCATCGAATTTGCCCCTTCCCTGCAACTCTTCAACACACCGCACCATCCCAAAACCCTCGCTTATGTCACTGGAAGTTTTGGATAGAGACAGCAAGACCGCTGCGCTCCAAGACAGAAGACCGCTGGCGCTCCAAGACAAGAGCAGAGCCCTTGGACTGCGCGGAGCACCTCTTGTTCCGATCTTCTGTCTCTCCCCCGCTAGCTAACAACTAATTCCCCATCCGTGCCCCTCCCGTTGCCTATACCTCCGCCCCTGTCCATCGAAGTGCGTGACTTGCACTTTTACTATGGCCACGCCTGCGCCCTCAAGGCGCTGAGCTTCGATGTGCCGGAGCGCCAGGTCACCGCCTTTATCGGCCCATCGGGCTGTGGCAAATCCACCTTGTTGCGCTGCTTCAACCGCATGAATGATGAAATCCCGGGTGCCCGCGTCTCCTGCGGCTCGATCCATATCGGCGGCGTGGATATCCAGCAACGCTCTGTGGATGTGGTCAAACTCCGCCGCGAAGTCGGCATGGTCTTCCAAAAATCCAATCCGTTCCCCCGCAGCATCTTCGATAACGTCGCCTTCGGCCTACAACTTCACGCCATGGGCAACCGCAGCCAATTCGCCCAGGCTGTCGAGGAAGCTCTCGTTTCCGCCGCCCTCTGGGATGAGGTCAAAGACCGCCTCCACGAGTCCGCCCTGGCACTCTCCGGCGGCCAACAACAACGCCTGTGTATCGCCCGCAGTCTCGCCGTCAAGCCCCGCATCATCCTCATGGACGAACCTTGCAGCGCATTGGACCCCATCGCCACCGCCAAGGTCGAGGATCTCATCCGAACACTCCGACAACAATTCACCATCATCATCGTCACCCACAGCATGCAGCAAGCCGCCCGCGTATCCGACCTCACCGCCTTTTTCCACCTCGGCGAACTCATCGAATTTTCCGCCACCCTCAAACTTTTCAGTAACCCCACCCACAAACTCACCGAAGACTACCTCAGGGGAACCTTTGGGTAAAGACAGAAGACTATAAGACAGAAGACCGCTGCGCTATAAGACAAGAGCCTTTGGGCACGCATGGCGCTTCTTCCTCCTGTCTTCTGTCTTCCGTCTTGCAGCGCAGCGATCTTCTGTCTATCTCCAGAACTAATAACCAGTAACCATCAACCCGCGCGCAGCGCGTCCCCCCATGTCCCAACATATCTTCCGCGATTACGATAACGCCATCCACCAGCTCCAAGAGGACCTCCTGACCATGGCCACGCTCACCCGCCAAAACCTCGAGCAAGCGATGCAGGCGCTGATGCGCGGCGATACCGATCTGGCCAACACCGTCATCGCCGCCGACTCCGATGTGGACGAACTTGAGCGCAAAGTTGATCAAATCGGCATGGAAATCCTCGTGCGTTTCCATCCGGTGGCCACCGACCTGCGCCTGATCATCGCCTCCATGAAGATCAGCACCAGTCTCGAGCGCATCTGCGATCATGCCGTGGGCATCGCCAAACGCGCCCGGAAAATCAACCAGGGCCAGCCCATGCAAGAAGTTCAATGGCTCGAACCTCTCTACACCCAAGCCTACGCCCTGTTGCGCGACGCCATGGATTCTTACACGAACCACGATCCTGTCCTCGGCCAAGCACTCCATGACAAGGACCGGGAACTCGACCGCCTGCACAAACAACTCACCCGCACGCTCAGCAGCCAACTCGAATTGGCCAACGGCCGTTCCGCAGCCTGGCTCCACCTGATCTTTGTCGCCCGCTCGCTGGAGCGCATCGGCGATCTCTCCGTGAACATCGGTGAGGAAACCGTCTTTCTTGAAAGCGCCGTCAACATCCGCCACGAGTACCGCAAGCAACCGCCAGAAATCCAACCTTCAGCACCATGAGCCTGATTCTCGTCATTGAAGATGAAACCGATATCGCGGACCTCGTCGCCCTGCATTTGCAGCGCGACGGCTTCACGCCCGTCCTCGCCCACGATGGCATCAGCGGCTTGGCCCTGGCAAAATCTGATGCGCCCGCACTTATTTTATTAGATTTAATGTTGCCCGGCATGGATGGTGTTCGCGTGTTCAAGGAGTTGCGCCGCGAACCACGCACGCTGCGCACCCCGGTGATCATGCTCACCGCCCGCGCCCAGACCGAGGACCGCGTGGCCGGGCTGGAACTCGGTGCCGACGATTACCTAACCAAACCCTTTTCGCCCAAGGAATTGCTGTTGCGTATTAAAGCCGTTTTGAAGCGCTACGAGCCCAGCACCCCGCGCGAAACCCTCAGTGCCGGGCCGTTCCGTTTCGATGCCGCTGCCCTCCAGTGTTACACCGATAACGAGCCACTCGATCTCACACTAACAGAGTACAAATTGCTGCAATACCTATGCGAGCACGCGGACCAACCCTGCGAGCGCACCGATTTGCTGCGCTCGGTATGGGGTTACAGTGATGCCGCCAACTCCCGCACCCTCGACACCCACATCAAGCGCCTGCGCGTCAAACTCGGCCCGCACGCCGGGTGCCTCGAAACCGCCCGTGGCACCGGCTACCTGCTGCGCCTAGCGGTGCCGTAAGAAGACCACGCCAGAGTATCTGTCGCATTGTAGCGGCGCGTCTATGACCGCCGCAGCCACTGACCAAGCATGAGCAGCGACGGTCACAGACCGCCGCTATAATGCCGCGATGCCGCCACGCATTGGCCAGCGACGGTCACAGACCGCCGCAGCCACTGACCAAGCATGAGCAGCGACGGTCACAGACCGCCGCTACAACGCATCTCATAGGCATGCCGGCTCAAGCCGGCGCTCCATAATAGAGCGTCACTGACCGAAGGCGGCGGCGAGGGAGGCGAGATCGGCGGGGCCGGCACGCTCTGCGGCGAGGATGGCTTGCTTTTGGAGGGTGATCAGTTGGGCGATGCCATTGCGGGAGAGTTCGAGCATGGCCGTCATTTCAGCAGCGGAAAAAACCGACTCCTCACCGCTGCCCTGGATTTCCACAAACTCGGCCGTCTCGGTCATCACCACGTTGAAGTCCACCGCCGCGGCCTTGTCCTCGGGATAGTTCAAATCCAGCATGGGCACGCCATCAACCACCCCGGCGGACACCGCAGCAACGAGTTTTTTGAGAGGAAAATCGCGAATTTTCCCCTCGGCGAAGAGCCGGTTGAAGGCGATAGCCACCGCGACGCAGCCACCGGTGATTGAAGCAGTGCGCGTGCCGCCATCGGCTTGCAGCACATCGCAGTCGATCCAGAGCGTGCGCTGGCCAAATTTTTTCAGATCGACCACTGCGCGCAGGGCCCGGCCGATGAGGCGTTGGATTTCGGATGAGCGTCCGTCGAGTTTTCCGCGGGAAATGTCGCGTGGTTTGCGTTCCAGGGTCGAGTAGGGCAGCATTGAATACTCGGCGGTGAGCCAGCCGCCCTCTACTCGCTGAGCCCGCATCCAGCGCGGGACGTCATCCTCGACGGTGGCCGAGCAAATCACCCGGGTGTTGCCGAAAGACACTAGCACGGAACCGGTGGCATGAGCTGCCACGTTGGGGGTGAAGGAGATGTTGCGAAGTTGGTCAGGTTGGCGTCCGTCGGGGCGAGTCATGGCGGAGTGAAAGCCACCGCCGCCCGCAGTGCAAGCGCAGAAAAAAGCTCCGATGGGCGAGCCAGCCGGGCGGCCGAACGCTCCGGGAGTGGATGCCGCTGGATGTGGAATTCAAAATTGTGGGTCGAGGCAGGAGGGCCACTCCTCATGATTGTTTCTCTGTCCCCCAATCCCAATGCGTTTTGAGGGTTCCCGGCGTTTTGCAGGATTTTAAAATTCAAATAACACCTGCGGACTGTCGTCGTCGTTTTTCTTAGCACGCTTCTTCCCGCGCTTCGGCTGCGGCTCGTCCGCAGCTTGTGGCGGCGGTCTGTGACCGTCGTCCAGCACCTGCGCGGCGGCGTCAGCTTGTGGCGGCGGTCTGTGACCGTCGTCCAGCACCTGTGCGGCGGCGTCAGCTTGTGGCGGGACTTCGTACTCGTTGTCGGTTGGCTGGATCAGGGCGACTGGCGGTTGCCTCTCTCCGTTTCGCAAGCCGGCCACTGCAAAGTTCAGGAACT
>Ga0118677_10015707_pt1 | contig 10484 bp, 11 predicted proteins | sample AliMusrvi5mmetaG_FD_86154 | JGI IMG/M metagenome (GOLD analysis project Ga0118677, IMG submission 86154)
GGTTGTGCGCTCTCTGATTGGAAAACAGGCGTCCCGCCTGTGATGGAAGACAGCGCGTCCCGCCTGTCCGCGCTTGAGACGACAGGCTGGAAGCCCGTCGTCCCTGACAGGCTGGAAGCCTGTCCTCCCTCTAAACTGCCCGGAGCGTTGGCGCGAAAGGTCAGCCGCAGGTGGTGGCCTTGGATCGTGCCATCGCTGATCGACGGGTGGGATAGCGCCTGGGCCAGCAGGCGGCGCTTGTTGCCCGCCGGGTTCTTGAGTTGCCAGCAACGTCCGGCCAGCGGCGCGGTCATGGCCTCCGGCGCGCCGGAGAAGATCAGTTTGCCCTCGTTGAGAACCAGCGTGGTGCCACACAACTCCGCCTCCTCCAGATAGGCGGTGCTCCACACCACCGCGATGCCCTCATCCACCAGACGTCCGACCATGTTGCGCAGTTCCTTGCGGGAAATCGGGTCCACACCGACGCCCGGTTCGTCCAGAAGCAGCAGCCGCGGCTTCCCCAACAACGCGCAGGCGAGCCCGAGCTTTTGTTTCATGCCACCGGAGAGTTTGCCGGCAAAGCGCCCGGTGAAGCGCTGCAGGTCGGTGAAGGCCAACAGCCGCGCGAAGGTCTCCACCCGCTCCTTGCCGGTGACGTTGCGCAGGTCGGCGTGCAATGTTAGATTCTCCAACACCGAGAGGTCCTCATACAAGCCGAACTTCTGCGGCATGTATCCCAGCTCGCGATGGATCGCCGCGGCCTCGTGCACCGGATCGTGCCCGAGGGTGGTTAGACGGCCCGCGGTTGGAACCAACAAACCCGCGATGAGCCGCAGCAAGGTCGTCTTGCCCGCGCCATCGGGACCGACCAGCCCGGTGATGAAGCCGCTGCGGATCTCGCCGCTCACCGCGTCGAGCGCCGGAGTGTCCATGGCGGCGAATGACTTGGTTAGATCCGCGAAGCTGACAACGACGTCGGACACATCAGCGCGGGGTTGGCTCTAACGAAATGGTGACCGGCATGCCCTGCCGCAGCGAGCTGTCCGAGTCATCGACGACGATCCTGAGCCGATAGACCAGGGTGGTGCGCAGTTCGGGTGTTTCGACCGATTTGGGCGTGAACTCGGCGCGCGGCGAGACGAAGCCGACCTTGCCATGGAAGGGTTGGTTAGGCCGGCCATCGGTTGTTAGCAACACCTTGGTGCCCGGCGGCACGCGGCCGAGATCCGCCTCATGCACATAGGCGCGCACCCACACCGGCTGTTCCAGCGAGAGGGAGATGACGGTGGCACCGGCCTGCATGATGGCCCCCGGTTCGAGCGCGCGGGTGAGCACGACGCCGACGGATGGCGCCTTGAGTTGGGTATCCTCCAATTGCAGGGCCGCAGCGTCGCGCGCGGCTTGCGCCTGGGCGACGTTGGCGTCGGAGGCGGCGATTTCCTCGGCGCGGAACCCGGCCTCTAGCAGTTTCAGTTTCGCCTCATTGAGGATCACCCGCTGGTTGGCCTCGTCGAGCGCGGCTTCCGCGGTCTCCAGATCCTGTTGCGACGCGCCGCCTTTTCCCACCAGGCCGGCGAGGCGCTCGTGGGTGCGCAGCGCGTTTTTTGCCACCAGCCGGCTTTCCTCCAGGGCCGCCTTTCCTTGCGCGATGTCCTCGCTGCGGTTGCCGGCTTTCTTCAGCCGTTGGTCGGCCTGCGCGACGGCCAACTGGGCATCGGCGCGGGCGAGTGCCTGGACATAAGGCACACCGTCGATCCGGGCTAACAACTCGCCGGGCTTCACGGCATCGCCCTCGTCCTTCAACACCTCTAACAGCCTGCCCGCCACCCGGAAGCCCAGATCGACGCCGCGGATATCGACGTTGCCGTAGAGCTTGAGCGGCACCTCCGCGGGGTGAAACATGCCCCGGAAGTACCAAGCGCCGGCAGTGGCGGCCGCCAGCAGCGGCACCAGGATGAGGAGTGACTTTTTCATGCGACGGCTTTGCGGGTGCGGGTGGGGTGAATGGCGATGCCGTCAAACAGCAACTTGGCCAGGCGGGCGGCCATTTCCGCCGGATGCAGGCGGAAGCGGTCGAGGGTTTCGGCGCGCATCAGGGCGTTGGTCCCGGCGAGGAACACACAGCAGAAAAACGCCGGATCCACATCCGCGCGCACCTTGCCCTCGGCCGCCCCGAGTTGCAGCAAGCGACCTAACATGTTCGGCAGGATCTCGGCGCGAATCGCCTCGATGCGCTGCCGCAAGCGCGGGTAGTCGCGCTCGATGTCTTGAAACACCTGCGGCGGCAGCCGCCCCAGCGCCCCGAAGACCGTTGCGAAAAACTCCTCCTTGCGCCGCGAATAATCGGTGCCCGGCGCCGCGAGCACCCCCTCCAAGCCCGCCCGCAACTCGCTCACCACCCGCCGGATCATCGCCTCCACCAGCGCCTCCTTGGACGCCACCACCGCATACAGCGTCTTCTTGCTCACTCCCAGTTCGCGCGCCAGCGCCTCCATTGTCAGCGCCCGACACCCGTGCAGCCGCAACAGGTCGGTCGCCCGCTCCAGCAGCCGGGTTTGTGCGGCATCGCGTCGCGTTGGCATGCCCACTCATAGATCAATGCCCGTGGAAACGCAAATCGTTTTCCCGGTTTCCGCAGGGGTGGCTGGAGGACAGGCATCCTGCCTGTCGTTTCATTGGCGGACGGGCAGGATGATCATTTTGCTTTGCCCGCGCGCACGAGGCGCTATTGTCCGCCTGTCATCGCCGCAAACCAGCAGCAGCCCGACAAGGCAGTTAGATAAATGATTTCATGAGAAAATTGATCCTAGCTTCGTCCCTTTCACGCACGGCAACGGCGGTTGCAACCGCTGCGGCTCGCTGCAAAGTCGGCCTCCTGGCCCTCGGCTGCCTGTTGCCGCTTTTCGCCGAAGGCTCGCGGGCGGCCCCGGCCGCGGGCAACCCCAGGCCGGCGGCCTGGGCCACTCCGCTCGCCGCAAATCCCGGCCTGCCCAACCTGCATCGCGTCACCGCCAATCTCTATCGATGCGCGCAACCGACCAAGGACGGCTTCGCCTATCTGGCAAGGCTGCCGAGCCTCGCCAAGTCGGATCGCCCGGTCAAGACAGTGGTCTCGCTGCGCGCGTTCAACGATGACGACCCACCTGCGTCGGCGACCGCGAGCTTGCGCTTCGAGCGGATTCGTTTCAAGACCTGGCACCCCGAGGACGAGGATGTCATCAAGTTCCTACGCATCGCCACCACCCCGGCCATGCAACCGGTGCTGGTGCACTGCCAGCACGGCGCGGACCGCACCGGCACGATGGTGGCGATCTATCGGATCGCCTACGAGGGCTGGACCAAGGCTCAGGCCACCGACGAGATGGTCAACGGTGGCTTTGGCTTTCATCCGCTGTGGCAGAACCTGCGCGACTACATCGAGAAACTCGACGTCAACGCCATCAAACAACAAGTCGCCAAACAAGGGCCGTGGCCCAACTGAGCATGCGCGCAAGCACGTAGGCGCGTTGGTCACAACGCGTTGGAGCGACAGCAGGGGCGCAACGGGTCGCTAGCGCCCGCATTCTGACGAATGCGCCTACCGGGGGGAATGCAGCCGCGCGCTCGCTCGTAGGCGCGTTGGTCACTTCCAGCCTGCCGCAAATTTCGCCTTGAAAATTCCCCTGGTGCGGCACATATCGATCAATGTGGAAATCGCGTTTTCTCGCATCGCAAGCAGACTCGCCGCGAGCCGACCCGCTTCGTCGTCGAATCCCTGTTCGGTGTCGGGGAGTCGGTGACAATCCCTCGGTGTGAGGCCGCCAGGCGCACACCTTCCACACAACAACAACCAACGCCGTAGGAATGGAACTGTCATGAGAATACCATTGAATGTTAGAATCCCCCATGAGCCATTCAACGCCGCCGCGAAGGATGGTTCGGTGGGTGCGAAATTGAAGCGGATTCTGGAAGCCACCAAGCCAGAGGCGGTTTACTTCACCGAGCAGAATGGTCAGCGCGGCGCGGTGCTCGTCGTGGATTTGCCCGACGCATCGAAAATCCCAGCGTTGGCGGAGCCGTGGTTTCTGACATTTCAGGCGGACGTGGAGTTTCGCATCGCGATGACCCCGGACGACCTGATGAAAGCCGGTCTCGACGACCTGGGCAAGCAGTGGTGCTGAGCCGGATTAGGAAAATTCAACGAGCCCGATTGAATCCGGGCAGGATGCCCGGACCACGGTGGCGCGGGCATCCTTGCCCGCCGTCAATCTGCGCATAGGATCATCTCATTTCGCATGGGGTCAGGACGCCTGAGGATACGCTAAGCCCTCAACCTGCGCAATGCCCCGTCGATTTTCTTCCCTTCACCCGTGATAATCTCCAACAACTCCGCCACGCTGCGGGCGTCGGCTTTCGAGGAGGCGTTCGGATTGACGGCCTTGAGATCGTAAACCGTGTCAAGAATCGCGCTGGCTCTGCCCTCCGCCTCGCGGGATGCGGCAGCGGCCTCGGCGATCATGCGGTCAAGGTTGGCAATGCGATTCTCATTCGCGGCGGGGTTCTTGAGCTGCTTGCGCTGCTCCTTGAGATCGTCGGCCCGTTTGCGTTGTTTCTCAACCTCCGCCTTGAAGGGAGCGGCATCCTTGTTCGCCTGGACGCGGCGGGCGAGGAAATCGACCGTCCAACTCCGCTCGCTGTCACCGCGCTTGGGCAGCAAGCGGAACAGATCCTCGAAGCGATCCAGCGTGAAGGGCGTCCGCTTGCCCACCTTCAAATCCGACAGGTCGTAATACCATATCTTGGTGGTCGGCCGGCCTTTGGTGAAAAACAGCAGGTTCGTCTTCACGCCCGCTCCGGCACCGGAGAACGCTCCGCCGGGCAGCGACACGACGCACCACAACGCACACTCCTCCAACAGCTTGCGCTTGGTGCGGATGAAGGCATCTTCGGTCGTGCGGAACAGCACTCCCTCGTCAGCCACCATCCCACAGCGTCCGCCATCCTTGAGCGCGTCGATGACGTGTTGCAGGAAAAGAATCCACGACAGCTCGGGAATGTAGTTCATCGCCCCCGAGCAATTCGAGCGGCGCATGATGTCGCAGGCGGCATAGACCTTCGCGTCCAGCGAGGACGCGGTAACGGTCTTCCTCGGGGCGGGTTTCTTGGCAGCTTTCGTGGCGCGTTTGGCGGGCATAGGGGCGACTGGGCACTCCGGCAATCAAGGGCCGGTGGGTGAAGAAAATGTTGAATGAAGAGGAACGTGCGAGAGCAGGGCGCTGGGGGAAAGGGCAAAGGTCGGGTCGCCCTGCGCGTCAAGATTCTCGAAAAACACGAACGCCCCAGGCAAGCGGGCGAGCACAAAGCTCCTCCCATCGGTTTCTGGAGACAGGGGCTTTGAGGCGTCGAGAAGAATTTCTCCGAGCTTGCGTTTGTTGGTCGGAAACACCTCGGGAACAGAAACCTCCACCATCCAGAACTCGTCGACGCTCACGGAGGTTTCAAAGGCGTTGATCGTGCTCTCCGATTCCTTTCGGCCCTCCCAGTCTTCCATATCTCGCAGGTGTGCCAGATACCCGTCCTTCGTGATCGGAACATGGCGCAGGATCAGACGCTGGTCAACCGATTGACGGAATCTCCTCCAGTTTAAGGATCGCATAGCCGATACAGTCGGCTTCTTGAAGAGAATCCCCCGGCCCCACGCTCGATTTCCAGAATGACAGCCGCACCAGTTGTTTCGCGATGAAGGCAGGATCCAGGACGCGCACATCCTCGTTTTCTTCCGCCACGCCTGCTTCAGCGACTACCCTCTCGCAAATCAAGGTCTCGGTCTCGCGGCAGCGGGCGATGGAAAAAAGCTTCCGGATGGGAGCTGAGCCGGAAAACCGGTCCTCGACAAATTGAAAGCTTGAAAACGGGCGCGCCAATGGAACGAATTCCAAATTGTCGCCTGCCGCGAGGTGGGACATGATTGAGGAATTGACCGGATCACTTCACCCGGAACGTCCGCGACGGTGGCACTGCGCGTGCCGCCTTGACCTTGCCCAGATACTCGGCAACGTCCTTCTTACCGATCATCTTGACGGTGATCGTCTGGACTTGGGTGCCGTGGATCGAAGCGATCTTGCGGGCAAGTTCCGGACTTGCGAACCGGATGGGGAGGGTCTCGTTCATGGCGCGGGTTGGAAAGGAACTGAACCTTATTGCGGTGGGTGTTGGAAAGACAAAAATACGCAATCTTGCGCACCGCAAGCAAATAATTCGGAAATGTTAAGATTCCACCGTCCATCCGCACGGCCTTCATTGTGCCTCAGGCGGCCCAAAAACCTGCCGCAGAGCGGCGGCGGGGAGGGCTTGAATGGCGGCGAGTTCGGCGCGGGCGGCGGTGAGGAGGGTGGCGGCGGCACCGAGTCGCTGGTCGAGATGGGCGGCGATGGAGTCTTGGCGGGGGCGGCTCGGCAGGCAGAGGTGGAAATCTTTGACCGCCGGCATGTAGAGGGTTTTGTGGATGGCCCCGCTGGCGTTGGCGAGGAAATAGGCGCGGGCAGAGCGAAGCGCGTGCATCAGGAACCGCGGCGAGCTGGGCAAGCACGTCGTAGAGGTCATAATCGTCCATCTCACTGACCAGCCGGATTTTTTCCGCCGAGGTGCCGGACTCGGGGAGCTTTTGGATGAGTTCCTGACGCAGTTGGAAGTCGATCCATTGCGCGATGAAAGCCGCCAGGTCCGGTGCCTCGCGCAACAGGGCGGAAGCGAGCTTCACTTTGTAGTCGGCCACCGAGACATTCATCGCCTTGCCATCGACCTCGGCGACCAACGAAGTGCCACCATCGAGGATTTCCACGGTGACGCCGCGGGCCTCCACCTTGATCGGACCGGGACTTCCGCCGCCTTCCTCATAGTCGCCTGCGGGCGTGCTGACAAACTCCTCGCCGAAAAGACGGGTGGCGTTGGTGTAATCCCAGACGCGGAACATGAGCTTGCCGGTGGAGGCATCGATCCGCGTGCCGCGGCCGAGCATCTGATAGAAAAGGATCGGCGAGCGCAGGTAGCGGGCAAACACGATGTTGCGGATGCCGGGCACATCGACGCCGGTGCTGATGAGATCGACGGTGGTGGCGATGAAGTGATGGGTGCGCGCGCCCTTGAAGTCCGGCAACAAATCGTTGCCATCGGAAGCGCCGGTGCATTTGAAGGCGTAAGGTTCCACGCGGGTCTGGCCGGTCTTGGCGCACCACGCGGCATAGAGGTTGTTCATCGCGTTGGCGATGTCGTCGGCGTGGGGATCGCCGGCGCAAAAGATCACGGTTTTCTGCTCGGGTCCGCCATGGGCTAACAAGTGATCGAAAAGGTCGCTGGCAAGGGCCATGACTCGATCCGGCAGGCGCAGGATGCCCTCGAAGCGGGTCGCCTTGTATTTCTTTTCGAGTTCCGCGACAGCAAGGGTGCGGCCGGTGATCGGGTCGCGGAGTTGCTTGTCGGCGAGTTGGGCGCTGCTGATGCCCGTCTCATGCTCGGCCTGGGTCATGTCCTCGAGAAAGATGTCACGCTTGCGAATCTCGCAGGCGGCCAGGTAACCGTCCTCCATCGCCTGGGCGAGGTCGTATTCATAGACCGGTTCGCCGAAGTGGCGGATGTTATCGGCTAACAGGCGCTCGTCGTCGGCGAGATCGTCGGCATTGGTGCCCTGCGGCAGCTTGATTTTCCGCGGCGTGGCGGTCAGGCCGATCTGAACGGCATCCGGATTGCGGCGCAAGACTTCGGACCATTCGTTGAGTGTCACTCGTTGCCGCTAGGCTGACAGGCGGCAGCCCGAATCAAAGCAAAATCTCCGGGCCAGGATAGGTGCGTAACGACAAGGTCACAACGATCGCTTGATGCCGAAAACCGGCTGGGGGGTATGTCAAGGAGCGGCGATCTCCGGATCGCCGTTGCCCATGGTGAGCCAATGAGAGGAGGAATTCCGCTTCCCATTGACCCCTCATGGTCCAGGGCGGCTGGAAGCCACCCCTCCTTGAGGGCGATTCGGAGATCGCCCCTCCTTATGGGCGATTTGATCGCCCCTCCGTGCCCACGCGCATGAATTCGATGCGGTCGTTGGCCTCGGGGTTGTGGATTGAGGGACCGGCGACGAGCATGGCGAGGGTGCCGGGCAACCCGTTGGCGGCGACCCAGGTTTCTGCGAACTGGTGCCAATCGACCGGTGCCTCGCCGCGTTCGACCGGAAACACGCCGTAGGAGAATGCCAGGCCCTGGCAACTCGCGTGCTCGCGGCTCATGGCGATGATCCAGACCTGGGGCTTGTAGCGCGAAATCATCCGCGCCATGCTGCCGCCGCGGGTGGGCACGAACACGGCGGAAAACGACAGGGTTTCCAGCGCGTGTTCCGCCACTGAGGACATGGCTTCGGCGCGGGTGTCGGGGGCTTGCTGGCGGCATAGCTTGCGCATCGCGTCCAAGCGCAACGCGGGACGCCGCGGCTCGGTGAAAGCGGCGATTTTGGCCAGCATCGCGACGGCTTCCTCGGGAAACCGGCCCATCGCCGACTCGCCGGAGAGCATCAGGCAATCGGTGCCGTCGAGGATGGCGTTGGCGACGTCGGTGGCCTCGGCGCGGGTGGGCAGACGGCTGGACATCATCGACTCTAACATCTGGGTGGCGGTGATGACCGGTTTGCCGGCGATGTTGGCCTTGGTGATGAGGTCCTTTTGCAGCATGGCCATCTCCTCGATGGGCACCTCCACGCCGAGGTCGCCGCGCGCCACCATGATGCCATCGGCGGCCTTGAGGATTTCCTCGAAATTCCGCAGGGCGTCGGCGCGCTCGATCTTGGCGATGATGAACGGGGCGTGGCCGAGAGCGCTGGCCGCCACCCGCACGGCTTCAATGTCCGCCGCACTCTCCACAAACGACTGACTCACCGCGTCCACGCCGTGGCTCAGGGCGAAGGCCAGGCAGGCGCGGTCGTGCTCGGTGAACGCGCTCATGCCCAAGTCGATGCCGGGCAAATTGAGGCCTTTCTTGGAGCGCAACTCACCGCCCACCGCCACCCGGCAATGCACGTCATTGCCCACCACGCGTTCGACGACCAGTTGCACCAGCCCGTCGTTGAGAAACAGCCGGTCATCCGGCTTGACCACCCGTGGCAGCGGCTCGAAGCTCATCGACACGCGCTGCTGGTCGCCGAGGATGTCCTCGCTTGTTAGAACGAACGGGTCGCCGGGACGCAACTGGATCGGCTCGCCCGCAATGAGCCCGACGCGCATCTTCGGCCCCGGCAGGTCGGCCAAAACCGCCACCCGCCGGCCGCTGGCCTGCTCCGCGGCGCGGATGCGCGCGATGCGTGCCGCGTGGCCCGTGAAATCGCCATGGGAAAAGTTGAGCCGCGCGATGTTCATCCCGGCGCGCAGGAGGTTCTCTAACATTTCCGGCGTGTCGGAGGCGGGGCCGATGGTGGCGACGATCTTGGTCTTGTGCAGGGGCAGTGGCATCGGGGGCTCTTCATTGAAGCAAGTTCCAGGCCACAAGCAAAGCGGAATTTCGCGCCTGGAGGACAGGCAGGATGCCTGTCCTCCTCGCCTACTCGTCGTCCATGTCGTCCTCATCGTCCTCGTCGTGGTCATCGTCAGCCTGCCCCTCATTGCCGAAGAACTCGCGGAATCCCTGGCCCGGCATGGTGAAGACAAAGCCCTGCGGCCCCAGCTTTTTGGTTAGAATCCGGAGGATCAGGTTGCACCTGGCCTCGCCGTCATCGGGGCCGGCGATGAAGTAGGGCTTGCCATCGCGGCCAAAGACAAAGGTTTCGGCACAGTCCTTGGGATTGATGCCACCCAAGACGCGCGCCGCCTGCTTGTAATGGCGATGCGGCGCGAAGCCCAGACGCCGGGCATACTCCATGGCACCTTCGACGAGCTTGCGGCCCCAGGCGCCGGAATGCTCGGTGGGCGGTCCGCCGAATCCGCCGCCGCACATGCGTTGGACGAGGTCCGGCAGCTCCGCCTCATCGCATTGGTGGAAAAACGCGTTTTTGACCCCCAGGCAGTAGGTGTCTAACAAAAAAACGCCGGCCTCCACGCGGCCGCCCGACTTGTAGCGGACGATGACCACGGCGCCCATGCCACCTTCAAAGATATTGGATTGGCAAAATGTCTTGGGAGGCTGATTCATGCGGGCGGAGTTCTAGAATTTCCCGGTTGCGCCTGCCAGCACCAATTGCGTCCGGTTTCAAGAATGGCAGGGACGCAGCGCCGGGCATGGGCGGAAAGCTATCGGGAGCAGGGTGGAGAAACTGCGGGGTTTCGGGGAATCGTGGCTAACAAACCATTGAGACACTGAGTTCCACTGACGGCACTGAGAAGAAATTGGTGGAAAAGGGGGGCACGGGCAGCCTGCCCAATACTGTTGACTTAGCACTCTTGGTTCAGACCTCAGTTAACGACCTCGTTTTTGCCGAAGAGGTGAGCAAGTTCAATTCCTCCAAAGTTCGGGTTTCGGCACCGGTTTTTTGATCCTGGAGCCCGGATTGGGCC
>Ga0118677_10015709_pt1 | contig 10483 bp, 6 predicted proteins | sample AliMusrvi5mmetaG_FD_86154 | JGI IMG/M metagenome (GOLD analysis project Ga0118677, IMG submission 86154)
GGTTGACGCCCTAACCAAAGTGGTCGGCGACAAGCCCAATCCCACCGCCACCGCCACGCCGAACCAGGAACCGTGGCGCATTCCACCCATGCCGGGCGCTGTGCGCCTGGGTACAGACCACTCCACGGAAATTGACAAAGCTATAACCGATGTGCTCAGCGCAGCGGCGCGGGAATTGTCTATTCCAGCCCCTTATTCTTTTGAAGTTTACGACCTGATCAATGGAACCCGTTTTGTTGATGTAACCAAATACTATGACACGCTGATGACCCGGGCCGGTTTGAAAAAAAGGCAGGACGATACGGGGGGAAATGGAAACGGGACGGTAATCTGGGATGACCCGCATGATAAAAGCCGCCGCTACGGCATTAAATATTATTCCGCCACGCCCTCAAAGCAGGCCAGAATGTTTGTTGTCTACGGAAACCCGAAAAACCCGCAGTAAGATTGAATGTAGCCATGAAATTGATTACCTTGTTGACTGATTTTGGCCTGCAGGATGGTTTTGTGGGTGTGATGAAGGGCGTTATTTACAGCATCTGCCCCGAAGCGAGGTCAGCCGTGTGTTTCACGGGCGCGACATTTTTGCCCCGGCAGCTGCCCACCTGGCGAACGGGACTGCCCTGGCGGAAATGGGCAGCCCGCTGCCCGCGCCGCTGCGGCTGAAAATTCCCCAACCGCAGCATACGCAGGCTGGCTGGCGCTGCCAGGTGATGGCTGTGGATGCTTTTGGCACCCTGCAGCTCAACCTGACCCGCTCAGACCTGGAGGGCACAGGCGTAAAGGAAGTGCGCATTGCAGGCGAAAGGATTGATGGCCTGTGTCTTGCCTTCGGAGACCGCCCGCCGGGGTCACTGATGGCCTTGATCGACAGTTCGGAACATCTTTCGGTCGCCGTGGTTAACGGCAGCGCTGCTGCACGCCTGAAAAGCGGCCCGGGAATGGAAGTGCTGGTTGTGCCGGTTTAATCATTGGCCCCCTGAGCAACTCTTGCAGAGATGGAGCATTTTTACAGCTAATGCCTGATTACAACGATTATCCTCTGGTCATCGAAAACTTAAATTTTAAATACCGCAACCGCAGTGAACTGGCGATTAAGAATATCTCGCTTAAGGTGGGGCGCGGTGAAATTTTGCTGATTGCGGGCGCCAGCGGGTGCGGCAAGACCACCCTGGCGCGCTGCATCAACGGCCTGATCCCGCGCAGTTATAAGGGTGATGTCAGCGGGAAAATTTTGCTGGAAGGCAGGGGAGTGGCCGACCTGCCCCTGGCACGCATTTCGCAGATTGTCGCCACGGTGCTGCAGGACCCGGAGCGCCAGATCCTGGGGACACGTGTGGTTAACGAAGTGGCTTTTGGGTTGGAAAACCTGGGGAAATCACGGCCTGAAATCATCACAACCGTGGATGAAGTGCTCGGCCGCCTGGGCATTCTGCAGCTGCGGGACCGTGAAACATTCAGCCTTTCCGGGGGCGAAAAACAAAAAGTGGCCCTGGCAGGCGTGCTGGCAATGAACCCGCACATCCTGATGCTGGACGAGCCGCTGGCAAGCCTGGACCCGGCCAGCGCCGAGGATACCCTCTTCATTGTGCGCCGCCTGGCGGATGAAGGTATGACGGTGCTGATGGTGGAGCACCGCGTCGAAGATGTGCTTAAAATTCGCCCGGACCGCATCCTTTTTATGCAGGAAGGGGAAATTCGTTACCTCGGTTCGCTGGATGGTCTGGAAAAAGCAGTCGATTACCACGAGGTGAAGCTGCCCGCGCCGATGATCATGCGCATGGCGGCGGGCGACCCGCCCCCGGTGGAGATTAAACCGCTCGAAGCGCTGGGAACAGAAACGGCCCCGAAGGCGCTGGTGCAGTTTCGCAATGTGTCCTTCGGGTATGAGAGCGACCAGGAAGTGCTGCACGGCATCAACCTGGAGATTAACGAGGGAGATGTGATTGCCATCCTCGGCCCGAATGGGACGGGAAAAACCACCCTGGTGAAACATGCGATCGGGCTGCTCAAGCCGCGTTCGGGGCAGGTGCTGGTGGAAGGTAAAGATACGCGCGAGATCAGCGTGGCGCAGATCGCCAGCACGCTCGGGTATGTCTTCCAGAGCCCGAGTCATATGCTCTTTGCCCCCACAGTGCAGGATGAACTGCGTTTTGGCCCAACCAACCTGAAACACCCGCCGGAGTTGATCGATACGGAAGTGGCCAATGCGCTGAGTATTGTCCACCTGACCGGCACCGAGCAGATTCCGCCGCTTTCAATGTCTTTTGGGCAGCAGAAGCGGGTGAGCATTGCCGCCATCCTGGCGATGCAGTCCAAAATCCTGGTGATGGACGAGCCCACGGCCGGCCAGGATTACCAGAATTATGTCAGTTTCATGGAATCGATCCTGCAGCTGCCCAGTTTTAAGGCAGTGCTGTTTATCACGCATGATGTCGACCTGGCGGCAGTCTATGCCAACCGCATTTTGCTGGTGAAACGCGGCCAGGTGGTTGCCGATGGTTCGCCGGCGAGCGTCTTAAAAGATTTTGAGCGCCTGCGCGACTGCCGCGTGATTCCCACCAGCCTGCTGCAGGCCAACCTGGAACTGCTGCCGCGCACGGGGCGGTTCATGCGCGCCGAGGCCCTGGCGCATCTTCCCCCGGCTTCCGACGCCGATGTGCCCGTTTCAATTAAAGGCGCGCTTAATTGAGGGTTCTAGCGGGAACCAACCCGCAGTCATTTTAAAACAATCATTTTTGAAAAGGAGTTAAAGATGGATAAAAAATTGATTTCAGTTATTCTCTCGCTTGTCGCCGTGCTGGTGTTTTTTATCGGCATCGCCCTGATCGGGCCAATGATCAATTCCAGCCTGCAGCTCGACAACACTGCTTTGCTGCGCTTTGTCTTTGTGGCTGTTGGCCTGGTGATCGTGTTTGTGGTCTATTATCTCACCCGCTCCAGCCATATCTGGGAAGTGGGAACCCGCCAGGTGGTGTATATGGCCATCGGCGCGGCGCTGTATGCCATCCTCTCCTACCTGTTTAATGGAACGGTTTTTGTAGTGCCTTCGGTGAGCCAGGTTTCGCTGCGCCCTGCCATCGTCATTCCCATGTTCTTCGGTTATGCCTTTGGCCCGGCAGTGGGCCTGTTCACCGGCGCAGTGGGCAACATGTTTGGCGATGCGCTGACTGGTTTTGGCCTTTCACCGCAGTGGAGCGTGGGCAACGGGTTGGTGGGCATGATCGCCGGCATGGTGTGGCTCTTCGATGACAAGAAAAAATCACTCAATACCGTGTTGATCATCAGCGCTGCCCTGGCTGTGATTGTCACCGTTTTATACCTGTTGAACCCCCAGACGGCCAACGGCAACTATTTTGACCCCGATACAAATAAATTCGGTGAGACCCAGCTTTCCACCTTTGCCGGTCTTTCCGTGATCATTGGCCTGGTGCTGTTGTTGATTGTGCGCTTTGCTTTTGGAAAAAACATCAACCTGGCTACGGCCGTCACCTGGGCCATCCTGGGCAATATCATCGGCCTGGGTTTTGCGGCCATTTCTGACATCTGGATCAACGGTTATTCACCCACCGTGGCCGTGGTTGGCGAGTTTATCCCTGCTGCGGGGCCGAACATGATCTTTGCAGCCATCCTGGTACCCATCCTGGTGGTGGCATACGACGCCATCCAAAAACAGACGGGCCGTTAATTATATTTTTATCCCGCATGGATGGATATTTATTGGCTCACTGGGAATCACCGTGGTGGGTATCAGGCGTGGGGGATGTTTTGGGCGAAGCCCAAAATATCCCCCACATAAAGACTTTACCATGGGAAATCCCAGAGAATTAATTTTTTCTTCGGTGCATATATAAAAGGAATGCTATGCTGGTTACCTGGCGTTACCGCAAGCGCGATTCGTTGGTGCAGTCGTTTGACCCGCGCGCATGGATCATTTTTTATGCGCTCTATCTTTGCTCCACCCTGGTTTTCTGGGATGTGCGTTACCTGAGTGTTTTGCTGGTGATTGCCCTGCTGTCCATTTTCACATCGGGCGTCCGCTGGAATGAGATGTACCGCGCCTGGTTGTTTATTGGCGGGTTTATCGTCTTCTTTTCGCTGCTGACCTTCTTAACCGGGCGCGGCGGCATGGAGCTTTACACCAGGGAGCACCTGCTGGCTTCCTTCCAGGCCCCGTTTGCCATCCTGGGCTGGGTGCCCACGCTCAATATCAGCGCTGAAAAGACCATGTTTGCCCTGGGCATGCTCGTACGCGTGTTCAGCCTGGCTTCGATGACCATTTTGATTCCCTACTGCCTTAACCCGGCGCATTACGGGGTGACCTTCCGCGGGCTGGGCCTGCCGGATAAAATTGCCTACGGAATGGACCTGACGATGCGCTTTATTCCCACCTTCGGGCGCGATTTTACCCTGACCATGGACGCCCAGCGGGCGCGGGGTTATGAGATCGAAAAATTGAGCGGCGGGCTGGTTGCGCAGGTGCGCAAGCTGGCCCCCCTGGTGGTGCCGGTGACCATCCATGCCATCGCAGGCAGCGAGGATATCATCGATGCGATGGACCTGCGCGCTTTTGGCATCGGTGCGCGCACCTGGCTGGTGCAGCTGACCTACCGCCGGCGTGATTATTTTCTGGTGGCTTCTGGTATTGCGCTGTTCCTCGCTGCGATGGCCCTTTCCATGTTTGGTTTCGGCAAATTCTGGGTGCCTGATTTTTTGCTGGCGCTGGCACATTAAAGTTCTGTTTTCCAAGACATCCATTTTTTGGCGCAAAATAATCCCCACATCTACTCCCAATCACGGCAATTCCCAGTGAGCCGTTTTTTATGTCATAATAGGCTTATCCACACCTGATGTCGATAGGATACCCATGAGCAGCAAAACGCCCGAACAGAATAAAGCGGATGATATTCCCCAAATAGTGATGCCCACCTATTCCTACTGGTCGCTGGAGACTGAGCCGGACGGCCGGGTGACCAGTTACCAGTTTTCAGCGTATATCGAGATGATCACCGGTTTTAAGGCTGACTATTTTCGCGGCGGCCTGAAACAATGGCTGGGCGTGGTTCACCCCGAGGACCGCCAGAAGGTTTTTAATTTCCTTTCCAGCCTGATGGAGCGCGAAGGTGAAGGGGTGATTGAATACCGTGTGCTGCGGCCTGACGGGTTAGTGCGCTGGGTGTCGGACAGCGCCACCTCGGTGAGCCTGCCGGGTGACATCATGCGCCTCGACGGGGCGGTCAGCGACATCACTGAACGCAAACAGGCCGAAGAGATGTTAAAACGTTCCAACCAGCAGCTGGCGGGATGGATTCATGAATTGCAGGAACGCAAAGGCAAGATGGACCTGCTCGAAAACATCAGCAATGCACTCCAGCCCTGCCTCCAGCTGGAGGATGTGTACGCGGTGCTGGCCAGGTTTGCCGGAGAGATTTTTCCCAATCAACCCGGCGCTTTGTACCTTTATGATGTGGACACGGGGTCTTTGAAACAATCGGCTGCCTGGGGCCATTTTGAAGCGGATTTGAGCTGGAACGCAGACAACTGCCGCGCCTGGCAGTCGGGAAAGGTGCAGGTTTCACCCGGCACCCACACGCGCCTGTTATGCAAACACGACCAGAGCCGCGGGCTGGATGAAATGATGTTCCTTTGCGCCCCGTTGATTGCGCAGGGCGAACGCGTGGGCGTGCTTTACTTGCGCCGCAAAGCGAATGATTTCAGCGAGGGCGAGCCGTATGATTCGGTTGAGTTCTGGAAATCGATGGTGGCGATGATCACGGAACGCCTGGCTTTTGTGATCCTTAACCTCAAATTGCGCAGCGAGCTGGCTCACCAATCGGTGCGCGACCCATTGACGGGCATGTATGTGCGCCGTTACCTGGAAGAGGCAATTCAGCGTGAAATTCCGCGCGCCATGCGTTATAAACGCAGCTTTGGCCTGATTAAAATCGAGATCGACCACCTTGAAGGGGTCAATGAAAGCATGGGGCCGGCCGCCGGCAATGCCATCCTGCAGGCGCTGGGTAAGTTTTTGCTCTCTCAGATCCGCAGCAGCGACGTGGGCTGCCATATGGGCTCAGGTGAATTTGTGATGCTGCTGCCCGAGGCTTCGCTCGAAGATACAATCAACCGGGCGGAAGTGCTGCGCATGGAAGTTAAAAATAAACACATTTTATTTGGCGGACACTACCTGAAAACCGTTACATTATCCATTGGCGTATCGGCTTATCCACAGCACGGGGCTCACTTTGATGACTTGCTGGCGGCTGCCCAAAAAGCGGTCAATCAGGCCAAGGAAAAAGGACGCGACCAGGTGGTTGTGGCACAAATTCTGCCGACGCGATAAAAGTATTTTTATGCGTAGGTCTTTAAATAAGCCTGGCGTGTGCTTTCCAATAGACCGGATAAGCGGTTAATCTGTTCGCGGACGCCTTCCAGGTTGTTTTCCCTGGCGTTTCGCTCAATTTCCAGGCAAAGCCGGCCCATTGCGCTGGCGCCCATATTTAAACTGGCCCCTTTCAGGCTGTGGGCGACCTTTTTTATATTGTCCATGCTGCCATCCCGGGCAGCCTGAACCATATTTTCAATCTCACCCGTGGAATTATCAATATAAAGATCCACAAGGCTGGCGATCACTTCGTTTCCCATTTCCAGAAAAGTGGAAATGGTTTCAGCATCCAGGAGATTGGGGTCAATTATGCTCATCTAAAACACCTCATCTTTATGATTGATCCGTTGTTTTGCCCAGCCGGTCATACGCTGACGCCAGCACGGATTTTAACGCTTCAATTTTAACAGGTTTACTGATATATGCATCCATACCGCTGTCCAGGTAAAGTTTGCGGTCGCCTTCAACCGCGTTGGCTGTCATGGCGATGATAAAAGGCTGGCGTTCGGGTGCAAACCGGGCGTGGATCTGTTGAGTGGCTTCGACGCCGTCCATCACGGGCATCTGGATATCCATTAAAACCGTATTATAACTGTCCCGGTTGAGTGCATCCAGCGCCTCCTGCCCGTTGGAGGCCACGTCCGCGTGGTAGCCCAGTTTTTCCAGTAAAAGCAGGCCCACTTTCTGGTTGACCAGGTTATCCTCCACCAGCAGGAGTTTGAGAGGGAAAAGGTCTCCCGGGCGGTTTTCGCCGCTGGAATCGCGCCCCAGGGTTGTTTTGCTGACAGGAAACACGGGTTGTGGAGGCGCTTCGGCCTGGCGCAGGGCACGCGAGAGCACCTGGTTGAGCTTGTCGGTTTTAATCGGCTTGGGCACACAGGCAAAGACTTTTAAGTGCCCGGGGGGCTGGACGGGCCCCATGGAAGTGAGCAAAATCACGGGCATATCCAGGCCGCGTTTGCGAATTTCTGCGCACACGCCCAGCCCGTCCATGACTGGCATCTGCATATCCAGGATGACCACCCCGGGTAGAACCCCATTTTCCAGGGCGGCGAGTGCGGCACCGCCGCTGGTCGCGGTGTGCACCTGCATGCCAAACGAAACCAGCTGGTGGCTGAGAATTTTCAGGTTTGTTTCGTTGTCATCCACCACCAGCACCTGCCTGCCCTGCAGGTCAGCCAGGTCCAACTCCGCGGGTGGTGCAGGGGTGGTGTCCACTTTTACCTGGATAATGAAATGGAATGTAGCTCCTTTGCCAGGGCCTTCACTTTCTGCCCACATTGAGCCGTTCATTATTTCAGCCAGGCGCCTGCTGATGGCCAGTCCCAGCCCGGTGCCGCCGTAACGCCGGGTAGTGGAGTTGTCGAGCTGGGTAAAAGATTGAAAGAGGAGTTGGAGCCGGTCTGGGGGAATGCCAATGCCGCTGTCGCGGACACTGAAATGCAGAGCCTGCCATCCGGGAGGAGGCAGGTGGGAGCCGTGTTTGCGCCTGGCGTTGGTTAACACTTCGCCAGCGCTTTGCGTCTCAATCTCGATGGCGACTTCACCCTGTTCAGTAAATTTAACCGCATTACCCACCAGGTTGATTAAGATTTGCCTGACACGGGTGAAGTCGCCAATAATATAACGCGGCACAGAAGGCTGGATGGAAAATAAAATCTCGATCCCTTTTTCATGCACTTTGTGATCCAGCATGGCAAGGGTATTTTCAACACATTCAACCAGGTCGAAGGGCTGCTGTTCCAGTTGGATCTTACCAGCCTCGATTTTTGAAAAATCAAGAATGTCGTTAATTAAGGCCAGCAGGGCGTCGCTGCTGGTGAGGATGGTATCCAGGAAGTCAACCTGTTCCGGGTTAAGCGAAGTATCCTGCAGAAGCGTACCCATGCCGATAATCGCATTCAAGGGGGTGCGAATTTCATGGCTCATATTGGCCAGAAAATCACTTTTAGCCTGGCTGGCTGCATTTGCGGCGATGGACAATTCCCTGGCCTGGTCCAGCGCCTGTTCCAGGTCTTTATTACTGTGTTCCAGGGCCTGTTCGGTCTGGCTGCGGTGAATAAAATTGCCAAAATTGAGCGCCGCTGTGAGGACAATCGCCTGGTCGACATCGTCCCACACGCGTTCAGACTGGTAATCGTGCAGGCTCATAAACCCCCAAAATATCCCCCTCACCATGATGGGAACTGCCAGGACAGATTTGATCCGGCGGCGGGTAAAAAAAGGTTGAACATCTGCATCCAGGAAAAAGGTGGGGCCGCAAACAATGGACCCGGATAAGAGCGGTGCAAGAAAAGGCGCGTCAGCCATTTCAGGGTCTGATTCAAAGGCGATTGCCGGAACCGCCTCATCAGCCCACTGGAAAATTTCAAAGGGCTGGCTGAGGTCTGCAGTGATTTTAAAAATACAAACCTGGTCTACGCCGGCGATGGATCCGAGGACAGCCAGGGCTTCCTGAATGTGAATGCGGGTCTCGAGGCCCGCGTCGGCGGCAAGCAGGGTGGCCATGCCTTCTTCCATGCCTTTGAGCAGGTTTCCCTGGCGTAAAAGCCTTTCCTGCGTCATGCGCATCTGGATGTTTGAGGCCTGCAGGGCCTCTTTTTGCTCAAATTCAATCTTCTGGGTGGTTTCGAGGTTGGCCAGCATGGTGTTGATGTTTTCTGCCAGGCTGTTAATCTCGTCGCGGTTCTTTTGCGGGTCGAGCACCCTGCCGGAAAAATCACTTTTTGCGTCAATCTGCATCACATCTGCGTTGATCCTGATCAGGCGGGAGAGAATGTTGCGTTCCAGCAGATAAAGGATGATCAAAATCTGGGTGATCCCGACCACGGCGAGGAAGAGGACCAGGATGAAGGTGATGTTGTTTCCCTGTTGGTAAATCTGGCGGTCGTCAATTCCCCCAATGATGAATGCCGGATTTCCAAACACATCCCGGACCAGGCCGAAGGTCTCAAACTGGTTGTCGTCGATGGCAGAAGAAGGCAAGGCGGAACGGACCAGGCCGCTGTTTGAGCCGGAGGGCGGGGCAAGCAGGGCCTGGCGCAGGGTTTCATTTACCTGGGTGCTGTTCACCGGCAGAAGTTCGAGGTTGAGGCGGGTGACCTGTTTCAGGGCGTCAATTCGGTCCTTATCCAGTATTTTTCCGAAAACGATCTCGCCTTGGGAAGGCCCCTGGTAATCGTTGGTGAAGATGGGGTGCATGGAAAAAATAACCGGGACCTGATTGTCAGGCAACAACGCGCCTTTTAGCGAATCTTTCGGGTTTTGCAGGCTGTTCAAAAGAGACCGGTTGGACTGCAGGCGGGCAATGATGCCTGCCGGAAGGGGGATGGAACTGCCAGTCTGGTTGTCGACGGCTTTGGCAAAAATGAGGTCTCCATTGGGTTTTAAGACAATGGCAAAATCAATTTTCAGGCTGGCGATATCCTGGTCTTTGAGGTTGTCATTAATAAAAGCGGGGTTGGTACCCTCTGCAAAATGGTAGAGGTCATCCCAGTGCGACCAGTCGCTGGCAGGGGAATCGATGGTGCTGATTTCGGTTTCGATGGCGTTGGCGATGCGGTTGGTCGGCTTGTAAACATTTCGGAGCCGGTGCGCCTCGTCGATCACAACGAGATCCCAATCCACTTGGCGGATGTAGGCGTCGTTTGGGCGGGCGAAGTGGTACGAGCAAATGATTATCGTCTCGGGCTGGCTGAACGGGTTTAGGTTTCCGCTTCGGATTTGCTCCTTGAAGGTCCTGGCTTCAAGGATGGCCGATGGCAGGAAGAACTTGTCGGTCAGTTCCTGATTCCATTGCTTGCGGAGGTTGGCGGGGACAATGACGAGCAGTTTCCTTTTGCGCTCGGCCCATTTCTGCGAGAGCAGAATGCCGGCTTCGATGGTTTTGCCCAGGCCGACCTCGTCAGCCAGGATGGCGCCGCGCGAGAGGGGGGAGCGGAAGGCGAACAAAGCGGCGTCGATTTGGTGGGGGTTCAAATCGACTTGGGCATCGGCCAGCGATGCCGCGAGTTTCTGAATGCTGTCAGAAGCGCAGCGTTTGGTCAACTCATGCGCGAGATAGTTCGCGTGGAATCTCGTAATGGCACCCTCTTGCAC
>Ga0118677_10015710_pt1 | contig 10482 bp, 12 predicted proteins | sample AliMusrvi5mmetaG_FD_86154 | JGI IMG/M metagenome (GOLD analysis project Ga0118677, IMG submission 86154)
CCGGTTGAGGAATCGAGTATTTGGCACACGAGCCTATCCCTGCATTTTTGTGCCCTTTTGTCTAGCCCTATTTGAAATATCGCAAAATCAAGGCTTGGCGCGGTTCAAACCAAACGCCCTAGGACCCAGGGTCATCTTGGAAAAATATCCTGTAATTTCCCGTTTGCCCGCGCTAGAAAGTGCCGGGATAACCCGTTTTCAAGTCATGCCCCGCATCACCATCACCGTTCCGGATCAAACACCTCAACCCTATCGGTTTCAACTTGACCGGCATACTGTGACTCTCGGGCGGGGAAGTGAGAACGACGTCGCTATCGATTGCGGCTCGGTTTCGGTCCACCATGCGGAAATGAGGCGCGTCGAGGGTGGTTATGAACTGCGGGACGTCGGGTCCACCAATGGAATCAAGCTCGATGACGAGCGCATGGATGTGATCCCCCTGCGCAGCGGACTTTCAGTGAAACTCGGTGATGTGGCTTTTGATTTTCAACTCTCAGATGAGGAAATCGAAGCGCTAGCCCGTGAAAAACCATCGGTAGAATCCCCCATCACCCGGGAGCCTGTCACTCTGCAGTTTCCCCCGCCGTCGTTTCCCCCACTGATGGAGAGACAACCGATCACCACCCCTGTCATGTTGCCACCTATCCATCACCACGATGAGGGCATGGGACTCGGCGCGATGTTGTGGCTTTTGATTCTGGCATTGGCTGCTTTTTTCGCAGGCATGTCGTTGCGCCATAAACAGGATACCGGCGAATCCTTGATCCATTCGATCTGGGATAAAGCTCCAGCCAAGGAAAGCCCCGCCAAGCCCTAGGTTCACGGCGCGTTGCGTCCATTCACTTATATTGGCACGGCGAAGTTACGCGTGGCTTTTGTCTTTGGGGTTGAGTTGCCATACGGCTTGGCTACGTTCGGCGTGTCCTTCACCACGCGATGATAGTTCCATTTCCCAGAATCCCCCTTGTTGTTGCCGCCTTTTGCGTTCTGTTCACCTCCGTCCGAGCCCAGGAGTGTGTCATGGTTGTGGAGGCTTACTCCGGTAAAGTCCTCGTCGCTTCCAATGCCAGCACGAAACGCCCTATCGCCAGTCTGACCAAAATCGCCACCGGCATCGTGGCCGTGGACTGGGCAGCCGCCACCGGCGTAGACATCAGCACCCTTCAAATCACCGTGCCTCAGATCGTCACCTTGGTTGGCGGCCCTAACCCGATGGATCTCCAACCCGGCGATCGGATAACCATGCGCGATGCCCTCTACTCAGCATTGTTAGGCTCCGACAATCTGGCCGCCATCACCATCGCGGACCACGTGGGCCGCGAACTCCTCAGGCGCCGCGGCAAGAACGGTGAGCCCGTCGCGGAATTTGTTGGAGAGATGAACCGGCTCGCCATCGCGCTGAGCATGAGCCAGACGCACTTCGCGAATCCACACGGCCTTGAACGCAGCGGAGCCCGGGCATATTGCACAGCCGCAGATGTGGCGCGCATGTCCATCTACGCGATGCGCCGCAATGCATTCAGTTTCATTGTCCGCCAGTCAGACCGTAACATCAGCGTCCATGGTCAGGCGGGTGCCCGCAGTTATCACATCAAAAATCCTAACACACTCATAGGAGAAACTGGCATTCTTGGTGTGAAGACCGGCACCACCAACGCCGCCGGCCCCTGCCTTTCCGTCTGCATGGAGCGCGATCCGCTGGTGCGCATCAAACCGGATGGTACCAAGGGAGCCACACCGCGGCGCCTGATCGTCGTGGTGCTCAATAGCCCGGATCGTTTCAACCATGCGCGCGGATTGCTCCGTCAGGGCTGGGCGATTTACGATGAGTGGCTTGCGTCTGGCGCACCCGTCCAAGACAGGCGGAAGGAACTCCTGCTGGTGCCTAATCCCAGTTAGACCACCGACCCATGAAAATCGGAATTCTCAACGGCGGCGGTGATTGTCCAGGACTCAACGCCGTGATCCATGGCGTCGTCGGCGCGGCGGATCAACTCGGCTGGGAAGTCATTGGCTTCCGTGATGGATTCGAGGGACTGATGCCTCCGGGCGACTATTGCGTTCTAACTCCCCGTGACACACTGGGCATACTCAAACTCGGTGGCACCATCCTCGGCTCTACCAACAAGGGCCACTTCGCAGCCAAAACCGGCGTGGGCGAAGTGACAGGAATCTCCGCAGACATTGTTGCCAAAGCCAGACGCACGTTCGATCAACTCGGTCTCTATGCCTTGATCGTTGTGGGCGGGGACGGGACTCTCACTGCCGCACTCCAGTTGTTCCGCGAGGGCTGGCCCATCATCGGCGTGCCGAAAACCATCGACAATGATATCGGTGCCACCTCCATGACCTTCGGCTTCAATAGCGCGGTGGAAACCGTGGTGGACGGCCTAGACCGCCTGCAAACCACAGGTGACAGTCACAAGCGCATCATGGTACTGGAAGTGATGGGCCGCCACGCCGGGTGGATCGCCTTGTGGGGCGGTATTGCCGGCGGTGCCAATGTCATCCTCCTGCCGGAAGTCCCATTCCGCTTGGAAACCGTGGCGGATTTCATCAAAAAACAAGAGGCCAAGGGCCGCCACAGCACACTCGTCGTAGTCGCGGAAGGTGCTGCCATGCCAGATGGTGAAGTGGTCACGCTGGATTCCAATAAAGGTGGAGAAGTCCGCCTCGGAGGCCTTGGCGACCGGATCGCAGGACGACTCCAGCAGCTCACCGGTAAGGAAACCCGCTCCTGCACCCTCGGCCACCTTCAGCGCGGCGGCCCTCCCACCGCCCTAGACCGCATCCTCGGCATGCGCTTCGGCGTGATGGCCGTTAAACTCGCCAAGGAAGGTGCATTCGGCCACATGGTTAGCTATCAGGCTGATCACGTCGATTCCGTCCCCATCGAACAAGCCGTCCACCAGCTCCGCCTTGTCGACCCCGTCGGTGAACTTGTCCAGGCCGCCAAAGCGGTGGGCATCTGCCTCGGAAATTAACCATTCTAACACGCTATCTCTTGTAACCAACACACCCTATTGCCATGTCCACCGATCCACTGCTAGAACTGCTCCGCCGCAAAGCCCGTTTCAGCCATCAGGAACTCGCGGACCTCCTGTCCATGGATATTGAGACCGTGAAATCCCGTCTGGCTGAATGGGAAAAGGACGGCACCATCCGCGGATACCATGCTGTGATCGACTCTGAGGCCTCTGGTGACACGTCGGTGTCCGCATTCATCGAGGTGAAGGTCACGCCCGAGCGCGGCGGTGGTTTTGACCGCCTGGCCATGCGCATCGCCCGCTTTGACCAGGTACTTTCCTGTTATCTGGCCAGCGGTGGATACGACCTCATGGTCGTCGTGGAAGGCACCGACCTCCGCGAAGTTGCCAGATTCGTCTCGGAAAAACTCAGCACCTTGGATGGCGTGCTCTCCACCGCCACCCACTTCCGTCTCAAGAGCTACAAGGAAAACGGCTTCATCTTCGAACGCGACATTACGCCTGAGCGCCTATCCGTGGCGCCTTGAGGTTGAATGGAGAGGAAGAGGCTTACGCGAAGGGCGCTGAGTATTGAAGGTTAGGTGGAAGATAAGAGTAGGACGGATAGAAAGAAGATGAACCCGGGCAGAATGCCCGGGCCACCGTGGCGCGGTCATTCTGGCCGCCGCCTATCAATTCCTAGAGTGTTTGCCAAAAGTCCGTGCGTAAAAAGTTAAATTTTGGCAAACGGTCCGATCAGGAAGCCCCAATTAGGCGCACATACTTTTGGCAATCAGTCTAAACTCGTTCCATTCCCTCACGGGTCAGGTTGTCTGATGTTACGATATCCCGTTGGGATATCGAGAAGGGAAGCGGTTCCGGCGTTGTTTTTCGGTCGAGGAGGTTTATCCACGCCCTCTTGTGTCTCCCTTGCGGCAATCTCTTTTGGCTAGAGGGTTAGGCCTTCAGTGCCCGGTTACTTTTTCTTCTTTCTTTGGCTTCCATTCCCGTGCCTTACGCTCAGCTTCTGCGATTTGTTCGGGCGTCATTTTATGCGCCACTGTTTCTCGGTATTCTGCGGCACTAGCATAGCCCGCTGCGAGAGAGAGATTATACCACATATGAGCCAACACAAGGTCCATTGGCACACCTAACCCAATCTCGTAGCAATGCCCAAGACAGATCCGGGCTTTGTCATGACCTTGATCAGCAGCTTTACGATACCATTTCGCGGCCTCGACGTCATCCTTGGTCACGCCTTGCCCGAACTCGCAGCAATACCCAAGACAGAATTGGGCATTCATATTTCCTTGCACAGCGCCCTTGCGATACCACTTTACTGCCTCGACCTCATCCTTTGTTACGACTTTTCCGCGAGCGTAGTAATGCCCAAGTGTGCATTGGGCGGAAGCATTTCCTTGCTCCGCGGCCTTCCGCACCCAATTGACTGCCTCTGCGTAATCCTTCTCTATGCCTGTTCCGTTGGAGTAGCAAAGTCCAAAGTATAATTGGGCTCGTGAATCGCCTTGTTCAGCCGCCTTGCGAAACCATTTAACGGCCTCGACGGCATCCTTTGCCACGCCATCTCCGGTGATATAGCAGTGGGCAAGTGAACATTGTGCTTTAGCTAACCCTTGCTCAGCGGCTTTGCGGAACCAAATCACAGCCTCATTGGCATCTTTTGGCACTCCTGTGCCATTTTCGTAGCAATCCCCAAGGTTGCACTGGGCATTGGCATCCCCTTTCTCGGCGGCTTTGCGAAATCCTTCAATTTTTTGCGCTGATGGAACATCCTCTGCAAATGCCTGAAAACCACACAGGCATAGCAAACAAAGGCTTAGTAGGATTTGTTTCATTGATGCGGAAGTATGACTAACATTGATCACCGAAGTCAAGTCTGGATGGAAATATGATCCGTGTCCATTTGCCTCATGATTAAAAACCAAGTGTTCGGTTATCTCGCTCGGATGTAGTTCTAATTCTCTTTCCAAGGCGATGGGGGGGATTTGGGCCGCCCTTTCAGGGCTGATTTTCATTGGTACCTAGGTTCCCAGGGCGTTGCCCCGGGCTGTTATGGGTTGGGCCTTTGGCCCGTCAAAGAGATTAATCCTGTCACCATAGCTGAGTCGGGGTGGATCGGAAGAATTGGAAGAGAAGAGAAAGATAACCGCGTGAACGCGGAACTCCGAACTGGAAGAGCGCGTATACTGGTTGCCAAAAGAGATTGCCGAAAGGCCGAGCTTGGAAGCGCCGGGTCCAAGGCGTGACGATGGAGTGGATAGACATCCACGACTGAGGAACAACGCCGGAACCGGGGTTTCCGGGCCGGAATCGGAATTCTCTTACCCGCGAAGCGGCACGAATTCCCTACCCGAAAAATCTCGTTTCGGCAATTACTTTTGGCAGTATAAACACAGGAGCGTTATAACGCTCCGAAGTCATATGCGCTGGTGGGTTTGTTGGGGTTAGAGGATGATTGTGAGGGCAGATATTTCGCGCTCTTCCAGCTTCGGATTTGAGATTTCCAATTCTTCACGGGTTCGCCTTTGTTGGTCCAGCCGTTGCTTTCCCACTTGTGGAACATGAAATGTCCGTCAGTGGCCGGGAGCCCTATCTCACGGCAGAAGGCTGTGACCTCCTCGATGTTTGCTTTGTTGTGTGTGTGTGTTGTACTCCTTGTACTCCTTGTACTCCGTGTAATCTGTGTATCTGTGTGGTTAGTGTGCCCTGGATGTCCCTCAGATGTACCTTTGTTGTCCCCCAGCTTCCCCTCTGGATGTCCCTTGGCGTCTTTGGTAATGCTGAAAATCCTTGAGCTTGTGAGGGTTGCAACTGTTCCCTTGTTGTACCCCTGGAAGACCGCAAGTTTGCACTTTTCCAGCCTTTCGATAGACATCTGGTAGACTTTCCGGGAACGCAGGCCCGCCTTCTTCCAATCCCCGATAAACGCCTGCCCTGCCTTCAGGCCGGTGATGGGGCAATCCTTCCATTTCGCACGCATGGCGATTTGCGACAATAGCAAGTAGGCGTTCGGATAATCGGCGAGCAGCGTCTGCGCCTCCTCTCCGCAATGCAGGGCAATAAATCGTGAGGGGTTCATTATTTCAGCACCTCCGGTTGATGGTTGCTGTGGGTGGTATGCTGATTGGCAAAAGTTATTACCGAAACGCGATTGTATGGGTTGGGGATTCTAGCCGCTACGCGGGAGCCGTATTCCGATTGTGAAGATTGCCTCGCGCCAAGGCGCAAAGGCGCAAAGGGCCTGGGGGCTTTTAACCGCTCTGCTTCCTTGTTTGTTCGGAAGATTCGGATGTTTTTTGCCTTAGATTGAATTCTGTGGTCGGTTGGTATGTGATTCATCGTGCCAGGCATTTTGGCGGGGATCTGGTTGCTGGAAATAAAATCGAGTGGGCCACGGGGGGAAGAGGCTTACGCGGAGGGCGCAAAGGTTACGGGAAGGTCGCTGAGGTGATTTTGGGCGGAAGAAAATATGGATTGAAACGCGGAGGCGCAGAGGCGCGGAGGAAGAGGTTTTTTGGGGTTTGAAGAGGAGAGATTTGTTATTGGTTATTAGTTATTGGGGAAGAGGAAGAGGGTCTCGCGCAAAGGCGCGAAGGAGGTGGTGAGGCTGCTGCATCTTTTCCCGCCGCTTTTCTGAGCTGGTAGATGTTTTTGGGTGATTTTGGAACCACGAAAGGCACAACCGTGCGAAGCGAACCGGAGTGCAGCGGGATGGCCGAAGGCAAATGGCTGAACACTTTGTTTTAAATAATGAGGCAAAATTTCACGAATGGACGAATGAGACGGATGATTCTTTTGGTAAAAAAATCCGCCTCACTCTTTTTTCTTGTGGGTGGATATTGTTTCCACTGTAATTGAGGCATGACCAAACAGAACTACTCGACAAGAATGGATGGAGAAAACGAAATTGCCCTCGAAGACGTGGAAGATGGAGAGGCTGGAAAAGCTGGCCGTCCGGTAGTGGGCCGGGAGTCAGAGTATCGTGAGGAATACGCGGTGCAGGCGATGAAGCTGTGCCGATTGGGGGCGACTTATGAGGATCTGGCGGATTTTTTCGGGGTTACGTGCACTACCTTGAACCGTTGGCAGTGCACGCACCCTGAGTTCCGGGATTCCGTGAAAAGGGGCAAAATCATAGCTGATGTCGCAGCCGCAAGTCGGCTCTATACGCGGGCCTGTGGATATTCCTGCAAGGCCGTCAAGATCATCACCCACAAGGGCATCACCCATCGCGTGGAATACATGAAACATTACCCGCCAGATACACATACTGATTGCCAAAAAATATTGCCGAAACGGGATAGTTGGGGGTTTGAATTCTTGCCGCTGCGCGGAAAAAAAGAATTCCGATTCCGGCGCGGAAACCCCGGTTCCTGCGTTGTTCTTCGGCCGAGGATGTTTATCCACGTCCTCATCACGCCTTGGAACCGGCGCTTCTGCGCACGGCCTTTCGGCAATCCTTTTTGGCAACCAGTATAGGCCTGCATCTTCTGGCTGACAAACCGCCGGCCCGATCTTTGGTCAACAAGGTGAGCATTGCCCGAAGCGGGCCGGATGACGCCCCTGCCAGCACCGAAGACGAATATCAGCTCACGCCCAAGGACGAGGCGGCGCTCCGCCGCATTGCCGATATCCGCGAAAGTCTCCGGCAGGAACAGCAATTGCAGGAACAGCAGCCACATCAACCCGCGTAACCAATTTATGTGGACCGCAGGCAAAATGTTTCAGTGTGGGAACCGACCCCAAAAACTCAAAAATCATCCGTCTTTTGCTAATCATTACAACAACCTTGGGATGGTGCTGAATGAAAATGAAAAACTGAAGGAAGCTGAAAGCTGCTTCAAGGAAAGCCTGAGGGTGGGCAGCCAGAACTTTCCGCCAGACTATCCCAGGCGTATTCCTTGGCTGTGCAACTATTCGGCGGTGTTGAAAAAAATGGGACAAACCAGAGAGGCAGAGGCATGTCTCTTCGAAGCACTTGAAATCTGCAACAAGAAGTTGCCCGAATGGCACGCCGACCGTTTGTTGCCTCTTAGCGGATTGGTAATATTGAAAATCACTCAGAACAAACACTCGGAAGCAGAGGGCCTTCTGGAAGACTGCCTGAGGACTCTCTTTTCTTTTGAGAAGAAAAACGGGTTCAAGCACGCCGAAGAAGAAGACTGGATAAGAGTTTACACAAACTTGATGCACAGCAGAAGAATGGACTACATATCGATCAATGTCAGGATTCGGAACCTAAAAACGGAAACGAAATAGCAACTGTGCGGCGTCGCCATTGGCAATGCCGGGAGAAGGATTGCCTAGTTTGAGGCCACAAATTATTCTCATCGATGGAGGATTTTTATCCTTCCCCTCGTCCGCCTTCCAGTTAGGATGCCCGCCTTCTCAAAGGCACCCATGTCCCTCCCCCATCCAGACCATCAACCCTACCGCCACTTCACCACTCGCCAGCGGGTGGACAAGGCGACGCAGACGCTGCAAGGAAGGGCAGTTCGGCGATCGCGGATGGCAGATAGGAGTCCCCTGCCTGCACCACGCTCTTCCCTCTCGCTTCGCCCACTCCTCTGCTGCCTCCGGAATGTATCCTTGCGGAGACTGCCCCCAGAGACTTCCGAATGAAACCCATCATTCATCCAGACGATGTGATCGGGCACCGGAAGCCTCCGGGCATCCGGTGGGGCAGGGAATGCGACCCGGTGGCCAATCCTCTCAAGGCAAATGCGCTGCTCACGCTTCGATCCGAATTCTCCACGTTAGGCTTCGGAACCGGTCAGGTGCAGCGCCGGAAAACCTTCATCCGGCTGCCTATCCACTGGATCTATAAAGCAAACCGAGTCAAAAATCCCTACTGCTATTACGAGCCGGTGGCGGCTGTTCGTGTGCCCTGTGGCGACCCTGAGGAGGAATGGACATTCTCCTACACTTCAACCTGTGAGTGGCTGGAAATCTTCGGTCAGTTTTTCGACCGGTTTCTCGGTTCATGGCAGCCTGGAGAATTATTTTCGGATGAGGGACTCGCCGAGATTCGCCGATTCAGGAGATCCGTCATAACTGGCAAACGATGTGTCGGAGCCGAAAAGTTGATTCGCTATGAATTCGTGGCGAGGCGTCCAGAACTCTGGGATTCGCCACTCAAACTCTTGGGCGAACTTCGGAAGTTCAAGCTCTACAAAGAAAGCACCCCTATCAGCCAGGCATTGGATCACCTCCAACTGCTCATTGATAGAGCGCGGAGGAGTGAGCGCCCCGAGGACTTCATTCAGAAGCCGCAAGGACGCTGGAATCGCTAGGGTTCTCGCAAAGGTCAGTTACGACTAACAAACATTGGCACTGTCTCGTCTAAACAAAAATGTGTACCCTGTTTCAAAACGGTTCGTCGTCTCTCCATGGTGTGTCGTTTCCGACGTTCCACCCTTCTACCAACTCTTGAGGGAAATCGTCGAGGAACTGCGACGGTCGGCAGATGACATCACCTGTGTAGGATTTCGGGTTCATCATAGGGTAGGTGAGGTAGAGTTCGTCCTTGGCGCGGGTGATGGAGACGTATAAGAGGCGGCTGGAGGAAAAAGCTGAGATGCTGAAACGATGAAATGAAGGGAAAGTCAGAGACGTTTCATTCACGCTCATCGCCCGACGTGGGTGGTGTGTCTGGAACGTTGGAAAGAATTTCGGTGAGATCCTCCAATTTCCGCAGGCGGCGCGTTGCTCGAAGGTCCCGCAGACTTTCCATGCGGAGACCTGGGAAGAGAGAGCGATGGAAAGGATCGAGTCCACAGTGGTGCCTTCGTGCGGGCCACTTCTTCGGCCTGGTGGATCAGGAAGTCGGGAATGCGGTAGGAGCGTTGCGATATCAGTAAATGCGATAGCCTGAGCGGCATGGCCGGAACGAAGTGAAGGCAATGGAGGCTTGGACGATCATGGATTCTGGGTAGATAACCGACTTTGGCCTTCAGTCAAGCTGCGCGTATGCTTCGACGTCCGGGACCATGGAAATGGGAGATTCGGAGATCGCCAATCCGTGGAATTGGGTGAAACTCGCTTGGCAGGAATGGAACTGAACGAGATCTTCTCAGCATGAACGAATCAGCGGCGAATGAGATGTCGAAAATCGGTGTCCACTGTTCCGATTGTTATCATGGCAGATACGAACTGGTGACACGTGATGAAGAGTATCCGATGACCGATGGAACCCGAATTGTGCTGCCAAGAGTGAATTACCTCCGTTGTGAGGAGTGCGGTTTCGAGGTGCTGACTTCCGAGAGCGACCGATATATTCTCGCGTTTGGTCCTCCTAAGGTGGATATCCAGGCGCTTTGGGAGGAGGTGGAGCGGAAAGAAGGAGGGAACGATTCTCTGGGGTCTCTCTGGGGCCAGTAGTATCAGATCCAATCAAGGTATTTTTTCAATTTTTTTAACGGCTTGATTTTAGGCGTGGTAAGCCGGGCCAGGGCGCTGGGGCTTTTTGACCGGGATGGTTTCTGGGACTGCGTGG
>Ga0118677_10015711_pt1 | contig 10482 bp, 3 predicted proteins | sample AliMusrvi5mmetaG_FD_86154 | JGI IMG/M metagenome (GOLD analysis project Ga0118677, IMG submission 86154)
TTTCAAAGACATACCTGCTTTCTTTGCTCAACGCTTCTGGAGAAACGACAAATGTCTCTTGGGTGCATGCTGCCGGCCGGATCGTTTGCACAAACCCCCGCCCCTGTTCGGGAAGGTCAAACTGAAACCCCACCCAGCTATCCTTGTGCGCATGAAACGGTGTGAGCGGGTAGTAATCGCCGTTCAAGAGAATCGGGGCCGCTTTGCGCCACAGATCGATTTGCCTTAATTCGTTGGAATGGTCGATTGTGTCCGACTTAATGTTGATGATCGGCCAGTAAAAAGCCGCCAGGCTGCAGTGGAACGTATAATTGTCCAGCGGCGCGTTCGTCTTTGGGTTATTATAGACCGCGCCTTCTTCGATTTCCCAATCCATGGTCCATTCCTTGAAATAAGGAAGCCATTGGAAAAGGGTTTGATGAAACGACAATTTAGCCGTGGGCTTGCCGTAGCCGTAATCGGTGTAATGCAGAGGAACCGCCCGGCGCATGGTTTCGAGATCATTGCGCCGCCCACCTGAAGCGCATGAATCGATCCACAACCCCGGGTTCCGTTCAAGTAAATCGTCCCAATACTGCAAATATCCCTGGACATAGAAATTCTCCACCGCTCCCTGCCGATCTTCCGCCTCATTCTCACGCCAGAAAGGCAGTGGATTAAAATTAAAATCCTGCCGATACACGCCAATCCCCTCTTGCTGGATCGTTCTACAAATGTGCTCTGTCAGCCAGCACCGAACGGCCGGATTTCCCAGGTTGAGGAGCCGGTTCCCGTCTTCTCCGGCGGCACGCAGCAGCCATTCCGGGTGATCCGTATCGAGTCGGCTGCCACGGGTCACCCGCTCGGGTTCAAACCATAGCAGCAGGCGAGCGCCGTGCCCGGCCAGATTTTCAGTGACTGGCCGCAATCCGCGCGGGAAGCGTTCAGGATCAGGCGTCCAGGTTCCCGTTAGCCACCAGATACGCTCGCCTTTTTCATCGGCGCAGGGGTACCAGCCGGCGTCGAGCCACCAGATGTCAAAATGAACTCCGGCCGCCTTGAAGCGGTTTGCATAGCAGATCTGGTTCTCCTCCGTCGCCGCGGTAAATTCATTCCCATCGTCAGAAGCCGTCACCGCCAGGAGCGGCTGCAAAGGCTTTCCGTTCGGACGGGGAAGGACGTGGCTCAGATACCAACGCCGCCAAAGGTTCACCGCCCGTCGTTCCTCACCCACCCAGGACATCAAGGTGATACGCGGTGAACGGATCGTTTCTCCTGGGTTGAGGCGCAGGTGCGTTTTCTCCTGACCGGCCTCGATCCTCACCCGCCCTCCCGTTTGCGCGAACTGCGCAGACCATTGACCAGGCCATCCGACAGCCAGGGTGAGGCCGCAGCCCTCGCCGGTCAGCCGAAAGTATGGAAAAGCCTGATCGCATGGGCGACCGCCAACCGGAGCAATTCTCAAAGGTTTCCCCTCTGCCAAGATCGTCTCTTGGGGTGTATACCCGTCTGCGTTGTAAAAATCGCCGTTGCAGTGAATAACTCGCCCCGGCGATGCCACCTCAAATGAGGCGCTTAGCCCTAGAAAATCGCTGAGGATCGGAGAAGGCTGTGCGCCCTGGTTGCTCAAGTAGGCCGTCCACTCCACCACTGGATAATCGCGGTAGACCAGGCATTCGACCTTTATTGTCAGGCCGGTTTGAGCATCGAACCCGTTAAAGACGATCTGATCAATATTGGCATCGATCCCGTTTTTTGAGACCACCGGATTCCACAATTCGGGGATGCCGTTGACCGGTTGCCCGTCGTATCGGAAAGAAATGGGTAAGTTGCCCGGGTTTGAGAACAGGCGCCCCGTCCACAATCGGCTTTGGGCCATATCTTCCGATGATGTTGTCGAAACATTGGAACCCATATGAATACCTCCATGGGGGATAAATGATCGAATTGGATTGAGGAAAGTCATTCAAAAGCCATATTACCATGAATGATCACTGTCATTTCGATGATTTCTGATACCTAAACAGAAGATTATTGCGCCAGTTCACTGATTTCGCGAGATGAAGTCAAATCACAACAGTCGACTATACTATTTTCACATTAACCTGATAAGGAAACGCGGAGGCGCTGAATGCAATACGACCCAATGTTGGAAGTGCCCGATCGAATTACGCAACTCAGGCATGAATTGTTCGAGACCCCAGATTCAGTCTGCTTCGAGCGCGCCGGTATCGTAACGCGCGTCTATCAACAGACCGAGGGACAGCATTCGGCGCTCCGTCGCGCAAAGGCATTGCGGGCAGTTTTCGCCGAGATGCCCATTTTCATCCGCGAGGGTGAACTGATCGTCGGCCAGCGCGCTACTCATCTGGGCGCGCGCGCCGTGTATCCGGAGTTTCACCTCAACGGGCTGTCAGCCGAAACGACGCCGCCGGATATCTGGAACTACTGGCACGGGCGCACACTTGGCGACGAAGTCCATAACGCTTATCCCGAACGGTTGCGCCTAGCAGAAAACGAACTGGCTGCCGGCTTCTGCACCGGCGCCGACAGTGGCTTCGGCCACGTCATCGTCGATTACGAGAAGGTATTGCGGCGCGGATTCCGCGACATCGCGGCAGATGCAAGCCGGTTGTTGGCTGAGACACCTCCACAGGATATCGAAGGGCGCGCTTTTCTGGAAGGCGTCGAGATCGCTATTGATGGCATCCTGAAATGGGCGCAGCGTTATGCCGACCTCGCAGAGGAGCAGGCGCGTGTCCATCCCGATCCCGCGCGGCGCGCCGAATTAAGCCGCATCGCAGACATCTGCCGGCGCGTGCCTGCCGAACCCGCCCGTGACTTTCACGAGGCGCTGCAATCCTTCTGGTTCACGCATCTCGCGCTGCATATCGAGCAGTACGGCTGGTCGATCTCCGCCGGACGTTTCGACCAGTACATGTTTCCGTTCTATTCGCGCGACATCAGTAGCGGTATCTTGTCGCATGAACAGGCGTGGGAATTGCTGCTGAACCTGTGGGTCAAATTCATGGAGAACGTCGGCACGCGTATCAAAGACACCGCGTTCCAGAATCTCACGCTGGGAGGACAAGATGAGCACGGTCGCGACCAGTCGAACGAACTGTCAACCCTGTGTCTCGATGCCACCGTCGCTCTGCAGTTCAATCAGCCGGCGCTGTCTGTGCGTTGGCACCCGAACATCGCCACGGCATTCTGGCAGAAGGCGCACCAGACGATTGCCCGGGGTCTTGGCATGCCGGCGCTGTTCAGCGACTCGGTGATTATTCCCGCGTTGATCGAGCACGGCGTGCCATTGGACGAGGCCCGTGATTACGGCATTGTCGGTTGCGTGGAAGCCTGCGTGCCGGGTCGAATGCAGGGCGTCACCGCGGGCGGCCATCTCAACCTGGCCAAGGCGCTCGAACTGGCGTTGAACGAAGGCCGCTCCATGATCAGCGGAGTTCAGATCGGTCTGCCCACGCCTGCGCCAGAGTCATTCAGTGGCTTTAACGATCTGTGGCGCGCCTACGTCACTCAGGTCGAGTACCTGGCTGGACTGGATATTCTGGCAACGGTAATCGCCGGTGAGGGACAGAAACGTCGCGGTCACTGCCCTTTGATGTCGTCCTTGCTGGATGATTGCCTGACGCGCCGTCGTGACCTGGTGTTTGGCGGCACGCGCTACAACCTGCCGGGCGTCGGCATCTTTGGCCCCAGCAATGTGGTGGACAGCTTTAGCGCCATCCAACGATTCGTGTGTGACCAGAAACGACTTACCTGGGGTCAGTTGCGCCAGGCATTACTCAGCGACTTTACGGGTCACGAAGCCATGCGCCAGGAGCTGGCGCATAGCGCGCCGCGTTTCGGCAACGGTGTCCGCGATAGTGACGCGCTTGCCAACAAGGTCAACGCAGTGCACGCCGATTTCTTCTGGAAACATGTCGATTCGCGCAACGGGCGCTATACCTGCGGGGTGTGGCCGGTCGAATCACAGGTCTGGGTGGGGCGCTGGACTGCGGCCACGCCCGACGGACGCCACAAAGGCACACCCATCGTCGACGGCGTAGGCGCGTGCCAAGGCGCGGATCGCAACGGGCCAACAGCGTTGCTCTTGTCGGTTGCCCAACTGGACAGTGTGCGGCACTGGTCGGCCGGCTACGTGTGCAACGTCAAGTTCTCGCGCAGTTGCGTCGATTCTCCGGATGATGTCGCGAAGATCGCCGACCTGGCAGCGACGTTCATGGCGATGGGTGGGCAGGAGTTGCAATTCAACATCGTAGACGCCACGACATTGCGCGCGGCACAGGCGGCTCCTGAACGCTACGCGGACTTGATCGTGCGCGTGGCCGGATTTAGCGCCTACTTCACACAGTTGAGTCTGCCCGTGCAGGAAGAGATCATTTCGCGCACCGAACATGGTCTTTAGAAATCGGCAAATTCCTGCGCACGTCTCGTTATGAGGGCGGGTTTGAGCCGTCGCCATGGCGAGGAATTTCCATCCCGCATGGATCGATGCGCGGGGTCTATTTCGCCAGCCATTTTCATAACTGGTACCATCTGGCTGAGGGCGAGGAGATTTCCCGCTACATTGAAGACCTGGCTTTATGGGGCGTCAACACCCTGATGGCCATCTATCCTTTCATCAACCTGCAGGGATGGGACGACCCGGAGGCGACTCCGGCAGTGACACAACTGCGCAAGTTATTCAGCGCGGCAAAACGCGTCGGGCTGTCTACCACGCTAGGGCTCAATAACGTGTTGTTTAATGACGCGCCACATGAACTGCGCGCAACACCGCTTCAGGATCCTTTAGGCCGTCACGGCAACTCCGGTGCGACGATCTGCCCCAGCTTGCCTGCTGGACGCGACCTGATCATGAAAACCTCAGCCGAGTTGCTGGGGAAGCTGACAGACATTGGCGTGGACAACCTGATCCTGTGGCCCTACGATGAAGGCGGTTGCGGGTGCAGCAACTGCCGGCCATGGGGCGCCAATGGTTTTGTGCGCATGTCGCAGGATATCGCCGGGGTGGCGCGATCGATCTTCCCGCGTGTGAAGACCATATTGTCCACCTGGACCTTTGACACGCCGCCCGAGGGTGAATGGGCCGGGTTGGCAGATGCGTTATCGCGTGGCAACGATTGGGCAGACTATATCCTTGCCGACGCGCATGAGGATTTCCCGCGTTATCCGCTGGAGAACGCTGTCCCGGGCAACCTGCCGTTGATCAACTTCCCGGAGATCAGCATGTGGGGCAATTGGCCGTGGGGCGGTTGCGGCGCGCACCCGTTGCCGAACCGATTACAACACCTGTGGAACCAAGCCGGTGCTGTTCTGCGAGGTGGCTTCCCCTACAGCGAGGGGATCTACGAAGACATCAACAAGGCCATCGTCGCGCAGTTTTACTGGAACCCCGACTCCTCCGCACAGTCGACGCTGCGCGAGTACGCCGCGTTTGAATACTCGCCGGCGGTTGCCGATATGCCGTTTCCAGACGCGGGGAATGTTGAAATTAGAGGATGCCAGTATGTGTCGGAACAGATCACCGCTCTTTTGAAAACGTTCGCGCAGGAAGAACTCGTTTCCATTCTCCGGGATTTCCTGCGCGACCAGGGTGCCCAGCAACAGATCGCATTTTTCGATTTGATATTTACTACCGCAACCTGCATAGCACCTATGTGCGCTTCTCGGCGATCAGAGACGAACTGCGCCGGGAATTGGAAGGTTCTGCGCGGAGGTAATGAACTTCAGCTTGAATTTGCGCATGTAATCATCGCCTGACGCCAGATGCCCGGCACGTCGGAAGTGCCGGGCATCTGAACTGTCTGAACAACAGCAGGAGAATCCTATCGGCGTGCTATCGGCAGGAACACGTTGTGAATGATGACGACTTGGACTTCCCTCTGAAGCGCTGACGTTGCGAAGTCCCGTCCGAAGACATCGTTCAGCTTCGCGGTGCTGAGTCCCATTGGCGACGGTGATGTGCCGCCCGCGACAGTGAACCGCAGGTTGAAGATCGTGCCATCCGCGTTAATAACTGTTTGGCGCGCCAGCGAGATACGCACCAGACCAGCCTCGGGGACGTGGCTCTGGATCGTGAAGCCGGCCGTCAACGCAGCAGGCGTCACGCCGCTAAACGTCATCCGGCTCGCGTCGTACTGGAAGGTGAATGTGCCGCCAGCAAAGTCCTCGCCATTAACGATCTTCACCGGCGCCGTCACGATCTGGCCGGCACTCGCACCCGCCGGGCCAATCTCGATGCGCACCACGTTCGCGGCCGCCATCCCAGAACTCACGGAGGGGCGGAAGGCTGCCGTCGTGAGGGTCGGGCCACATCCGTTCCACGATCCGAACGCTATGTAGCATAGGATCTGCGTTGAATCTGCCGCAGTGCAGTCTCCGTCGCCATTGACGTCACACGCGCTGCGCTGGTCCGGCGTAGGCGTGTACTGCCCATTGGCAATGCGCAGTGATATCAGTGCGTCCGCGGAGTTGACTACTGTGTCGCCATTCAAATCGCCGCGAGTGAAGGCGTTGTTGACGGTCACCGATCCGCTCTCTAGTGCCAGGGACACTGGGACATTCAGATCACTGTCATCGTAGATTACCGTGTTGATGAGGCCAGTAATGAAGTCCAACGAACTGATTTGGCCGACTGTGCCAGAGATGGTGAAGCCTACATTGAACAATGAGCCTGGCCCGTTTAGCTTCAGGCATGTCGGGATGATGGCAGTAATCTTCACCTGACCCGGAACATTTGTATTCGCCACAAACTGATAGCCCTGCGTGTAGATCGTCGGCGACACAGTGCCGTTGGCTATCACCACGCTGGGGTTGTAGTGCAGCGTCACATCAATTGCGACCGGACATAGCCCGTCGCCATGCGACAGGTTGACTGGCACAATCACGTTTGTTGCGCCGGGTCGCGCAACCACTGGCGGCACCCACAACGTCAACTGGCCGAATATTGCGCAAGCGAGCCCCGATTGGCCTACCACTGCGCCCGTGCTGCTTACCCCGTTCACCTGGTAGCAGTAGGTCGTGCCCGTGATGAGCCCGCCGTCGGTAAACTGTATCGAGTTGATCGGGGTCGTAGTCAGCGTGATGAACGAAGAGCCGGTAACCTGGCGCAGCACATGGTAGCCAGCCAGATTTGCCAACGGATTATCGAGCGACCAGGAGATATGGATGTCATTGTGACCTGCGCTGGCCTGGATGTTGATGGGCGCGAGGTTGATGGGCGCGGGCGGCTGGCAGCCGGTCGCGCACGCGGGCGGCGCGGGTGGCGGCGCGTTCCAGTAAGTGTTGAGAAGCGCGGCCCATGCGCTGTTCTGCGCAAAGCGCAGACTATTGCCATTGTAGTAAGAGCGCTTCCAGTCGTCCTCGTGGAGAGGCGCGTAGATGCTCAGACCGCCCAGGCTCTCCCATTCCCAGCGCGTGCCGGGCTTGACCCATGGCGAACCGCTGTTGTGGTCTTCAGCCAGCACGGTTGAGGCAACCGCATTCTCCACACCATGCGCGGCGCTCACCACGCCTGGATTCCCAGAAAAGGTGACCGCCAGGTGGCGCGCCAGCCCGGACAGGTCGCACAGGTTGTCATGCCCATCGATCAGGCCGTCCTGCGAACTGTCGAAGCACACGCCGGGTGTGTGCGCCGCGGCGAGGCTTGCGCCGCCGGAGGGCAACGTCGGCGTTAGCGCCGAGGCCAACGCATCGACCGATGCTTGTAACTGCGACATCTTGCTCGTGTCGATCAGCGCCAGCGTGAACGGGTAACCGTTGTTACGCAGGAGACTCGCCTGGATGTTCAACCAGTCTGTGCCGATCTGCGCCGCGCTGTGGGCGCCCGTGATCACGCTCTGGTTCAGGTAAGCATCATAGGGGAAGGATGCCCACGTCCAGTTCTCTGATGCGAGCACAACATTGACGCTGTCCCGCACTTCGTAGGCCACTTCGGATGTCGCCATCATGCATGCGTCGAGGTACAGCAGATCGATTTTTACTCCAGTGGCCTGGGTCGCCCAGCGGAGCGCGTCGCCCAGCGCCTTAGTTGAGAGGAAGCCGCCGGGATTCTGGTCCCACAACAGGCCGCCCGGTTGGCCGTCCCATGCGCTCGGCTGGCCAAGCAGCACGTTCGGGAACCACCCCGATCCATGCCCGACCAGCGAGAGAATCACGCGTTGCGCGCCGGGGTAAGCCAGGATGGCGCCCTTGAGGAACTCGCTCAGGCTGTAAGGATTGGCCGTGTCGTCCGTCCATGCCCATACATTTTCGCCGTAGGTGTAGCGGCCATTGCAGGTGGGATTGATGTAGTTGGGGCAACTCTCGTCCACATCGCCCTGCAGGTGATACAACCGCGCATCGTTTGAGCCAGGGCCGTCGAGCAGCATCATCACGACGACGCCCGGAGTCCCGGCCGATTTCTCGGCGTTATTGAGCAGCGCCAGCATGCCGCTCGACAGCGTGTTGTCGCCATTAGCGTAGATGAGGACAAGTGTTGACGGAGCAATCGCGCTCGGTATAGCCACTGCCGCGGTGCGTTCAACGCGATAAGTCACTCCATCGACGTTGAATGTGATGACAGCATTGTTTGCCAGCACTGTGCCGGGAGCCACGCCCGCTGCAACCGTGACGCGATAGGTGATGACGACTGGGTTGCCGGGCACGATCGAGCCGCTGAAGTGGATCTGTCGCGAAGCAGGGTCATACGTTGCACCGTTTACGACGACTCCGCCTGCGTAGGTCATGCTCATCGGCAAGGTGTCGGTGAGTGTGGCAGTGACGGGGGTGCCGTTCGCGGTGAGGCTTAGCGTGTAAGTGAGGGTATCGCCCGACCGCGCGGTGGATGATGAGACCGACTTAGCCAGGTCAAGCGTGGGCGTGATCGACCCGCCGGGGACATCCGGCAGGAAGCCGACGTTCATCAGATAAGCACCACCGCTGAGCATGCCAGCCGTGGGCTGACCGATAGTGCTGTTGAGTGTGTACGTTCCGCCGGTCGCCTGGCCGCCGCCATTGCTGAAGGTGAACCAGTCGAGCGTGTAAACCCCCGCCAACGTTGCGGCAAGCGTGGGCATGCTAAGGGTAAAGGCGAGACCGATGAAGGCCATGCCGAGTGCTGCGACCACTCCCTTCTTCCTTTGCGAGACGCATGGAAGGAGGGTATGACGGATGAATCGTAGAGTGTTCATGGTGCGCTCCTGAAAGCGATATTGCAAATTGAAAATCAGCCTATCTCGTTAACCCATTCGAGTTTGTCAGGAGCCAGACGTCTTTGGGAGAAACATCGCTGTTACCCATAGCCATAATCATGCGATTGGAGTACATGGAATACCCGACTGAATGACTGGCTCGCGCTACAGGCAATACGCCATTGGGAGTGAGTTGAATCCACTCGGGCGCGCCACCGACTCCATTGGCATTCGTTAAGACCCAGACATCATTGAAATACCCAAGCGTATCGTTATACCCCCCAAAAATGGTCAGGCGATTGGTGATGGGATCGTAAGCCATGGAATGCATTCCTCGTGGCGCAGGAGGCGTATTTGCAGGGAAGAGTTGGGTCCACTGAGGCGTTCCCCCCAGGCCATTCGCATTACTCAATATCCAGACATCGTTGAAAGTGCTGCCTGGATTTGTAGCTGTGCGACCGCCAAAAATGATCAGACGATTTGTGGTTGGATCGTAGACTCCTGCAGCATCCGCGCCGCGGGCAGGAGGAAGCGGGCCGGTAGGAGAGAGTTGTACCCAGGATGGGCTGCCAATGCCATTGGCATCGACCAGCACCCAGACATCATTGCGATCTGAAGTTAGCCATCCTGTATTTCCGCCAAAAACGATCATCCGGTTGCTGCCGGCATCGTATACGGCGACATGCCCGGCTCTGGCGATGGGCGCCGAAGGAAGCGCAGTCCAAACTGGCGCGCCACCAAGTCCGTTGGCATTACTGAGAACCCAGGTATCCGCCAATATCGGCAAGCAATTGCCTGCACAGCCGCCGTGCACAATCATGCGATTGCTTGTCGGGTCATAGACAACCGAGACCATATGCCGGCCTTGTGGTAATTCCCCGGCAGGAGATAGTTGCATCCAGCTGGATGTTCCATTGATTCCGCTCGCGTTTTTGAGAACCCACACATCATACGAGTATGGATAACCTGTGTATGACCCGCCAAAGAAAAGGAGGCGGTCGTTGCCCGCGTCATAGACATTGCCACCGGCATTAGTCAGTGACATAGTGCCCGCGGGCGTTTGCTGAATCCATGTCGATGAAGCTTTCTCACACACGACAGTGCCATCGGCGTTGATCACCCGCACGCTGCTGCCCACTGCACAGGCGCCCGCCACGCGCGTCTGGATAGTGCTTGTGACGACGCTAAAAGTGTTGCCTGTCAGCGCCAAACCCATGCCCGGCGTGTACGTGAGCGTTACGCTTGAATTCAACGCGTACGGCGCCGCAGTGATCTGCTGCCGTGGCGACAGGTCGGTGAACACCGTGTCTCC
>Ga0118677_10015712_pt1 | contig 10482 bp, 9 predicted proteins | sample AliMusrvi5mmetaG_FD_86154 | JGI IMG/M metagenome (GOLD analysis project Ga0118677, IMG submission 86154)
TAGATAAATTTAAAAAATTCAAGAACTTTATGGATGATATAAATGAACAACTTAATATTAAATTCAGCGAATTGACTACTGAAGATTTTATTAAAGCAATTAAAAGTAACAATGAATCATATGCTTATAGCTTTCTAATAAATATATCTTCAGATGCATATCTTTCTGAAAAAAATGCACAATCAGTTTTTAATGCACTACTATCAGCATTGCCAAAAACAACTCATAAAGTATTTCAAGGTTTTCGAGTGAGATATGGTAACGATGGTATATCACCTTCTCCAATGCAAAGAAATGAAGAAAAGTTTATTATGGTATTACATAAGCTAATAAAACAAACTCAAGAATTAAATTTAAATAAGCCTAAGGAATTAAGTTATGTGCCGATATATTTATTAGGGAATTACTTAGAACCTTTATTGACAACATATTTAATGGAAACATAGAACTATGAAACATAAAAAAATTATATTTACTTCAATTGTAGTTGCATTAATTGTTGCTACTTTAATTCTAATTTACTTGTGGTGTCGCAATGCGTATTATGCATGTAATGAAACAATTGATTATTCTGCTTTTGAAGCTTTTGGATCTTTCTATGGTGGAGTAATAGGAACTTTTTTTGTAGTAATAGGGGTTATTGTTGCTTTTAATACCTATCAAAGTCAAACCAAAGCTCAAAAAAAGGAACAAATAGAAAGCCGTTTCTTTGAGTTGCTACAATTACATCAGGAGAATGTAATTGTACTTAAAAACATAGATACTGATATTTTTAATATTTATATAAAGCTTGTTAGATATTTTCAAGTTGCTATAAGTAAATATAATGTGTTGAATAAAAAAAACTGGAATCCAGAAGATATTCTAAAGTTGTCTTATTTGTATTTTTTCTATGGGAGCAAAGAACTGTCACCAGACAGATTGGGAGGAATAGGAATTGAGTTTGCTGAAATAAAAGTATTAAATCTGTATTTTGAAAACCAGGGTTATGAATATACTCCGACATATAAAGATTATGGTATATATTTTAGACAACTATTTCAAACTGTGAAATATATTGATGAAAAAAAAATATTGACATATCAAGAGAAATACGATTATATAAAGATTCTTCGAGCAAGACTAAATGTCGAAGAGCAATATTTATTGTTTTTAAACTCATTAGTTGCATCAGGAGTTAAATGGGAAGATGGTAATCGACTAAAGAATGATAAACTGATTACAAAATATAATTTAATTAAGAATATTCCCAAGGGTTTTACACAAATAAATGGTTTGAGTTTTTATGATAAATATAAAGATGTCTATTATGAGTTTCAAGGTGAAGTAGAACTTAAGAAACGAGAAGAATTTGTGAAAAATTATTCTTAACCCTTCCCCCTTCGGGTACTTCCCTTAAAAGGGAAGATGTGCTAGGTGCCGGATTTTTCTTATATAAATTAGATTTTTCTTGCTTGGAAGTTTGAAAATAGAATTAGTCAGATAAAAACATAAAGCTTCGCATTTCTCAGATGTCCCCTTCATAAGGGGACGAGCGTAGCGGAGGGGTTTGTATTATATTTTAAAATAAGAAACCCTTCCCCCTTCGGGGACTTCCCTTAGAAAGGGAAGATGTGCTAGGTGCCGGATTTAGTACAATAAAAAAGTTTGTTTGAAAGCTTTTAGTTTCGAAAATATGATTATATGTGAAAAGCTTCGCACTTATCGGATGTCCCCTTTTTAAGGGGACGAGCGCAGCGGAGGGGTTTAAATGAAATAATCAAATTTCACTCAACTCTAGCCAACGCATAGTTTTTTCGTCAATCAATTCATCCACTTCGTTGTGAAGTTGGGAAGTTTTTATTATTTCGTCGCTGGTAAGTGTACCTGAAGCAAGTTGGTTTTCAATCTCTGCCTTTTTGTTTTCCAACTGCGGAATTTCCTTTTCCAACGCTTCAAATTCCTGTTTTTCTTTAAAGCTTAGCTTTCGTTTTTCAGTTGATTGCCGACTTCCGACTGTCGACTGTCGACTGCTATCTTGGCTCTTGGTTCTTGACTCTAGTTTCTTCTTTTCTTCCCTTTCTACCTCCTCCTGTAATTCTTTCCACTCGCGGTAATCGCTATAATTACCCGGAAAATCTTTCAGTTCGGCATTGCCTTTGAAAACCATCAGGTGATCCACCACTTTGTCCATAAAATAGCGGTCGTGACTTACCACTATCACGCAACCTTTGAAAGATTGCAGGTATTCTTCCAGAATATTCAATGTTACAATGTCAAGGTCGTTGGTCGGTTCATCGAGGACAAGGAAGTTTGGATTACGCATCAGCACGGTGCAAAGGTGCAATCTACGACGCTCACCACCACTCAGTTTATACACATAATTGTATTGAGTTTCCGGTGTAAACAGGAAATGCTGGAGAAATTGCGATGCCGATATTTTCTTTCCATTACCCAGATTTACTTCTTCGGCAATATCCTGCACTACATCAATCACCTTCATCTGCTCGTCGAACGCCAGACCATCCTGACTGTAATAGCCAAAAACAACTGTTTCGCCAATGTCGAACGAACCACTGTCGGGTTTTACTTCACCAAGTAGCATTTTCAAAAAAGTAGATTTTCCGGTTCCGTTTTTGCCGACAATACCCATTTTTTCGAAGCGGGCAAAATTGTAATAAAAGTTATCCAGAATTTTCAAGTCGCCATACGCTTTGCAAATGTATTTTGCTTCAAAAATTTTAGAACCAAGGTAGCTAGCCTTTACGTCCAATTGTACCGAAGCATTATTTCGCCGTTGTTTGGCACGTTCTTCTATTTCGTAGAAACTTTCCTGACGTGATTTGGCTTTGTGAGCCCGTGCCTGCGGTTGGCGGCGCATCCATTCGAGTTCTTTCTTGTATAAGTTGACGGTACGTTCACTTTCCGAATTCCAGTTTTCGATGCGCTCCTGCCGTTTTTCCAGGTAATAAGAGTAATTTCCCGAGTATTGAAACAAACCCTGATGGTCAATTTCCATGATATTGGTACAGACACGGTCTAGAAAATAACGGTCGTGCGTTACCATAAGCAAGGCCATAGTGGAACGTTTTAGAAAATCTTCGAGCCATTCCACCATTTCGAGGTCGAGGTGGTTAGTTGGCTCATCAAGAATCAATAAATCAGGCTCAGCAATCAGAACATTAGCCAGCGCCACTCGCTTTAATTGTCCTCCTGAAAGTTCGCCAATCAATTGTTCAAAGTTGGTAATTTTCAGTTTTCCCAGAATTTGTTTGATGCGGGTTTCGTAATCCCAGGCTTTGTGCAAATCCATCTGCGATAGAATTTCATCCAGTCCGTCATGATTTTCTGACATCATACAATGTTCATAAGCAGCAATGGTGCGAACTGCTTCATTATCCGAGCGCAGACAAGCATCAATCACCGACAATTCTTTCGGAAAATCGGGATTTTGATCCAAATAACCTATGCGTAAATCGCGACGGAATGAAATTGTTCCACCCTGATAATCTTCATTTCCGGCAATAATATTCAGCAACGTGGTTTTCCCGGTTCCATTTTTGGCAATCAACGCCACACGCTGGTTGTCGGCAATACCGAACGATATATTTTCAAAAAGCAGATTATCTCCAAAAGATTTGGTGAGATTTTCTACCTGTAAGTAACTGGCCATTTTTAATTAGTAGTTTGTAGTAGATAGTTCATAATTTAATCATACAAAGATACGGATTTAAAAGGATGAATCAATTCAAATTTATTGATTGAAACATTTCAAGGTTTTTGCTTGTTAGTTAACTTAGAATGTGTAATTTTGGAACGAAAAGACACCAATTCCTTATCTAATTATAGCTAATTAGCTGCGAATAAGAGTAAAAACTTAAATATTGAAATAGCTTGATTCAAAACATAATTAATTATTCAATCTAAATTCTCATCAAAATGAAAAGTATTAAAGGAACAGAAACAGAAAAGAATTTACTGAAATCGTTTGCCGGTGAAAGTCAGGCACGCATGCGTTACACCTATTTTGCTAAGGTGGCAAAAACAGAAGGCTTTGAACAAATTGCCGCTATCTTTCTGGAAACAGCAGAGCAAGAAAAACAACATGCAAAAAAATTCTTTGGTTATTTAGAAGGCGGTATGGTTGAAATTACTGCATCATATCCCGCCGGAATCATTTCAACTACTGCTGTAAATTTAAAGGAAGCAGCTAATGGAGAAAATGAAGAATGGACTGAACTATACCCTCATTTTGCCGATGTGGCGGAGGCAGAAGGTTTTCCGAATATTGCAGCAACATGGCGTAAAATTGCCGCTGTAGAGGCGCAACACGAAAAACGCTACCGTATATTGCAGGCTCGTGTAGAAGGGGGAACAGTTTTCTCGCGCGAAGAAGAAACAACCTGGCAATGTCGCGAGTGCGGTCATGTTCATATTGGTAAAGAAGCACCTAAAGCTTGTCCAACTTGCGCTCACCCACAAGCTTATTTCGAAGTAGAAAAAACAAACTACTAAATTAATGCATAATTTATAATGCTTAATTGGGCAACCGTTATTTCAATTGGAATAGCGGTTGTTTTGTTTCACGCTTTTCTGTACTTTTGTTCGGCAAAAATTATGCATCATGAATTCTGAATTATTAATCACTTCCGACGGTTCACACACCTTATTTGTTCCGGAAATAGATGAATGTTATCATTCGTCGCACGGAGCCATTCAGGAATCGCGACATATATTCATTGAAGCTGGATTGAAACAATGCTCAAAAACTAATATCCGGATTCTGGAAGTAGGTTTTGGCACGGGTTTAAATGCATTGTTGGCATATGCAGAAGCGGAGAAAGCTGGGAAACGAATACATTATACAACGCTTGAGAAATTTCCTTTACAGTCGGATAAAGCATTTTTATTGAATTTTCCGCAATTAATTGATGAAAATTTGAATGCGGTTTTTGAAACAATGCATCTCTCCAACTGGAACGAACTGCAAAATATCAGTCCGTTCTTTGTTTTGGAAAAATTAGAAACCGACTTCACAACATATAATCTTACCGGTAAATACGATGTGATATTTTTCGATGCATTCTCGCCGGAAAAACAACCCGAAATGTGGACTCAAGAACAATTTGAAAAAATTGCTGCCGTTTGTAATCCTGAGGCAATTCTAACAACTTACTCCGCAAAGGGCATTGTCAGAAGGGCATTGCAATCAGACGGATTTACTGTTGAACGTTTGCCTGGTCCTCCCGGAAAAAGAGAAATACTCAGAGGAATATTCGAATAAGTCGATTTATCAATATACTAATCAAAAAATTGTATCATTAAAAGAATGAAAAAATACTGGGCTTTTTTTATTCCATACATATTGTTTGGGATTACTTTTTCAGTGCTGATCTTATGCAATACCAAAGCTGAACTGCATTTGTGGATGACATCTTTTAATTCACCTGTCGCCGATATATTTTTCCATTATTATACGCTGGTTGGCGACTGGATTCCTTTTGCTGTAGCGGGTTTATTGCTTTTCTTTAAATACCGGATTTCGCTCTTTGTGCTAGTTTCACAATTGGTTTGTGGAATATTTTCGACTACAATCAAGCATCTTTGGAACGAACCAAGACCCATTCTTTATTTCCAACAACATTTCCCTACCATTCAATTACATCGCGTTTTTGGCGAACATATGTACACAACTCACAGTTTCCCTTCAGGTCACACCATTACGGCATTTGCATTTTTTCTGGCATTGGCGTTTTATACTAAAAAATCAACCATTCATTTTCTATATCTTTTTTTGGCTGCATTAGTAGGATTCTCTCGCATTTATTTATCCCAGCATTTTGCAATCGATGTGCTTGCCGGATCTTTGATTGGCATATCGGTGACAATACTTTGCAAATACTACTTCGATAAATACCTTTTGAAATGGGCAGATGGCTCATTACGAGATGTTTTTTCAAGAAAATGATTTTGATATGTTTGTTCTTCTAAATAAAAAATGTATCTTTGCAAGCTCAAAATCAAACGTGTAGTTTTGTGATGTGTGCAAGGCTAAGTTTGTATTTAAAACATTTATTATCAATAAATTATTATGTATTTAACCGCTGAGAAAAAGCAAGAAATCTTCGGACAATACGGAAAGTCTAACACTGACACTGGCTCACCAGAAGCTCAGATTGCATTGTTTTCGTTCCGTATCAACCATTTGACCGACCACTTGAAGTCAAACAAAAAAGATTATAGTACAGAACGCGCTCTTGTAATTTTAGTAGGAAAACGCCGTCGTTTGCTCAATTATTTGAAAGACAACGATATTATGCGTTACCGTGCAATTATCAAAGAGTTAGGTATCAGAAAGTAATTCTGGCTTTCAAAACTTAAAAAAGGCGTTTCAAAAGCTATTTTGAAATGCCTTTTCTTTTATTCAAGACTCACAAACCGACCCTCATTCTCCTTTAAGAGTTACTATTATATTATGCAAAAACCCTCTATACCAAAAGGAACACGCGACTTTACGCCACAGGAAATGGCGAATCGCAACTACATATTCAACATAATTAAAGACGTTTTTCGCCTTTATGGTTTTCAGCAAATTGAAACACCTGCCATGGAAAACCTATCGACTTTGATGGGGAAATATGGCGAAGAAGGAGACAAGTTATTATTTAAAATTCTGAATTCGGGCGATTTTCTGAATGGCTTGAAGGATGAAGAATTACTCGAACGAAACAGCGCAAAACTCACGAACAAAATCTCTGAAAAAGGCTTACGTTACGATTTAACCGTACCTTTTGCGCGCTTCGTGGTGCAGAACCGCGATAAAATTTCCTTTCCTTTCAAACGTTACCAAATTCAACCGGTCTGGCGTGCCGATCGACCACAACGCGGGAGATACCGTGAATTTTACCAATGTGATGTTGACGTGGTTGGAAGCGATTCTCTACTTAACGAATTAGAATTGATTCAGATTGTGGACGAAGTGTACCGTCGGTTGAAAATCAATGTGGTTATTAAAATTAATAACCGAAAAATTCTTTCCGGCATTGCCGAAATCATTGGCGAAGCCGAAAAAATTACCGACATAACAGTTGCCATTGACAAAATGGACAAAATAGGTTTGGAGAAAGTAAACGAAGAAATTGCCTCGAAAGGAATTTCTCAAATTGCTATTAACAAATTACAGCCTATACTGAAACTCAGCGGAAGCAATGCTGAAAAACTAATTCAACTAAAAACGGTTCTTGCCCATTCAGAAATCGGACTGAAAGGTGTTTCTGAACTTGAAATTATTTTTGGACTATGCGAAGCCATGAAAGTGGAAACGAAAATTGACCTTGACCTGACTTTGGCTCGTGGACTTAACTATTACACCGGAGCTATTTTCGAAGTAAAAGCACTTGACGTGGAAATGGGAAGTATTACCGGCGGTGGACGTTACGATAACCTGACAGGCGTTTTCGGAATGGAAGGTGTTTCTGGCGTAGGCATTTCTTTTGGTGCCGATCGTATTTACGACGTACTGAATCAATTGGAATTATACCCTGAAACTTCAGTAGAACAAACTCAGATTTTGTTTGTAAGCTTTGGGGATAAAGAATTGATGTATTGTTTACCTTTGTTAAGCGTATTGCGTGCCAAAGGAATCAATGCCGAGATTTACCCGGAGCCGACCAAAATGAAAAAACAAATGAGCTACGCCGACAATAAAAAAATACCATTTGTCGCCATAGTTGGCGAAACGGAAATGAACGAAAGCAAAGTGATGTTGAAAAATATGAAAACCGGAGAACAGACATTGGTTTCATTAGAACAATTATTAGTTAAAATCCGCTAATTATCTCACGGTTTTCTGTATAAATGATTACCTTGCAAGCAACACAAAGTTAACCAAAGAAATGCTATCTTTGCATTCAGTTTATTGCATAAAAGAAATTTAAATGAAGGGAAATGATAATACAGCAGTACTTTTAATGCACTGTCCTGACAGACCTGGTATTTTGGCCGTGGTTACAGAATTTATAAATCAACATAAAGGAAATATTCTGTATCTGGACCAATACGTGAACCGGGAGGAAAAAGTATTCTTTATGCGGGTAAAATGGGAACTGGATGCATTTCAGATTCCGAAAGAGAAAATTGAAGAGTATTTTGAAACGCTTATTGCCAGCCGTTTCAGCATGGTTTTCAGACTTTACTTTTCAGACACCAAACCCCGAATGGCCATTTTCGTTTCCAAAATGTCGCATTGCTTATACGATTTGCTGGCACGATATGCCGCCGATGAATGGCATGTCGAAATTCCGCTTATTATCAGCAACCACCCCGACATGGAAAAGGTTGCCAATCGCTTCGGCATCGAATATCACGTATTCCCTATCACCAAAGAAAATAAGGCCGAGCAGGAAGCCAGACAACTGGCACTACTTAAGAAACATGGCGTTACCTTTTGCGTTCTGGCACGTTATATGCAAGTGCTTTCAGCCGACTTTATTAAGCATTACCCCAACCGAATTATCAACATTCACCACTCATTCCTACCCGCATTTGCCGGAGCTAAGCCCTATCATGCAGCTCATGAGCGTGGCGTAAAAGTGATTGGCGCAACCAGCCATTATGTTACAAGTGATCTGGATGCCGGTCCGATTATCGATCAGGATGTAACGCATATTTCACACAAAGATACCGTAGAAGAACTGATTAAAAAAGGACGCGATTTAGAAAAAATAGTGCTTTCACATGCAGTTGAAAAACACATTGAACGAAAAATTCTGGCATACAAAAACAGAACAATTGTTTTTCAATAAAAAGCCACCAAGTATCTAGTCTTGAGTCTTTTTTCCTGACTCTTACATACAATTTATAAAATGGAAGTAACACGTTTATTTGATATACTGGATAATTATTTAGATAAATATCCGAATCAAGATGCAGCACTTGCATGCAAACGAGAAGGCGCATGGCTAAAATTTAGCATTCAAGAATACGTTAAACAAACCAATAGCATCAGTTACGGTATGTTGAAAATGGGTATTGAACCCGGTGACAAAGTAGGAATTGTCAGCAGTAACCGCCCCGAGTGGAATATGCTCGACTTTGCCATAATGCAAATTGGCGCTGTTTCAATTCCAATATATTCAACCATAAGCCAAGATGATTATCGGCACATATTGAATCATGCGGAGATGAAGATGATTTTTATCGAAGGAAAAGAGCTAAGTAGAAAGCTTAAACCAATCTTCGAGGAAACCAAAACATTAAAGCATATTTTTACTTTCAACGAACAAGATGCCGAATACCAATATCTTGATCAATTAGTCGAAATTGGCTCGAGATATCCTCAACCAGAAAAACTTAATAGCCTTAAAGCCAAAATCAACGAAAATGATATGGCTACTATCATTTACACTTCGGGTACCACCGGTTACCCCAAAGGTGTCATGCTTTCGCACAGCAATATTGTAAATCAATTAAAGAACCTTGAATCAACTCCTGCCAAATGGAGCAAAACAGCATTAAGTTTTTTGCCACTTTGCCATGCTTATGAACGCATGCTGGTTTATCTGTACCAATACCTCGGTATGTCGGTTTATTATGCCGAGAGTTTGGGCACCATAGCCGAGAACATCAAGGAAATTAACCCGACGATGATGTCATGTGTGCCTCGGTTATTAGAAAAAATCTACGACAAACTTTATCTTTCAGGCAAAAAACTTCCGCTAGTTAGCAAAATACTTTACTATTGGGCTTTCACTTTGGCTACACATTACCAATTGGAAGGAAGAAGCTGGTGGTATAATTTGAAGTTCAAACTGGCCGACAAACTAATTTATTCCAAATGGAGAGCGGCAATTGGAGGCAATTTTGATATTGTAGTTTCAGGAGGTTCTGCTATTAAACCACATATCGCCTCATTCTTTTCCGCTATTGGCATGCCTGTTTTCGAAGGTTACGGACTGAGCGAAACATCTCCGGTAATTGCCGTTAGTCAACGTGGAAAGTTTGGTCGAAAGTTTGGAACTGTCGGACTGCCATTATCGGGCGTTGAAGTAAAACTGGGTGAACGGGATGAAATTATTTGCCGTGGACATAACGTAATGTTAGGCTATTATAAAGATCCCAAATTGACAGCACAGGTAATCGATGCCGACGGTTGGCTTCATACAGGTGACACCGGGAAATTTACACCCGAAGGCCAGTTAATTATAACAGGCCGACTGAAAAGCATTTTTAAAACATCGTTTGGGAAATATGTAAATCCACAAGCCATAGAATCTAAGTTCACAGAATCGCCACTGATAGAGAATATGATTGTTCTTGGAGAAAACAAGAAGTTTGCTGCCGCATTGATTTCGCCCGATTTTGTTTATCTGAAATCGTGGTGCGGAGTTCATAAAATCAAATATACAACTAATGCTGAAATAATCGAAAATCCGGTTGTTCTTAAACGTTTTCAGGAAGAAGTAAAACATTACAATCATTTCTTTGGCGATTACGAACAAGTGA
>Ga0118677_10015713_pt1 | contig 10482 bp, 5 predicted proteins | sample AliMusrvi5mmetaG_FD_86154 | JGI IMG/M metagenome (GOLD analysis project Ga0118677, IMG submission 86154)
AAGTATGAGTTTGGAACTTATCCCAAGCATAAGCATAATATGTAACACCATCAGCTACCCATCCATTAACGTTATTAAATAATGTGTTGCTATACGAATCGCCATTTGTCCATGTGTATGTGTCTTTAGAGGGGCAAGTTACTACTGGTACTACAGGCAGGGTATAAATAATGGTTGAAACAGAATCAGTGTACCCAGCATCATTTATATAACGCACAACTGCAGAAAACATTTGGTTCGGGCTCTGATTTGTAACAATGTATTGCGTTGTTCCAGCAGCAAGGTTGCCAACACGGGCACCATTAAAATAAAGTTCTACAGAGTTTTCTTGATACTGATTTGATGAGTTGTCATTCCAAGCACACGCAATAGTATCCGATGTTACATTTGTTGTTCTTAAATTAGTGGCCGCAAGAGGTGGTGAAATATATGTAACTGAAAATGTGCTTAAAGCTGGGGTATAAATAACTTCAGTATTGGAAAGGTCTAATCTGTATTTATAATATCTACCTGTTGCCGCAATACCACTTGACTGTGAAATTTGGGTAAAGGAATTTGGGTTTGTTGAGTTTGATGCGGCACCAGAAACAATAATTGCTGTATTTGTTGGCAGGTCAACTGCCCAATTGGTGGAATAATATTTCGTATTATTAGCACCGCTGTCAAAAAGTTGCGAAACAAATGACCCTGAATTTAAGTAGCTTCCTTGCTCTGCTCCAGTAGTCCCTTGTGATGGCTCTGGTGATACATACGGGGTTGCATAAACATTACCAAAATTGAATAAATAAGTGCTAAAGTCACTATTAGATATTCCACCTTCAAGATACAAATACTGTTGTCCAGAAACTGGGTTTACTGTGGGATTATTATATATTTGCGCACCGTTTAGAAGAATAATTAAATTGGAACCAACAGAAATAATATCAAAGTCATTGTAACCAATTGTAGTTATAGCTGCTGGAGGGACTATATCTGTAGAAAGCTGCTCAACAACCTTCGTAACTTGATATGTTGGAGATGCACCATGGTTAACCGTAATTCTTACATAATTATGTTCAGCAGTTGGGCCATTATTATTGGATGTTGGAGCTATTGTAAAATATGATTTTGTGTTACTATCAGTGTTTTTTACATTAATTCTTGCATGGTAACGAGTGCCGTAACTACCTCCAGAAAATGGATTAAGACTAATGACACCAAAATTACTGCTGGCAGCTGACGTTTTAAAGGAAAGTTGCAACGAGTTAGAATAAATTGCCCTTTGAGATGAAGTTATGCTAGGGCCATTTATATTACCCCACAATACGGCATTTGGACTAGAACCATCCGTTCCAGTAAATTCATCACCAAAAAGAAAAGTATTTGACATACTACTACGCGCGGTTGCCCCAGGGTTGCCATAATACATATACAAATTTGTCGTGGCACTTCCTGACAAATATGGAACCCTAACCCAAATTTTTGCACTTGAGGTACCCACACCAGATTCAATGGCATAAGACAATGAAGCAGGTGAGCCAACAGTTGTAGTTGTTGTAAAACGCAGATCAGAACCATCTGCATTCATTCTTGCTAATATGGAATTATCTATTGATAGAGCTACGCGGTAGTCGGTGAGGGATGATGCTGAGTTGGTTATTGGAATAACACTTCTGTATTTGTAATTTGTGCTGTACCATTTTCCAGAATCGGGAGGATTATTAACTCCAGATGAGTGACCATTAAAATCAAGCGTTACATTTGAACCATTAACATAAGTGTTTGATTTTGTGCCATTATTAAACTGGGAGTTTGAGTTTTCGGTGTAGGTAGCTGAAGCAAAAACAGCAGAGGCAAAAAACATTGCCACGCAAATTGTTAAAGACGCCGACTTAATTAGATTTATTGGTTTCATAAAAAAAGAAATCAATGTTTTTTATGGGGTAAGAAAAAAGGGTGATAAACTTTTAGGTTGGCTATAGGGTTGGAAAAGACAAGTGTGGCGAATGAAAGAGCCACTCTTGTGTGTGGTGCTGAGGCTTATGAATGAACATAGCGGAATGAAGCGGAAGATCGTGTAGCGACCACGAGGAGCGGAACGCTGTAGCATAATGTAGCGGAGTGAATGAATATGCCGCAGGCACATGGCTTAAGGTTGGCAGTTTATTACCCTTCTACCGCTAAAGGGTGGTGGGGTATTCAGTGGTTTTGTGGGTTGGCTATAGCGGCTATTTAATATAATGTGCTTATAGGACAGCCGAATAATTTATTTATACCATAAAAAGTGGCTGTTCCTATAGGCGCACATTATGTTATAATAGCTTGGGGTTGTTTTTTCGCTGGCGCATAGGCTGCCGGTGGTGGTGGTTGGAGGCAGACGTTTTTTGCTTTGTGTGTTGGAGTAGCTCTTTGCCACCGCAATGTAGCACTTCGAAAAACTCTGTGTAAATTTAGTGGAATGAGGATGGCAATGTGCTACAGCAGGGATGGATGCAAAAAATGTGACAGCGAAAAACAACAGACGTGTTGGCGTGGGGAATGCAGCAAAAAGACAGTAAAGCCCGCAATGATTCATTTTAAATGAGGGCGATGGATTTTTGATGCATGTGGGAGAATTTCTTTATTGCGGATTATTTCCACAATGGTTCATTAGTCCAATTAATAGGGAAGCCCATTGCACGAGTATCTATGTTGGAGTATTTGCTCAATAAATCATTTAGTTTAGATTTGATATTGTGCTTAGGGTTAATCGTATTCATCAGGTACAATATCATTGAAAGAATAAAATAGGTTTTATTATTTAAAGGGAGTTGATTCCCAGTCTCAGGATGAGAATAAGTTGTTTGGTTTAAAAATGTTTGATGAGGAGCATTAGGAATAATTGGCTGAATACGCATTTCCCTGTTCCAAAGGCGAGTATGATGAGCGCAAATATTACGCAGATAAACGATGCTGTGCAACCATGATGAAAGTGTGCGATCATTTAATCCAAAATAATTTGCAATATTTCTTTTATCACGACCAGGGTTTAGATTGCTGTAAAGTCCAGATAAAACACCAAAAGAAGAAACTTCAAGCATCATCCAACTTGGGGGAAGCGAATCAGAATATTTATCTTTAAATGCCATAATAAACTCCTCATCACTTCTACCATATTCAATGCCTATTTTTGAGAGAGTATCAGCATGTTTAATTGGGTTTGAAAAATTTGAAGAAGCAATATACCAGAAAGTTCCTTTGCTTTGGGAAAGGATATAAATCATTTTAGATCGAATGGCAACTTCAATCTTTTCGAGCTCGCGAAGAATTAATAAGCGTAATTCCCTGTCGAATTTATAAATATTGAAAGCAGTTTCAAAACTTGAGTTAGGTTTAAACTGATGGTTGTGTTTATCAATAAGTAAAGGATACCAATAACCACTCAAACGATAATAACTGATTACTTCAAGCAGATGTAGTACTTTGGGTTCATTTGCAATATTAAGACCTCGACTTTTAAGCTGCTGAAGCTGATCGTTATAGTTAAGCGGTGGTTTGCTATAAGGTACTTTGCACATCTTTTTAAAAGTAAAAAGCTCACCCTGAGCGCGCTGTTCAAATGGGAAGCGGGGTAAGCATGTTGATGCAAATATATATTAAATATTAATAATACAAAATTATTTTTAAAAATAATTTCAGTAAACAGATGTTTATTTATTTTTAGTTCAAATGAGTGTGAGCGAAGTTAACAATCAAAAAGCTTTATTTTTTTATTAAAAAAACAAAAGTCGGCTGAATAATTATAATATTCTACTGATGAAAATTACTAATACATTGAAAATATTTGTTGCAAAAGACTTTGCTTTATATATTTGTAAATATAAATATGATAAAGCTTTATTGCAGCAATTGGCAATAAAAAAATGTATTTTTGAATAAGCTGAAAAGGTTACATTTATTTTTTTTAAGTGAATTGAATATGAAAAAAATTAAAAATATTATACAATACATTTTCATTGCAAATATTTTTTTTAATCTATCTCCCTTGTTAAATGCTCAAGATAGACATAAACCAAAACCACCTGAAACACCGAATCAAAAACAATATTCTATTGAACAAGCCACGTCTGAAAGAGCACAATTACATACTATTGCATTCAATGGATTAGCTTTTCTCACTGGTTCATTCGGAGCTGATTGTTTTTTTCCTCCAGGTAAAGTTGCCGATTATTTTGGCTTTCAATATATGCGAGATATTGATAAAAATGAAATGGGGCATAATACAGATTTTCTTACTCGTATTGCAAATAATTTCATTCATATTTTAAATGATAATCAGCTGGATCAGCTCAAAGAATTAGCTAATAAACAGGCGCCTGTTTACGATGAGTTTGCCAATCAACGTATGATTTTAATTAAAGCTTTTTGTAATGAACTTGAAGGACAAATACCATCTGGGAAAAAGGAATTATCAAAAGAAAATGTAATTAAATTCTGTGCGAAAATTTACGAACTGGATGCTGAATTGAGCTATAATAGAGCTTTAGTAGTTGGTCATATCATAAATTCGTTTTCCGAATTACAAAAAAAAGATATTGCAAAATTAAATTTTGATAATTCATCAACTTGGTCGGATTTGCCTGAAACTATTGATAAAAAAAGTATGACACACCGCGCACATGTTTGTGTAATGACTTATGCAAGTGAATTATTTAGTTGGTATGCAGGTTCTGTAAAAGCCGATGTTTACTTCTGTCCTGAACGACATGGAACATATTTTGGCGGTTTTTATTTGAAAGATTTTCCGGCAATGGGTAATCATAATTATAAAATAAGCACTAAACTTACAGGTGATAAAGGAAATGATTTTTTAAATATACTTTCTAACGAACAAGGTGATTGTTTAAAGCAGATTGTTCAGACGCAAGAACCTTTACTCAAAGAAATTATTCAGCTTCGCACAGATATTTCAAATGAACTTAGAAAAGCTATGAAAAATGAAATTCCTGATAAAGAAAAAATATTTTCTTTAATCAAGAGATACGGAGAAATTGATGGAGAATTGTCATACAATTATGCAATTTGTTTTACAAAAATCAGCAAGACATTAACATCAGAACAGAAAAAGAAACTTATTGAATTAAGGGATTTGAAGGTACTTCCCAAAGGTGTCTATTTGTTTTCTGATCCGATTGATATTCCTGAAAATATAAATACAGGTTTTTTATATAGATAATTTTAGCAATATTTTCAACTTTAATTTAGATTTAAAATAAACTATACTTTCCAGCCTTTTGTATTTTTGAAAGATGAAACAATTAAACATAAATAAGATTTCCGAAAAAGTAATTTACTTTGTTTTTTGGATCTTGGTTTTTATATTCCCTATTCTACTTTCACCAGCTAGAAATGGAATTGATTGGATTCGAGTTTCGAGAGAATTGATAAGGATATTCCCATTTTTTTTGATATTTCTGTTTAATAATTTTGTTGTGTTTAGATTTTTAAAAATCAACAAATACGGTAAGTATATATTATATTCTTCAATAATTGTTTTGATTTTTAGTTTTCTTGGTTCATTTATTCCTTTGATTTTTGATTTTTTGCATCTTTCACAACCTTCAAAATCACCAATAAAATACGACACTTTATGGGTGTTAAATAATTTTTTCTATAACACAATTTTTTCAATTTTGGTTATAGGGTTTAACAATGCAATAAAAATAACGATTGGTTGGCTGGAAGACAAGCGAAATTACGAGCAATTACAAAAAGAAAATTTTAAAAATCAACTATCACTTTTGCAACATCAAATCAGTCCACATTTTTTTATGAATACATTGAATAATATTCATGCATTGATTGATTATGATCAACAAATTGCCAAAAATTCAATCGTGAAATTATCAAAATTAATGCGTGTTTTGCTTTATGACAATGAAAATTATACTTTGCAAAAAGAAATTAATTTTATACAAGATTATATTGAATTAATGAAAATCAGAGTCAATCAAAATGTAGAAATAAAATTTGAATATCCTGAAATAATTCCTCCAATAATATTACCTCCTCTATTATTTATAAGCTTTGTAGAAAACTCATTTAAGCATGGTATCATGGCGATTGGGTATTCATTTATCTATATTTATTTTACCATAGAGAATAATTTTTTATTTGTAGAAATTCAAAATAGCAAAACAAAGTCTGTGAATAAAACAGATAATAAAAAAATTGGAATGAACAATTCTCAAAAAAGATTAGATTTGATATATGATAAAAATTATATGTTTGAAATAAAAGAGACTGAAACAACGTATGAAGTAAAAATAAAAATTCCATTACATGAAAATTAAGTGTCTTGCCATTGATGACGAACCTTATGCGTTGATGCAAATTGTTGACTACATTATGAAAACGCCATTTTTGGAGCTTGTTGGCAAATGCAGCAATGCATTTGAGGCGATGGAAATTATGGCATCAAAAACAATTGATTTAATTTTTATTGATATAAACATGCCTGAAATGAGCGGAATGGATTTTGTGAAATCTCTTCCGACTGAAACTAATTTTATTTTTACAACTGCTTACAGTCAATATGCTGTTGAAAGCTACAAAGTAGATGCTATTGATTATCTTTTAAAACCTATCACATACGATGATTTTTTACGATCAGCAAATAAAGCACAAAAACTTTTAACTCAAAATCAGCCAACAGAAAAAATTATAAATGAACATTTTTTTGTAAATTCTGATGGTAAAACAATTAGAATTAATATAAAAGATATTGATTTTATTGAAAGTATGAGTGAATACGTAAAAATATATTTAAACAATGGAAAACCGATAGTTACTTTAATGCGTCTGAAAAATTTAGAAGACAGTTTGCCACATGAATGGTTTATGCGTGTTCACAGGTCATATATTGTTAATATCAAAAATATCACAACAATAGAACGTAATCGAATTGTATTTTACGGCAATACTTATATTCCAATTAGTGATCAATACAAAGCTGACTTTAAGAAATTTATTGATACTAATTTTCTGTAAAGCAATTTAATTTCCTAAAATAAAAGTTCTTCTAATAATTTTCGGCAGAATTTAATCTTCTTAAAATAGATAGCTGAACACTCTATCCAATCTACTGATTAAAAACTCCAATTCATTGATTTTTTTTGCAACTATATTCTTATAAATATAATTTTGATGCTATGATTAAAAAATGTTTTTCACAACTTAATTTTAAAAGTTTAGAACTAAAAAGAAATATTAATATGAAAGTTTTTTCAATAATTATAATTTTCTTTTGCTCATTAAATTCCATCGGTCAAAATATCATTCGCACAGAAATCCTTAGCAGACCGACAAACACGGGAATTACAGTTAATGCAATATTTAAAGATACTGTTGAAGTTAGAATTTTTTATGGAACTTCAAGTGGTATTTATTCTGGTCAAACCTCATGGCAATTGATTAATATAGATGCGACCGGAGATGCAGTTGCAGTTATCAACCTTATGAATTTAAATTCTGATACTAAATATTTTTATCAGTTGCAATATCGAAAACCAGCTGATATTTCAATCATCAGTCGACCTGAACATAGTTTTCATACTGCAAGAAATCCCGGAGAGTCTTTCACTTTTGTTGTTCAGGCAGATCCGCATATGGATGCAGCATCAGACACTGCACTGTATCGCTTATGTTTAAAAAATCAACTGGAAGATAATCCTGATTTTATGATTGATCTCGGTGATTTTCTTATGACAGACAAATTAACAAATGCGCAGAAAAAAGTTCCTGAAGACACTATTCCTTATCGTTGCAACTTGTTACGTTCATATTATGAGACTATAAATCATAGCGTGCCTTTATATATTGTACTTGGGAATCATGAAGGAGAAACAGGTTGGTATCAAAATGGAACTACAAACAATATTGCTGTGTGGGACACGAAATATCGCAAGAAATATTTTTCAAATCCTTTACCTAATAGCTTTTATTCTGGTGATACAACGAATTATAATTTTGTTGGACAACGAGAAGCTTATTATTCATGGACTTGGGGTGATGTACTTTTTATTGTTTTAGATCCATTTTGGTGTACAACTCCAAAGCCAGACAGTTTGCATTGCTGGAGATGGACGCTCGGAAAACAGCAATATGATTGGTTAAAAACTACGTTAGAAAATTCACCATCAAAATACAAATTTGTTTTTATTCATAATTTAGTTGGTGGTAATGGTGACGGAGAAGGACGAGGAGGAATAGAAACTGCAAATAATTATGAATGGGGTGGAAAAAATATTGATGGAACAAATGGTTGGAATGCCAATAGAAATGGCTGGTATAAACCAATAAAAGATTTATTGACTGAACATAAAGTAACAATATTATTTCATGGACATGATCATTTTTATGGCAAACAAGAATTAAATTGTTTGCTATATCAGGAAGTACCACAACCAAGTTTGCCAAATTTTAATCATGTACCACAAGCTACAACTTATGGATATGTAAATGGCATCATTCTTCCTAATTCTGGGCATTTGCGGGTGAATGTTTCTCCAACAACAGGAGTGACCGTTGATTATGTTCGTGCAGTATTGCCTACTCAACAAACTTCAATTTTACATAATAAAGATATTTCTGAAACATATAATATAAATTTAAATTGCTATGATTCTTTACAAACCAGTACTACATCAAATCAGCATTCTAATTACAATATTGTAACTGTATTTCCCAATCCAACATCTAATTGTTTATTTGTTCAAACAGAAATTTCAAAAAATTACAATAGGCAAATAGCATTAATAAATATGACAGGAGAGACTGTTGTTTCAGGTGAATTGAAGAATGGTGAAACATTGGCTCAATTGAATATTTCAACTATTGCTTCAGGATTATTTTTAGTTAAAATTTTTGATGGGGCTAATTCAAGTGTTTTTAAGATTACTGTTTCAAAATAATTAATAATGGAGGGAGCTATGTTCACTTTAGCACAAATAAAAAATATTCTAGCGGTTATTATTTGTTTATCTTTTTCCCAACTTAAAGCTCAAAAACTTCTTCCTTTCAAACTACCGGAAACTGGTCAAACTACAAGTTACATCTCAACTCAAGGTGAAGATGCTGATTATATTATAAATCCTCTTTCTTTTACAGATAATGGAAATGGAACTATTACTGATAATAATACCGGATTGATGTGGCAGAAAACCGATGGAGGGGAGATGATATTTGAAAATGCTGCACCTTACTGCAAAAAACTCACACTTGGAGGTTATACTGATTGGCGACTTCCTACAAGTATCGAATTATTCAGTATTAATAATTATAATTATCTCAATCCTGCATTAGATACTAATTACTTTGCAAATACTAAAGCACAATATTGGTGGACCAGTGAGAAAAGAAAAGATGATACAACAGATATTTGGGTTGATAATTCCGGAGGTGGAATTGGCGCTCATCCAAAAACAGAAACAGCAAGTGCAGGAGGAAACAGATATTTTCATGTCAGAGCTGTAAGAGCTGTATATTCAACCAGCTTTACTATTACACATTTTACTGATAATGGAGATGGAACTATCACAGATAACTATACAGGATTAACTTGGCAACAACTACAACCCAATGATACCATGACATGGGAAGATGCACTGATATATAGTAAAACTGTCATATTAGGTGGTAAATCCGACTGGCGATTGCCAAATATAAAAGAGCTTCAGTCATTAAATGATCCAAAATTAATAAAACCATCATTCAATAAAACTTATTTTACAAATGTATCAGCAGGCAATTACTGGTCTTCTACAACTTTATTTCAGCAACAACCATTACAGGCATGGATAATTAATATTGATTACGGAATAGTTTCTTATCTTCCTAAAAACAGAAAAGCGAATGTTTTACTTGTTAGAGGAGGAATGGATAATAAGGATTTAAACATTACCGAAGCCTTAATACCTGAAGGTGATTATATGATGGGTGATCATTATAACTATGTGGATCCAGGTCATCCCAGTGATGAAACACCTATTCATGAAGTGAAAGTCAATTTTTTTTATATGTCAAAAACAGAAACAACTAATCAGCAATTTCTTGCATTTTTGAATTCATCATTGTTAAAAGGATTAATTGAGGTAAAAAATAATATTATTTATGCCGTTGGTGATACAAATATATATTGTTATACACACCAATATGCCTACTATTACAGTATTTGCTATGATGGAAAGAGTTTTTCTATGTTTGATTTCAGGAGCAACCATCCGGTAGTAGGTGCATTGTGGTATGGAGATATTGCATTTTGTAATTGGCTGAGTTTACAAAACGGTCTTGATGAATGCTATAATTTAAAAACAGGTACTTGTGATTTCACCAAGAACGGATATCGTCTTCCAACAGAAGCTGAATGGGAATGGGCTGGACGTGGCGGACAAATTGATCCATATTATAATTATCCATGGGGAAATAATGAAGACATCACAAAAGCAAACTGGCCAAACTCAAAAG
>Ga0118677_10006826_pt1 | contig 10480 bp, 5 predicted proteins | sample AliMusrvi5mmetaG_FD_86154 | JGI IMG/M metagenome (GOLD analysis project Ga0118677, IMG submission 86154)
ACCATTTCATCCACGAGAAGGCTGATCCCTTCCTTCTCGATGGAAAGGGGGGTGCGAAGTTCATGGGACACCGTTCTCACGATATCGTTGCGGAATTCCTCGACTTGCTTTTGCTCCGTCACATCCACCGAAACACCGAGAATGCAGGTTTCGCGGATTCCCACCATACGGAACGGTATCTTGACCGTCTGCAGGATATGCCTCCGGCCATAGATATCGGTAAAAACCTCGTCGGGCACGACTCTCGGCTGTCCCGTGGCAAGAACTTCCCGGTCCACTTTGAGATAAGCCGCAACCTCTTCGGCGACAGGATGAATATCCCGGCGGCAAGTCCCGATCAGTTCCTGGGGCTCTTTCCCGTACATGGCTCCGACGGCACGATTGGCGAGAAGGATCCTTCCGTTCTTGTCCTTGGCGAAGATCATGTGGGGCACGGCGTCAATGATCTGCAGAAGCTGCCGGCGATGTTCCCGGATCGCGATCTCCGCGTTCTTCCGGTCCGTGATGTCCAGGATCGTCCCGATCATCGCCACGGGACGCCCCTCCGCATCCAGCTTAAGTTCTCCGAGTCCATGGACCCACCGCTCTTCTTTGTCCCGCTGCCGAAGGATCTTGTATTCCCTGTCAAAACGGCCCCGTTTTCCGATCACCTCGTTCCTAAAATAATCCCCCAGGCTCTCCCGCCAATCGGGATGGACCAGGGCCAGCCACCCTTTTTCCGTGCGCTTGTACTTGGGTCCGATCCCGAATATTTCATCGAGGACAGGCGAACTTTGCCACAACCCGGACCGGATATCCAGAGTGTAATTGCCGAGACCCGCGATCGTCTGGACTTCCTTCAAAGAGCGCGCGCTTTCTCTAAGCGCATCCTCCGCCCGCTTGCGGTCCGTAACATTGCGGACAAAAGACTGAACCAGCCCCTCATCGTTCTTCCAGCCGACCACATCCACAAAGATCAGGCTGCCGTCTTTCCGCTTCATGGGTCGTTCGAACCGCAATGTTTCGCCAAGCTTAAGGAGTTTCAGCCGTTCTATGCCCTGGCTCCGGGCCCCCTCGGGATAAGTGTCCAGGACATTGAGCTTTTTCAGCTCCTTCTGACTATAACCTAGCATGTCTCGAAATTCCGGATTCGTAAGGACAAAAAAGCCCTTATCATCAAGCGAGAAAATACCGTCCTTCGCATTCTCCACAAGTTCCTGGTACTGAATTTTGGATTTGCGAATCGCTTCCGCCGCCAGCTTGCGTTCGGTCATATCGTGCATCACCGCGACCGCTCCTAAAACCCGGCCGTCTTTTTCTCTTACGGGTGCTGCCTGCGCGATGACGTACCGTTGGGGCCGGCCTTTCGCCGCGATGACCATGCCAACATCACGGACCGTCTCACCGCGAAAGGCCCGGGCCAAAGGCACAGTCCGGATGTCCATGGGGGTCACTCCATCCTCCATGTAAAGATTATAATGGCGGGCCCATTGCGACGGAGGGATGTTCCGGGGATCCAGTCCATGCCATCTTCGGGCTTCACGGTTAAAAAGCACCAATTCGCCCCTCTCGTTACAAGCAACCACCGCAGAGCTCATATTCTCGAGAAGCGCACTGGAAAAGACCCGCTGAACCGCGAGTTCATTGTCGAGACGCTTTCGTTCGGTAATGTCCCGGGCATAACCGGTGGTCCCGATCACTTTTCCAGCCCTGTCAAAAACGGGCGCTTTGAAAGTCTCATGCCACCTCGCGATGCCTTTCTCGGAAATGAGCTCTTCCACGGTGACATGTTCGCGGTTATTCATGACCTTCCGGTCGTCCGCGCGGTATTTGTCGGCAAGTTCCGGAGGCCAAAAATCCAGGTCGGTCTTTCCCACCACTTGTTCGGTCTTTTTCCGGCCCGCCATTTTCGCGTAGATCCGGTTCACGGCCAAAAGCCGGCTTTCCTTATCCTTCAGCCAAACCATGCCGGACTGGTTATCAATAATAGACATCAGATACGCTTCACGTTGTTTTAGCAACGCTTCCGTTCGTTGACGCTCCGAGATGTCCCTTCCTTCGGCGACCAACAACGTCACGCGTCCTTTCTCGTCCCTGATGGGCGTAAGAGAGAAATCGATCGAAAGCGTGTTTCCCTTTTTTCCCAAAACCTCCACGGGATAGCGAACAAACCTTCCACGAGCGGCCCGAACTACGGCTTTCTTCACATCCCTCCGCGCTTCTTTTGAGATCGTCCACCAGTGGCAATCCCAGAAATATTTACGTCGAACATGCCTCGGGGTCAGACCCGCGAACTTCAACGCCGATTGATTGACCTCCAAAACCTCCCCATCCGGCAGGAGAAGCGCGATGAACTGGAAAGTGCTGTCAAAAATGGCCTGAAGCCTCCGCGAGGCATCACGTTCTTTACCGACCGCGAGCTCGCGCTCCGTGACATCACGAAAAAAACCGGCCAGGCAACGTTTGCCACCAAATAGCATGGGCCGGGCGGCGATATCCGCCACAAAAAAGGAGCCATCTTTTTTACGGCAGGGAATGTTAGCCGCGAATGTTTTTTCTTTCTGTGTCATGCTCCGAAAAATGGCGGCGACTTTTTTGATCTTGTCCGGCGGATGAAGGTCCGCGAACTTTTTCCTCCGGAATTCCTCCGCAGAATAGCCAAACATATGGCAGGCACTTTCGCTGGCCTTCACGATCTTCCCGGTCCGAATATCCGCCAGCACGACACCGTCCGTTGCCGCGTTTTGGAGCAATTTCAATTGCGCCGCCGTTTCCCGAAGTTCTTTTTCTGTGATTCTTCTTTGGTCAATATCCCTCGCGAGTTGTTCGCTCTTTTCTTTTTCCTTAAGGCCCGCGTAACCCAACTCCGCAACCAGCATAGCCAGTTCCTTGAGGAACCCCGTGACTTGTCTGAGACGCTTTTCGGCAATGACCGGAACTTCCCCGAGAGCGGTCATGTATTTCTTTTCATTACAGCCGAATGTCTTCGCCTGCTTCCGGAACCGTGAGAGATCGGGAGGCGCAAGCAGCACCTGTCCGGTGGCGAGAATGGCGACGCATTTCCCTTTGATGTAGATCGGCATGGCGCAATCCACCAGCCCGTTCGCGCATCTCTCGATCACGACCTTTCCCGGTTTCGTCATCTGCCGGACCAGGTGCGCGTTACTTTTCCGGCAATTTTCGGCGGCCTTGGGGCAACGCCGGTGGAACTTCGTGCAGACATCCCTCCAACCCGTGGCGACAAGGATCTCCATATCGGGAATGCTGAGAAATCCGATGGTAAAGCCCATCGTGTCGGTGAAATGCTGGAAGATGGCGCGCAGTTTTTTGAGGTCGACAAGATCGCGAATGGTGTACTTGCCGTCCACCAGATGCTTGGGTGTGCTCATGAACGGATTATATACCCGGAATTTCGTATGGTTAAGCGATGTTTTTATTCGTATTCAATCCGCCTGTTTTTAATCCGCCTGCCGCTGGTTTGCGCAAAAGCGGATGAGAGAGAGCGGGTCAAGAGCTACTCACCTCGGCCGATAACAAAGCGGGAGATCCGTTATGATCAAAGCGCTCGAACCATTCAAGAACAATCCGTATTTTTCAAGCCTGTCCGTCTCGTGGAAAGAGGGCGTTGCCGCGAGCATTATGCAGGCGCCCGTGGATGAATATCTGATCCCGCTCGGACTTTGCCTCGGGGCGACGCCGATGGATATCGGATTTCTCGTCGCGGTGCCGCATCTCCTCGGCTCGCTCTCGCAATTTTTCGCGGTCAGAGCCGTGGAGCTTTCGGGGAGCCGTCTCAAGTTCTTGGTGCGTGCCTCCCTGCTCCAGGCGCTCTTTCTGATCCCCGTCCTGTTCCTGCCCCTGTGGGTGTTTCCTTCGCGGATCCTGGTGCTGATCGCGTTTGTCACATCCTTCCGCATCCTGGCAAATCTGATCGCCACGGTCTGGGGCGGACTTACAAGCGATTATCTCGCGCCGGAGGAGCGCGGAAAATATTTCGGGTGGAGATCGCGCGTCACCGGCATTGCCGGCATGGCCACGACGATCCTGGGCGGGATTCTCCTGAACACATTCAAGGCCTTCTCGGCCGCCGCAGGTTTCGCGATCCTGTTCGGGATCACCGCCGCCGCCCGGTTCGCCTCTTCGGGCCTGCTAGCCCGGATGCAGGACATCCCGGAACAAAAAAATCCGGCCGACCAGTTCACCTTTTTTATGTTCCTCCGGGCCTTCCGGCGTAGCAATTTTGTGAAATTTGTTTTTTATATCGCGGCCATCACCTTCGCCACGCTTCTGGCCGCGCCCTATTTCAGCGTCTACATGCTCCGGGACCTGCACTTCAGTTACCTTACTTTTATGTTCATCCACATGGGATCCTTGACGGCAAGCCTTGTCTCATTCCCCGTTTGGGGAAAGCATGCCGACAGGCTCGGGAACGCCCGCGTTCTCAAAACCACGAGCCTCCTGATCCCGCTGATCCCCACCCTCTGGATATTCTCCTCCAATGTTCTTTATCTATTCACAGTCGAGGTCTTCTCAGGCTTTGTCTGGGGAGGGTTCAACCTTTGCGCTCTGAACTTCATCTATGACGCCGTGAGCCCGGGCAAGCGGGTGCGCTGTCTTGGCTATTTCGGTTTCATCAATGGTGTCGCGACTTTTATGGGGGCGGGACTGGGAGGTTATCTCGCGGAGCGGCTTCCCCTGCTCCACGGATCGCGGATCCTCTCGCTTTTCGCGATTTCGGCGGTTCTGCGTTTTCTCTCCCACTTTGTGCTGTCAGGACAATTTCATGAGGTGCGCTCCCCCGTGCAGAAGTCATCGAGCATGGAACTTTTTTTCAGCGTGGTGGGACTCCGCCCTCTACTGGACAAAGGACGGGACTGGGCCTTTTTTTCATTCCTGAAGCGGTCTCTATGGAAGGATTAATACGGAAAAAAGTATGTGGCAGGGGGTAGATAGTAGGCATCAAACATCGAATAGCGCGCTTCTTTCCACATATCACCTACCATCTACTCCGTACTAAATACTCCGCTTTCTGTTACTTCGGCAACCCCACAGGCACACCCCAAACATCGCGGCTGTATTCGACAATGGTGCGGTCGCTTGAGAACTTCCCCGATCTCGCCACGTTGAGAATGGCCATTTCGGTCCATTTGTCCTGATCCCGGTATTCCTCCGAGATCCGGTCCTGCACTTTGCAATACGCTTCAAAGTCCGCGCAGACAAGAAAAGGGTCGGAATACATCAGGTTGTTCACGAGAGGGTCAAAAACCCCCGGTTCCATCGGAGAAAAGAAATTATTCCGGATCATCAGAAGGATCTCCTTAAGCCGCGGCGACTTCTCGATGAATTCCCCGGGATGATACCCGCGGTTTTTCAGCGCCTGTACTTCCTGAGCGTTCAGACCGAACGTAAAGATATTTTCCACGCCCACCTCTTCGGCGATCTCGATATTCGCGCCGTCCTGCGTCCCGATCGTGAGAGCTCCGTTCATCATGAACTTCATGCATCCGGTCCCCGAAGCCTCGGTCCCGGCCGTCGAAATCTGCTCGGACAGGTCGCTTGCCGGAAAGATCCTCTCGGCGAGAGAAACGCGGTAATTCTCGAGAAACACCACTTTGAGTTTGTCTTTGTTCGCCTTGTCGTGATTAATCACGTTCGCGACATTATTGATGAACTTGATGATCAGCTTCGCCATGAAATAACTGGGGGCGGCTTTCCCTCCGAAGATAAAGGTCCGGGGCGTGATCGGGGCCTTCGGGTTCTCACGAAGCTTCAGATATTCCGCGATCGCGAAAAGAATGAAGAGGGACTGGCGCTTGTACTCATGGATGCGCTTGATCTGGACGTCGAACATCGAGTCGGGATTGACCTGGATCCCGGTCTGAGCGTGAATGATCCCGGCCAGGACTTTCTTGTTATCCTGCTTGACCTGCTGCCATTTCTTTTTGAAGGTCCGGTCCTGGCTGAAAGCGGCAAGCTTGTCGATCTTGCGGAGATCCTTCTCCCAACCGTCCCCAATCGAGCCGTTGAGAAGACGGGCCAGCGGCTGGTTCGCCTTGATGAGCCAGCGGCGGTGAGAGATCCCGTTGGTCTTGTTGTTGAATCTCCCGGGATAGACCTCATAGAAATCCCTGAAAAGATGCTCCTTCAAAAGCTGCGAGTGAAGTTCGGAAACCCCGTTCACGGAATGGGCGCCGATGATCGCCAGATACGCCATGCGCACTTTTTTGGGATTCCCTTCCTCGATCAGGGACATGCGGCTCAAACGGTCCGGATCGCCCGGATACTCGGCCGCGAGATCCTTCAGGAACCGGTCGTTGATCTCGTAGACGATCTGCATGTGACGCGGCAGGAGCTTCTCGAACATCGGCACGGCCCAGGTCTCAAGCGCCTCGGGCATGACGGTATGGTTCGTGTAAGCGAAAGTCCGGACAGTCAGGTCCCACGCTGTATCCCAGTCGACTTGATCTTCATCCAGGAGAATACGCATGAATTCCACGATGGCGAGCGCGGGATGGGTGTCGTTGAGTTGGATCACGGCTTTGTCGGGAAAATTCTTTAAGCCCGCGTTATCCTCCCGGAACCGGCGGATAATGTCGGTGACGGACGCGGCGGTGAAGAAATACTCCTGCTTCAGGCGGAGTTCCCTTCCCATGGAGGTCGCGTCGTTGGGATAAAGGACCTTGGAAATATTCTCGGAGAACATTTTCTCGTAAACCGCGTGCTCGTAATCCCCGTCGTTGAAATACTTGAAATCAAATTCTTCGGAGCCGCGGGCCGACCAGAGGCGGAGCGTGTTCACGACATCATTGTGATAGCCCGGGATCGGAACGTCGTAGGGCATGGCGATCACTTCCTCGGCATTGACCCATTCCACGCAAAGCCGGCCCTTCTGGTCATGGTACATGTTGGTATTGCCGTAGAACTTGATCTTTTGAGCGTATTCGGGCCGCGCGAATTCCCAGGGGTTGCCGTGCTTGAGCCACTCGTCCGGCGATTCCACCTGGTAACCGTTGACGATCTTCTGGTTGAAGATCCCGTAATCGTAGCGGATGCCGTAACCGTGAGCGGGAATTCCGAGCGTGGCCATCGAATCCAGAAAACAGGCGGCGAGGCGCCCCAGGCCTCCGTTGCCGAGTCCGGCGTCCACCTCTTCTTCTCGGACTTTTTCAAAATCCAGTCCGAATTCCTGGAGAGCTTTCTGGCTCTGGTCCCAAAGCCCGAGATTCAGGACATAATTCCCCATCAGCCGTCCGAACAGGAATTCCAGGGAAAGATAATAGACGCGTTTGAGATTCTTCCGGTGATAGCGCTGCTGGGTCTGTATCCAGCGTTCCACGAGCCGCTCGCGAAGGGCCATTCCGAGCGCCATGAAATTGTCATGCGAGGTCGCGGTGTACTGGTCCTTGGCGAGTCCGTACTGGAGGCAGGAGCTGAAGGAAGACTTGAGCCCGTCCTTGCTCATGTCCTTGTGTTCCAGATGCCAGAGCTCCGGGACCACTTTCTCTTCGACCTTCTTTTTCTCGCGCGGCATCGGAAATCTCCTGTCCGTGGTTAAGTGTGTCCAGCTCGGAACGACAGTCTAACAAACAATAAGCCCCGCACCAAGGCAGGAATCAAATCCTGATCAAGCCTTGAACTCGAAAAGATGCGACTGCCAGGGGTGAAGGTCCACGTAAAGCCCTCTTTGGGCGAGCTCTTCCCCGGTCCGGTCATAGACCCGGTCGGTGAGAGCGTCCTTGAACTGAATGAAGAACTGCCTGAGCAGGAATTCGGGGATACGGATGAATGCCTGTGCCCGGATCAGCGAATAGTTGATCACAACCATCTTCCAATCCTGCTGCCACCCCCAAAGCCAGACGAGGATCGCCTGATGGGTCTGGTTCTTGTCCCATGCCGGCCGTACCTCCAGAAGCGTCCACTCCCCCTCGTGAGTGACGGGATTTTTTATAGATCGGAGAATGCGCCGGTAAAGATCCGAGATTTCCGGGTCCGGGGATTCTTTCGGCTCGCGCCGCAGATGAATCGGGGTCCGGATCCGGCGTCCCTGCATCTGCCCGTCATGAAAGAAACGAAGCCCCGGGACCGTCGAGGTGATCATCCCCGCGGCTTTGGATTTTTGTTTTCCAAAGTTCACGGTAGCGCGCTCCTCATCATGGTTCTCGATAAAACGCAGGCATTTGTCCCGGTAAACCGGCTCGGCTTTCAGGTGATCGCACACCGAACCCGGCGAATCGAAGAACATCCTGTCAAAAAGGGTTTTATCGTAGGTGAAATCAAAGCCCAGCTGCTGGAGCATCCAGTCCATGTCCCAATAGACTTCTCCGATGAAAATAAAATTCGGCGCGATCTTCCGGACTTCCGGGATCACCTCCGCCCAGAACTCCGTCGCGGGCCGGGTCTCGGTAATGTGCTCCCCCCAGACTCGCTGAAAAACATCATTCAAGCCGAGCATGGCCATGTCGCAGCGAACCCCGTCCGCGACCTTTGCGATCCTGAGAAGTTCCGTCCGCCATGCTTCACGCGCCTTGGGGGACCAGAAGTTGATCTGGGCCGTATCGATCCAGGGAGCGAAATAGGGATCCCGGCCGTGCGCGATCTTTTTTCCGTCCGCCGTGATGAAGGACCAGTCCGGATGCGCCCGGACCGTTTCCGGGCGGCAGGACACGAATACGTCCGGGGACTGGACGGTCCAGGGGTGATCGAACGCGAGATGATTGGGAACAAAATCAAGGATGAGGGCTAGACCGAGCCCGTTGAGCTTCATCCGGAGCTGGAGAAGTTCTTCCGGCTTTCCCAGATAAGGGTCCAGCTCATAACGGTAGATCGCATACGGGGAGCCCGTGACATCTTCCTTCTTCCAATCCGGGAGGATCAGGTCATAGGCGTGACATAGGTTCGGCTCCTTGACAGCGTGGGCCCGGGATCCCGGGCTGCGCGTCCACACGCCCATGAGCCAGAGAGCATCGAACCCCTGATCCGCGAAAGACTTCCACTCCTCGGGCGGAACCGTCGCGAGCGTCAGCCGGCGCCCGTATTTCTCCGACATCCGGGAAATAAAAAAGAAAGCATTCAGTTCAAGAAGCTGCGGGTGTTTTCTCATAGTCCCAATACCTATCCATTTTCACGAAGTGAAATCAGGGCAATCCTTGTCACCACTTTAAGAAAAAAATCTAAGACAAGGATAGACCTTTCCTGTTCATTCTTCCGCCTATGATTATCGGTTCCTCGGAGGGTTTCCTTGATGGAGGGTCGCAGCATATATATACAGGATTCAGCGTCCTGGAACTTACGACTTGGCGCGCGAGCAACTGATGGCTGAGAGCCGGCCATGCCCCTAAAAAAAAGGCGTGAGACGGACAAAACCGTCTCACGCCTTAAAAAATGGCTATCGAAAGTTTAAAATTAACCCTTCAGGAGCGACACCTTGATGTTCTTGCCGATCTTGCTGAAGTTGATATTGTTCTCGCGCGCGAGCCAACCGATGGCCTGATTGAAAAGAGCCTCGTCTTTTCCCACTTCCGAGAAAAGCTTCGCGAGGGTCATCTCGCCCTTATTCTCCAGCGCCTTATAGATGCGTCCCGCCGTCTCACCGATCCCGTAATACTGTTCCTGCATGATCATTTCCTTTCCGCGTTTAGTCCCAATTCCTATCAATTTCAGAAAATCAGAAATTGGGGCAATCCTTGTCGCCCATTTAAGAAAAAAATGGAAGACAAGGATAGAATAATGTGAATATTAAAAAGCCAGTCTATTAAAAAACCTCGTGATCGACATCCGGAAAAATATTGTTCTTCCCTTCCAGTTCCCTGAGCCAGCCTTCATCCAGCCGGTTATTGAGAAGGTCCTCATAAATCCGGGTGAAATTGAGCAGATGCTCCTTGGTCCGCTTCACCGCGTAAGGCACCACCGTCCCGGTGTGCATGATGAATGCCCAGTCGCTGGACTGCGCAAGGAAAAGTTCACGGGCGGCCTGCTTGAGCGCGCGCCCGACCGTCCCGTTCTGTCCGCGGAATTTCTGAGCCATTTCGCTCATCCGGAGCGAAGCCTTATGAAGATGCCGGTAGATCCAATCATTCGCTCCGGAAAGCCAGGTTTCACTGTAGCCCTTCCAACCCCAGCTTGAAAAACAAGGGGTGGACACCTGATTAACGGGATACTCCTTAAAATAATCGGAAGGCGCGATCAACCGGTAGGTCGTCTGATCGAAGGCGGACTTGCGCACGAAGAAGTTCAGGAATTCCGGCCCTTCATACCACCAGTGTCCGTAAAGCTCGGCGTCATACGGCGCCACGATAAGCGGCTTGCGGCCCATGAAATCGTGGAGGTATTCCACCTGCTTCTCGCGATTGAACATGAAGTTTGCCGCGTGGCTCGCGGTCTTTTGCATGGCCCAACCGCGGACATAAGGCTGCTTGTCTTCCGTATTGCCCGTGATGCGGAAGTACTTGATGCCGGTATTGACGCGCAAGCCGTCGGGAGAAATGTAAGGGCGGATATAATC
>Ga0118677_10015716_pt1 | contig 10479 bp, 9 predicted proteins | sample AliMusrvi5mmetaG_FD_86154 | JGI IMG/M metagenome (GOLD analysis project Ga0118677, IMG submission 86154)
GATTTAAGGTTCACAATGGCCAGAGGGGCACTCATGGGAACAGTCCTTTCACTTTGGATACGGCATCCCGAAGGGCCGCCAGGTCCACCGAGGTAGCCTTGGAATACTTGAGAGACAGGTTCAACAAGACCCCCAGACGACGCAGTTCAGAGGTGGCAGATACCAGGCTTGGAACGTCCAGACCTTGAGTATGCGCGAGGATGATGAAGGCCACGGTGCGACCGCGCAGGCCACGCTTTAGCCCCATGAATTGCCCTGCCAGACCTTGTGGCAGGCGAGCGCGACCGAAGGAAACACTGGTCGTCTTGGCGTTCATGTGACCCCTCCTGTCGGTTGGTCAGACACCCCCGCGTCACCGTTGGTGCCTTTGATGTCCGCAGAGTTGTATGTCAGGCCAGCTACGCTGTTCTGCGCGTTCCGCGCTTCACAGCTGCTGGTCAAAGGCGTTCCGCCCTTGAGACCCTGTGTGTCCGCTGACGCGGCCAGCGCGACCGCCACCGCACGCCCGATGCGAGGTGCGGTTACGGCGCGAGCCACGGCACGACGGCAAGCCAGAAGCACGTCACGCTCGATTTGTGCCATTGCGGCGATGGGAAGATGCGTAGCACCCAGGGAAGTAAGCCGTTCGCGAACGAGCGCTGACAGGTTTGGCAGTTGAGAATGTTTAGACATCCCCTTGTTGTAATATGGCGGGGGGTGTCGATTCCGATTTATTTTACGAATACTTATGTTGATCTATTTATCACAGACAGTCGCAGCCTTGGACGTAGGCCCCTTGGGCAATTGCCCACTCAAATAGTTTAGCCCGGTTCGTCGAGCAAACCTTGGGAACTTTCGTGAGCGATTTGCCGGACAACGAAGCTGGATTTTCAAAATGGCGGCAGCGAGTTGCGTGGAGTTTGAAATTCTTTATTCCACTTTGCTTTGCGCAGTGGAGAAATTCCCCATCGCGCCAATGTGCCTGCCGCCAGGCTTGGAATTGCTGATGGCTGTCAGTCTGAATTCTCGCGCTAAAAATCTTTAACATATCTGAAGAATCATAATCCACGCGGGGTGTCTCCCGCCAAATTATCACGCTCAATCAGCAAAGCTGAAACCGCATAAACCTCAATAGAATTATAGTAATTACGGGTTTTTAGCGTTTTTCTGACTAACACATATGGTTAGCGGTAGTGAGTGGTTTGTTTTAGGTTAATAGAGGCGAGGGAGAGTTGCAGTTATAGAAATTGCAGAGGGATGCTGGCAGCCCGCACGGGAGTTGAACCCGTGATTACGCCCGACCGGGCTGGTGGACTTCAATTGCAACAAACCCTGATGTCGTCCAAGCACCGGTCTATTTCATACTCGTGCCGACGCACGTCGTTTTTCACGCCTTCAACCTCGTGAACGAGAATTGACTGCTGGGCGGACAGAGCTGCAGCTTCCGCTTCCGTGGCGTCGCATTGTTTCATTAGCGCCAGGAGCTTCCGTTCCAAAGACAGGATGCGCTGGTGCAAGCACTGGTTGTAGTCCGCATGGGACATGGTTATTTCATTAACATTCATTATGGGTTTGCCATCGCCTTACTGGGGCTCCGGGCTGGCACGCTGGGCAGGAATCGAACCTGCCCTAAACCAATCAGCGTGGGGTAGTAAGCTGGACGAAGTAATAAGGCGGCGCGTAAAAGGCGTGGACTTCTTTTGGCAGGAGCGCCGTGAGATAATCCACCATTCCTTCGAGCTGCGGGTTCATGGCGTGCTCATTGTATAAATCCTGAAACACCATGAATGAAGGTGTTATTTTCAACTTCCCTTCAACTTCCAATTGTTTCAGGGCGGTCTCGCCTTCCTCTAGGTAGCAGGCGACCACAGTGGCCAGCGGGGTGTTCGGAGCGACAATGACAAACGTGACAATTTTCAAATCGTCGCGTTCATAGCAATACTTGAACAAAGTCGTTTCCATTGTCTCCGCGATGGCGCTGACACGCTCATCGTGGCTGGCGTGGCGTCTCTGGGCGACGGACAATTGCCCGGCGCGGGCCGTTTTAGCGGCGGCGGTTTCAGACAGGTCGATTTCCGGGGTCAGGGCAATTTCCACGAATGACCCGTCGGGCAGTTCCAGCTTGCCGACCTTGGTTCCACGCGAGTGGACAATTCCGGTGTCGATGCATCGGCAGCCGAAACGATTGAAAAAACGGATTAGGCCCAGATTGACGTTGATTTCAGCGGGATCGCTATATGACATCAATTCCCGTTCCATGGCCAAATCCATCATGGCCAGTTTGAATTCTTCGCTGATTATCTCGCGGTAGAGCAGCGGGTAGTCCGATTGATGGTCGTTTTCCCCCAGCCATGCCGCTAGTTCCTTGGCATTGGAGGGATGAAAGTTGATTCCGGTTGACGGGTGATGCAGTTGTTCTGCTAGTGTGTTTTTCATAAGTTAGTAACTCCTTTAACAATTATACGACCAACTTATGTATTTGCTACCGACAAAGTAGCAACTAATGCAAAGTATTTTCTTCTATCGTCACTTTGTCTCTCCGTTTCCGGGATTTCCGTTTGACGGCGACCGGTTCCGGCAACGACTTGAATGCCGCCAGAGCGCGATCCAGCAGGACAGGCAGCAGAGTATCCCGCTGTGGATTTTTCCCGACGCAATCGCTCAGGCCGTCTTTGGTGCAGACCACCACGCAATGTTCACGGCTACGAGAAACAGCGGTGAACAGCCAACGGCGATTGGCCGGCCGTGAAGGAATGATGCCGACCACCACCACGGGATGTTCCATGCCTTGGACGGAGTGACCCGTTCGGGAATGTTTCCGGGCAACTTCGCCGAGTTCCAGTTCAACTCTGTTTTTCTTGACCCAAACGGCGATTTTCGCATTCGGGTTGCAGCTCATGGCGACATCTTCGGCAACTTCCACTTCAGAGCCGTTGCGCAGACCATGTTTGGAGGCGTTTTCTGACGCATTGATAATAATTAGCCGCTCACCAGCCTTGTAACTCGTATCGGAAAAGTCCAGTTCCACATCGTAGCGCTCGCTCGCCATGATGCCTTCGCTGGCGTTGAAGGCGGCTGCGCGAGTCGGCAGGATGCACAAGGCTTTGATTTGAATGGCTACCGAGATGACTTTTTTTATAACGTCGCTCTGTTCGGCGCAGTAAATGATGTCTATGCCGTGGCCGGCTACGGGAATTTCTCCTTTGGCCACTTGTTGAAAGAAACGCACGATGCCGCTGGTTTTTTGGTCTTTTAACCGGTGGTTTTCCAGCAACGGAGTCGGCACGCACGTTGGCAGCGCGTTTGGATTTTTCGTCAACCAGTCCAATAGGTCTTCGCCAATTCTCCCCGCACCAACCGGAAGGTTCTGGCCAACGCCCAGAGCCGTCAGGACGGTCGAACCGGGTTTCCAGCGTAGTGCGATGATGCCCGCCGCATCGCAGCTCACCTGGCCAAATTCATCGATGAAGAAAAGCTTTCTTTTGATGGGGTTGAAACTCTTTCGCCGGTCGTTCGGATAAAAATCGTAACCCTTGTAAACCGTCTTTATTTTTTGATTCCCGCCCATGCGGGCAATTCGGTCGGTCAAAAGGTCGGCGCTGGCATTTTGCGCGCTGCCACCTGTCGCCCGGCCTTGAGCGGTGACCAAAGCCTTCGCCAGCTTCTCAGTTTTTCCCGTTCCCGGTTCGCCGTAATAGATTTCAAATCGTCCACCCCGCCGGCAATGCTCGATGAATCGCCATGCAAACCGGGCTTCTCCCAGCAAGTTGTCGCACCAAGCTACTTTGAATACGTCGCTCCCACTTAGTTTCCCGACCGACAGCACATAGCGTTCATTTAGCAGCCAGATGAAATAAGGTTCCGCCATTGGTCCAAGGATGACCCGCAGGACTTCCATCAGGAACTTGTTTTCGTGGACGATATGCCCGTCTAAGGACAGGCAGCGTTTTACGATGTCGAGCAGGTCATCTTTCAAGTTATGACTTGACTCATTGGCCTTGCGGACTATCAGTTGCCGCCAGTCGCGGTGAAACTTGAAATGCGGTTCCAAGGCGCGAGTTATTTCCGACAGCGCCATGTCATCCGCTGGGCAGGGATTCATCGCTAAGGTCATTTGCGTTGGCAGCAAGCTGCGCCAGAAGGCTTCAAAGGTCAGTTCCATGACCGGTGCAGCTGCGACCACCGGCGGTGTCTGGGTGGTCGGGTTGGCTGGCGGACTTGCTGGCACGGAGGTCGGTTTCATAATCGGTTTGAGGTCAGGAGGCGCAGGGAGCCAGTCGGGAGGAACGGTATACCAAGCGCCTTTGCCGGTGCCTTGGCTGACCAGCCCCCATTGCGCGAAGGCACGCCGGACGGTATCCCGGCTGAGGCTTCCAGCACGGCGGGCGACTTCCGAAACCTGGACGGTAGCACGCCCGCAATGAATACAAGTATATTCCAAAGCAGCGCGAATGGCGGCGTTCTTCCGCTTCGACACGGGAAATCCCTTTCCAAACTTATCCGAGCAACGCGTAATGTCCGCCACCACCCATTCCCGCCAATCCCCCCACTTAATCGGGGTTCGGTTTCGTTGGCGGGCTTCCGTGTAAGCCTGCTCCAGCACCGTCAGGAGCTCCTCATATTCCGGGTTGGTAAAGACATGTTCGATGGCTTGCGCCAGCGTCATGTGTTTTTGCCAGCAAACTTCCCATGAATAGCCGGCATTGAGATAAATCGGAAATTTCGCGTCCTCCTCCAAAGCTTTTTTGCCCATTTTGGTTTTCGGGCCTACGATGTGGCCAATGTCTTCGTTAAAAGAATTGAAGGCTTCTTGCTTTATTTTCCAGACGTTCAACACCCACGAAACCGGTTTGCCGACTTCGATTGCCGTCTCCAGGTCGCTCATCATGTTCGCCCGGCACTTCAGGGCGAGCGACCACGCCGCCGACTCTTTCATGCCGGGCGAGAAAGAATCGTATAGATTGGGAACGGTGTAATTTTTGGCGATGGCCGGAGCCGGATCAAAAGGCGGAAAGGGGCGGAAAAAGCTGAACTCAGGCAGGAATCGCGACGGTCGGTTGCTGTTGACCGAGGGCGGCACGTCCACTTCCAGCGGGCCGTTGTAGCCGGCAGTTCCCTTTAATTCCGACTGAAACCACCCGATAATGCAGCGGGAGTGGGCGACTTGCATCCAGTCGGAAAAATAAATTCCACAGTGGACGCCGTGTGGCGTCGGCCCCGCCCAATGGACGAAATCCAGTTTATTCAATGCCTTGATCAGCTGCTCTTTCTCCCGTTCGGTGATGTTGAGATTTTTTACAAGTTTCCCCGAAGGCAGCTTCACTTTCTTTTCCAGGTCAATCGTGATGTCATGGCGCCAACCCGGACGTAACGAGTATTCCGCGAAGCGGTGCTTTTCGGAAAGGATTGTCGGCTTAAATACGCAGTTGATGAAGTAAGCCAGTCGAAATGAATTTTTTGAGGCGACGACATCGTCGTAAAAACGCAGGTCAGGGATGCTTGGCTTTTTATGTTCGGCCACCAAGACCAAACCACCGGTGATTTTTTGCAGGTGACGGATATGGTCGTGCGAGTTCATGCTAACTATTCTATGGCCCCTTCGGTATCGTTGGTTATTTTTTGATTTCAGCAGTATAAAGTCGCCAACACCATCGCTGCACTGGTGGTCTCGCAATTCGGTGCCAGCTTGTTTTCCTTAATAGCCTTCGCCACGGGGGCATCCTCCGTGCCGGACAATTTCTTGGCAAGTTCCATCAACACTTGTGGTTTTTCGGTTCGCATTGCTGCTACGACCTTAGCCGTGAGACTGTCACCGCGAAGTGCCAACTCTTCAGCGATTTCCACCGAGATGGCCGGATTGTTCACGGCTGCCTCACGAACAGTTAAATCTTCATCGCTGGCTAATGTTTTCAAGCACTTCGGATCTTTGATTGATTCGGCAACTGCCACGCGCACGAACACATTTTTGTGGTTCACATAACTTGGCAACTCCGCAATTGGAATTTCACCATGTTCAATCATCCAGACAATTACTGCCGGACTTACCTGGTCAGCCAGTTTGCGCCTGACTCCCGAACCAATGTTAGGGTTATCGATGAAGACTTCCGCCTCGATGGCGTCGAAATGTTCGGAAAACTCCTCGATGGCTTCCGTAGTTGAATCAAGCCGATTACACAGATCATATGCAAATCTGCCTCCCCAATGGCGAGCGAGCTTGAGAGCCTCCGCAAACGGTAGGCAATTGTTACAAATCAATTCCTCGGAAATTTCGCCGTCATCCTCAGTTTGGTTGGTCAAAATATCCGACACCATTTTAGCCAATAAAACTGGGTCGGTGGTTTCGCGGGCAGCACCGAGGCAGTTCCGAAGGTCTTTGCCCCACTTCCAATTGTGGCGGTTTTTTTTAGCGTTGTTTTTCGGTTTTGCATTCATGGTCAAAATAGTTTTATTTGCTTCGGCACATCGGCGCTGACAAAGCCCTCCACCGAAATTCCGAGTGAATAGAGAGGACGCTCACCAATTTTATTGGAATGAAACAAATTAAGAGCGTGGGCGATAATTACACCCCATTCCGTAAACTGGTCAGGATATTTTTTTGAACGGGAATGCGGTTTTTCATCCGAATAGTTTTCGGACCCGTGTCGATAGTTTACCTTGACGATGGTTGCCTCGTATTTGAATTTATTCAGCCGCGCCTCTAATTCCCTGGCAAACACCATTAAGACAGGCACGATTTTATCCAGGTCTTTAGTATCATATTCAAATGTTTCTATGCGGCTAAAACTTTGTGGTGGACCATCCGGTTCCACAGGGCGAGGGTCTATTCCAAAGGCCAAGTCGCTCAGTTTTGAACCAAGGGAATTGCCAACGACCTTCGCGAAGTCATAGTTTTTTGGGGCTTTTTGAATATCTGCGATGGTTCTGTATCCGACCAACTTCAGCTTTTCCTCTGTGATCTCACCAACCCCAGGGATTTCATTTACATCAAGTGGCGGCAGGATGGTTGCCAAATCATGGTCGTAAATGATATTTATACCATTGGGCGAATTTTGGTCAGTGGCGATTTTCGCCATCATTTTGTTCGACGCGACGCCAATTTTGCAATGCAGCTTGCGCTGATTCAGGATTGCTGTCTTAAGACGTTTGGCTATGGGTATGGCATAGTCCAGCGATTCAGCGGCCGTGCTCCCCTGACAATAGGGAGTCAGGTCAAGATACGCTTCATCTAACCCAACGGTTTCGATGGCGGGGTCAAATTGCATCGCCTGCATCTCGGATTTGAGAACTTTTAGAATTTCGTCCGACTCTTCTTCATAAGCCAGCTTCCGCACCGGCAGCCATACTGTATCAGGGCGATGCTTGCGGCAAAGTGCTGCTGCTTCCAAGGTCGCCATGCCCTTTTTTACACCGAAAGCCCTTGCTTCAGGCGTTGCCGTGCAAACCACCCGGCGACGGCGCAGTTGCCCGATGATGACGGGCTTGCCAACCAGTTCGGGCCGCGCCAGCAATTCCACCGAGGCGAAGAACGAATTCATGTCAAATATGAGAATTACGCGATATTTAAAATCGTCGGACGATCTTGGCTGGACGAGTGGATTAGTTGGGTGTTGCATGGTTGAATTGTAGGACTATTCGGGTCCCATCAGTGCTGCCGAAACGCGAACATCTTCGGGCGCATTCTCATTTTGCTTCAAAGCGTCGGCTAAATCAGCTTTGAAATTGGTTTGCAAGCTTTCCGCTAGCCAGCGCAGCAAATCTGGGTTGGCTGACCGTTTCGCAGCCGCCAATCTTGCCGGACGGCAATCAAGATCCGTCGCCATTTTTTCGATTACATCAAGTTCGGTTCGAGGATTGAAAGCGACAGCGTAACGAACTTCTGGGATTTCATCTGTGGATAATTGTTTTAACACCATCGGATTTCCTGATACGATGGCTATTGCCTCCCGGACATTTAAGTCTTCGTTCCTGGTCAATCCTTCCAATACTGACTCTGAAAGCCTGCCGGACATAACCGCACTGGTTATGGTGCTAGGGCATCCAGAATTGGCCATTTTTAATAGCAATGACTGGGGAGTATTACGGTGTGTTGCTATAATTGTGTGAACAAACTTCAGATCATCGGACTCATGATATAGGTAGTCTTCTAATGCTTTTGGTGTCGCATCTTCCCTTTGTAACAATGCGGCTACGCAAATGTGATAGTTATAGTCGAACTGAACCAGTTCAAGGGCGTCTGAAAATGGCACAGACCGATTTCGAACAAGTTCTTCGAGAATTTCTCCGTCCTCGTCATCAAGCTCAGACCCTTGAAGAATCTCAGTTACCATCCTTTTCAGCTTTTCCGGGTCTTGAGTGTTTCTCGCCATTTCTAAGTTTTTCTGATAGTCAGTTCCCCATACCGAATTGCCTTCCATGTGACTACCCAATTTAGAGGTGTCAGGTTTCATACACGATTAACTTTTCAGGGAATCTGGACACAGCAATGCCGCGCCGACACGAATACCCTCATGGGCGTATTTGTTGTTAGCAATCGCTCTTGCCAGTTTCGCATTGTTTTCAACCTCTAGCCGATTGTAAACTTGGGACAATATTTCTTGGTTGGTTAATCGCTCCGTTGCGATTGCGGCAACATCTAGGTTTTCGTCCCTCAGTGCCACTTTTTCGAGCACTGCCATTTCAATTTTTGGATTTTCAACCGCACTCGCCCGAACCCATGGCTCAGTGTCAAATACCAGCTTGGCGAGAACTTCTGGATTGTTCGTGCCGCAGGCTACGAGTCTGCGAAACATGAAATTTTCACTGGTCGCGAATTTGTCGAGGACTTCGCCTGGTAAACGGCTGCTTTTAAGTGCTTCAGACACTTCTTCTGGATCGCCATTCAGAGCAATTCTGGCCACCGTTTCCGGCTTCACCCTGTCATTGTGAACGATGTTGTTGACGACATATTGACCGGGGTGGTCGGCAAATTCATCCAGAATTTCCGGGGTAACGTCAGAACGCGTAAGCAACTGATTTCGGCATCCCCAATCCGAGGTCAGTGCCGGAAGTTGTTTGGCTATCTCTATTGGCAGCGCCTCGTTTTCAACCAGTTGTTCGAGAATCCTCGTGCTCAGCGTCGGGAATTTATCGAGGTCCAGCCGCTTTGAGAGAATGTCATCCGCCATTCGCGCAACTAGCTTCTGATCCTTGACTTCACGAGCTGCAGCAAGTGATTCCGGTTCATTTAATCCCCAGCAGTGACCATTGACCACCAGCGGCCAGTTCTTTCGCCATTCGCCGTCCGCAGGCATCGGCTTATTGGTGAGATATACTTCGTATTTCTTCCCATACTTGTCGCACAAATTCCGCAGCACGGCGGGATCTGTTACCCGATAGGGAATTGAAACTACTGCCGCTAAATGTTTACGCCCAAGTTCGTTAATGAGCTCCGTCGGGGTATGTGGATTAAGGCAAATATGGAGCGATAAGAGATAGTCTGCGTTTATGGTCATCGCCCGAATTATTTCCAGGGTAGTGGTCGCCCTAGCCACCTCCTGTTTTATCTCTTGTTCTTCACGGCTTGCAAAACCGTCGATGGTTTCTTGGGGTAGTCTCCCGCAACTTAGAACAATGCAAACTATATTTGGGTCTGAGTGGCGGGTTAGTTTCTTAAGGGTATCCAGTTTGGTGTTTGGATTATTTGCAATTGACCTGATCCAGTTTAAATCACCCGCTTCCGCCCATTCTTCCAATGCTTCTGGAGTCGCGTCTTTTCTCGCGCATAATATGGTTGGTGACACCCCGCCTTGTTGTTGTTGTGCGGATTTAGCGAGCTGGTTGGCCTTGTTGAAAGGCAGAGCCTCGTTCATTACTAACAAACTGATTAGTTCGTCGTCAGCGGTGAATGTGTTGCCCAGCAAATCATCGGCCATTTTGATTAGCTGGCACGGTTCAATGCAACGACTCGCAGCCTCTCGTGAATGCTTCTCATTTACCCCCCAAATCCATCCATCGACAACAATGGGTTGGTCCCGTTGTATGGTTGCACACATGCCGTAGGTGTCACCGAGATTTGCGGTTTCCGTCGGATTCTAGCCGGATTTTTCGGGCCACCAGCTGTAGCACATATTTTTCAGGGACTAATTTGCGTGTCATCACCTCTCGTGCAACGCCAGCCCCATAGCATTTAACCAGCAGCTTAGACAATTCCCGCTCTGACTTAACCCCCAGCAGTGTCCACCCTTTTTTACGCCCGGCGATGGTGTCTATCACCTCGCGAATCATCCGACGAGCCTGCACACAGGCGACGGATATTGTCGAATACCCGGCCGCCAGATAAGTCTTCTCTTTAGCCGTGAGCTTTGAGCGTAGAAGACGCGCGCCAGTTTGGATGATTTGTTCTCCAACGGTAGCCTCCAGCCAAATCTCATCGGTTGCGGGTATACTTTCACAAAGTCGGTTCTTCCCGATGTCGCGTTTCATTTTCCCAGTGAGAACAGGGCGGTAAGGCACACTCACGAA
>Ga0118677_10015717_pt1 | contig 10479 bp, 10 predicted proteins | sample AliMusrvi5mmetaG_FD_86154 | JGI IMG/M metagenome (GOLD analysis project Ga0118677, IMG submission 86154)
ACTTTTCAATATAAATCAAAACCCACATTCACTACGGCATTAGCTGACTCGATATTTTCATTTAAGGTTTATAATACCGCATTTAAATAAGGGCTAATAACTAAGTAATCTATTGATTACGAGATAGGATTTTCGCCGTTAAATCTATTTCATACACTCACAGCTCCAGAGGAATAAACAAGAGATGACCAACCCTATATCCTTAACCCAATTCATTCTTGAGCAGCAACGTGGCTTAAAGGATGCATCAGTGGCACTCAGCCCATTATTAATAGATATTGCAAGTGCATGTAAGCAAATATCTCATCTAGTCAGTCGCGGCGAACTCATGAATGTTTTGGGTAGCGCTGAATCAGAAAATATTCATGGCGAAGTACAAAAAAAACTAGACATTATCACCAATGATATTATGATTAATACCCTGAACTGGGGCGGTAGTTTAGCGGGTATGACTTCAGAAGAAGCCGATGAGATTATTGCAATTCCTAAGCAATATCCGAAAGGCAAATACCTAGCGTTATTTGATCCTCTCGATGGCTCATCAAATATCGACGTTAATCTTGCTGTAGGGACTATATTTTCTATACTACATTGTCATGCAAACGACGAACCCAATACTGAAGATTTTCTACAAAAAGGTACAAATCAAGTCTGTGCAGGTTTCGTACTTTATGGACCATCAACCCTGATGATATTGACTACAGGCAACGGCGTTAATGGCTTTACGTTAGACCAAGACATAGGTGAATTCATATTGACTCAGCCAAACATCCGTATACCCGAAGAAACAGCTGAATTTGCCATTAATATGTCTAATCAACGTTTCTGGGAAGCTCCGGTGCAACGTTATATTGACGAGTGCTTACAAGGCACTGAAGGCCCTCGCGGAAAAAACTTTAATATGCGCTGGATTGCTTCATTAGTAGCTGAGGTTTATCGCATTTTAACGCGTGGAGGTGTGTTTTTGTATCCATTAGATCTAAGGAAACCCTTAACAGAGGGTCGATTACGTATTATGTATGAAGCTAATCCAATGGCTTTTATTATTGAGCAAGCGGGTGGCTCTTGCTCTACTGGACGGGAGCGTATGTTAGACATTAAACCCACTAGCATTCATCAACGTGTACCTCTAATTTTGGGCTCTAAAAATGAAGTTGAACGTATCGTGGCTTATCACCAAGAAAGCGCTAATTAACAAGAGCTTCCTTATCAAGCTCTAAACATTTCTTCCAATTTTTTACATTTTTAAAATAGTTAAGATTGTGGATTTTAAATCCATAAAAAAATCAACTCCGTCGGGTTATATCACACTAACCCGTAAGTGTTGATTTATCTGATAAATTACCACTCAAAGTATACCTGCTTATAGCTTACTAAAAACTTTGTTATCAACAATTAATAACTTAAGGAAATAATGACAAATGAATAATGTAAAAATTGGTGTTATTGGAATGGGCTATGTCGGCTTACCGCTAGCGGTAGAGCTTGGAAAAAAGTACCTAACAATCGGATTTGATATAAACCAAGAACGTATTGAAGAGTTAAAAACGGGCAAAGATCGCACACTAGAAATCAATGATATTGAACTAAACAAAGCGACTTACCTACGCTATAGTTATACCGTAAAAGAATTAGAGCCCTGTAATATTTATATCGTAACCGTACCAACACCGATCAATATTTATAAGCAACCAGACCTAGCACCTCTAAAAAAAGCGAGTCGATTGCTAGGTAGCCTGCTTAAAAAGCAAGATATCGTCATTTATGAATCGACTGTTTATCCAGGCGCAACAGAAGAAATTTGTGTTCCTATCCTAGAACAAACCTCAGGCTTAGTTTTTAATACTGATTTTTTTATCGGCTACAGTCCAGAAAGAATCAATCCCGGTGACAAAGAGCATCGTGTTACTAATATTTTAAAAATTACTTCAGGCTCGACTAAAGACACTGCAGATACCGTTGATAGCCTATATAAAAGTATTATTAGCGCAGGAACTCATAAAGCTAGCAGTATCAAAGTTGCTGAAGCGGCCAAAGTCATTGAAAACACCCAACGCGACGTCAACATCGCATTAATTAATGAATTAGCTTTAATTTTTAATAAACTGGGCATCGACACTGAAGAAGTCTTATTAGCCGCTGGCACGAAATGGAATTTTCTACCCTTTAGACCGGGCTTAGTAGGCGGGCATTGTATTAGCGTGGATCCTTATTATTTAACGTATAAAGCACAAGCTATAGGCTATAACCCAGAAATCATCTTAGCGGGTAGGCGTTTAAATGACAGCATGGGCAACTACATGGTCACTCAAATTATCAAGTTGATGTTGAATAAGCTCATACATATTAATGAATCAAAAATATTAATCATGGGCTTAGCATTTAAAGAAAACTGCCCTGATCTTCGAAATACTCGCGTCATAGACATGATTAAAGAATTTAATAATTACGGTGCCAAGGTCGACGTTTATGACCCCTGGGTTGACCCTAATGAAACCCAGCAAGCCTATGGTTTCACTCCATTATCAGCGCCTCAACCTGGTAGTTATGACGCCATTATCTTAGCAGTTAAACATAAGCAATTTACAGAAATGGGGGCAGAAAAAATAAGAGCTTTAGGCAAAGCATGTCATGTGCTCTACGACGTTAAATATATTCTGCCTGCTAATCAAGTCGATGGAAGGCTATAGGAAATAAATTATATGAATCACTATGCAGAAGCATTATCTCGGCTACAAAAGAAACCAGAGCGCTGGCTAATTACCGGCGTCTCTGGATTCATTGGCTCTAATCTATTAGAGCACTTATTAAAAAACAATCAATTCGTCATAGGACTAGATAATTTTTCATCTGGCTATCAGCATAATCTAGATCAAGTCAAAACATCCGTCACTACGGAACAATGGCATAATTTCAAATTCATTGAAGGCGACATTAGGGACCTAGAAGCTTGTCGAGAAGCCTGCCAATCAGCGACCTATATATTGCATCAAGCAGCACTAGGCTCCGTTCCTCGCTCCATCGCAGATCCCATTAATACTCATGCGAATAATATCTCTGGATTTTTAAATATATTAGTCGCAGCCAGAGATGCCAGCGTTAATCGCTTGGTCTATGCAGCATCTAGCTCAACCTATGGCGATCATCCAGACTTACCCAAAATTGAAGACAAAATAGGTTCGCCATTATCACCGTATGCGGTTACCAAGTTAGTTAATGAATTGTATGCACAGGTATTTGCTAATAATTATGGATTTAAGAGTATCGGACTTCGATATTTCAATGTGTTTGGACAAAGACAAGATCCCAATGGTGCCTATGCAGCGGTTATTCCTAAATGGGTAGCAGCCATGATAACAGGCAACCCTGTTGTGATTAATGGTGATGGGGAAAACAGCCGTGATTTTTGCTATATCGACAATGCCGTACAAGCCAATATTCTTGCAGCAACCACCCCAGAAGCAGCCGCCAATCAAGTTTATAACGTTGCAGTAGGTGAGCGAACATCGCTTAACCAATTATTCAAATTAATCAGAACTGGCCTAGAAATACAATACCCTCACTTAATAAACCTCAAAGCTATCCACCAAGATTTTCGTGCCGGAGATATCAAACATTCGCAGGCTGATATTTCAAAAGCCAAAAATTTACTCGGCTACGACCCTAAATACCGCATCAATGAAGGTCTTGATATGGCGCTGCAGTGGTACGTAAAAAATTTAGTGAGTTGATAGCGCTCTGTCACCGTGCAAGCAACATTATCACAGCCTTTAAATTGATAAACCAACGTTGTTGACTATATATAAAAAAATCTTACTCGTATTTGGCACTCGCCCAGAAGCAATCAAAATGGCTCCGTTAGTGAAAGCATTTCAAGAACGAAGTCATGATTTCAAAACCAAGGTATGCGTTACCGGACAGAACAGACAAATGCTAAATCAAGTCTTATCATTATTTGTAATTAAAGCTGACTTTGATCTTAATGTGATGCAACCTAATCAAGATCTATACGATATTACCGGTAATATTCTGATGAGTATGAAAACTGTATTTCAAACTTATCGGCCTGATTATATTTTTGTACATGGTGACACAACAACCACCTTTGCTGCCAGCCTTGCTGCTTTTTATAAAAAAATAGCTGTTGGGCACATAGAAGCAGGGCTAAGAACAGGCAACATCTATTCCCCATGGCCAGAAAAAGCCAATCGTAAGTTGTCATCACAACTTGCTCATTATCACTTTACCCCAACCATACAAAGCCAAAATAATTTGCTCAATGAAAATATAGCGGCTAAACAAATCATTATCACTGGTAATACCGTGATAGATGCACTACTTCTAATGAAAAATAAATTAGAAACAGATGCATATTTTCGTAACAAGATACATACATCTATAACTCAAAAATATTTTGATCCAGAAAAATCTGAATTCATATTAGTAACTGGACACCGTAGGGAAAATTTTGGAGAAGGCTTCATTAATATTTGTAATGCATTGAAAACAATAGCTCTGCAAAGACTCTCTATCAATATAGCCTATCCAGTTCATCTAATTCCTGACGTCAGCAATCCCGTTTACAGCCTATTATCCGAAATAGAAAAGCCATCATCGCTTGTATGGGACTCGCTTTCAAGGCCGATATTGATGACCTTCGAGAGTCACCCGCCTTACAGATAACAAAAAACTAATTAATGATGGTTTTCATGTTTTAGCGGTTGAACCTAACATAATCACACACCCTGACCTAGACATTGTTTAATTATCAAGAGGCTATCAATACAGCCGATATCATTGCCTTCTTAGTAGGGCATAAAGAATTCAAAGGCTATGCCATCAAACATGCACTTGATTTTTGTGGGATTAATCATGGTGAGAAATAAGAATAGCTCGTAAAGTCTTAACTACACAAATTTTAAGGGTTTATCTGCTGATGTGATGAATGTTTTTAAAACAGAGTTCGCTAAGCCTAATCGGCCCGGCCGACTGAGTATCGACTCCGCTCAGTCTACAAGACCGTTATTAACTTACAGAACTAGGCATTCGAAAATAGGAATGCCGCAGCGACTCTTTGCGCTCTCGTCCTAACTTTGCTAAGGCACTATCATGCATATACGATTTAACTTATTCGGCTAAACTATCAGCTTCGGCTAATAAAGTAACTAATTCGCCTTTTTTATACAAATCAATAATGATGTCACAACCACCAACTAATTCACCATTAATATACAATTGGGGATAAGTCGGCCAGTTTGAATAGTCTTTAAGAGCTTCACGTAGCTCAGGATCTTCAAAGATATTTACGGTGATGTATTTTGCTTTACAAGCACCTAAAATTTGCACTACCTGACCCGAGAAGCCACATTGTGGAAAATCAGGTGAACCTTTCATGTATAAAACAACTGGATTGTTTTCAAGTTGGTCTTTAATTCTTTCTATAACGCTCATCTTCGTATTCACTCAAACAAAATAAAAAATGATTTTAGCAACTTTATGAGCTTTAAAAAAGCTAATCTTGCTAGTCAGTGCTTGCCTGATACTAGATTGATACCTATAATCAAACAATTTTATTATCAGGTAGTTGTAGCTACTTGCTATTCATTTAAGGCCAGACACCATGACCAGCCATATTATGCCAACTTACGGTCGTTTACCGGTTACTTTTGAACGGGGTGAGGGCGCGTGGTTATTTGATGACGATAATAATCGTTATCTAGATGCTTTATCTGGTATAGCCGTATGCAGTTTAGGCCATGCTCATCCAGCTGTGCACAAGGCCATTTGTGAGCAAAGTAAAAAACTACTTCATACGTCTAACTTATATAGAATACCTGCACAAGAACAACTAGCGGATCGCTTAGTTAAAAAAAGCGGCATGGATAATGTCTTTTTCTGTAATTCAGGCGCAGAAGCAAATGAAGCAGCAATTAAATTAGCGCGTAAATATGGTCATGAACGAGGTATAGAAAACCCTGCGATCATAGTCATGGACAAGAGTTTTCACGGCCGGACATTAGCTACACTAAGTGCGACAGGAAACCCTAAGGTACAGCAAGGTTTTGCACCACTAGTTGAAGGTTTTATTCGCGTGCCTTATAACGACATTAAGGCCATTGAATTAGCCATTCAGCAAGATAAAAACATAGTCGCTATTTTGGTTGAGCCTATTCAAGGTGAAGGTGGGGTTAATATCCCCGCTGACGACTATCTTAATACCGTACGTATTTTATGTGATCAACATGATTTACTCATGATGCTAGATGAAATCCAAACTGGAGTAGGACGTACAGGCAAATTTCTTGCTTTCCAATATAATGGTATTTTGCCTGATGTCTGTACTCTTGCTAAAGCCCTAGGAAATGGCGTGCCTATCGGCGCTTGTTTAGCGCGAGGAAATGCTGCAAAACTTCTAACTGCAGGAGCACATGGCTCAACATTTGGCGGCAACCCTTTGGCCTGTAGTGCCGCCTTAGCCGTTTTAGCGGTAATGGATGAAGATAATCTAATTGAAAGCGCAGAACAAAAAGGAAACATTATTTGCTCAGGCTTTACAGAACGCTTGCAAAAAAATACGCATGTTATTGATATACGTCACAAAGGTTTGATGATCGGCATTGAGCTTAATAAACCTTGTACTCAATTAGTTACATTAGCATTAATGCAACATTTATTAATTAATGTCACGAATGAAACTACGATTCGATTACTACCTCCTTTAATTATAGACAATCAACAAATTAACTTGTTGATTGATATACTATCAACTCTGATTGATGAGTTTACAAAATAAGTTGCACACTGAATTATGAATATGAATCCCCGACATTTCACAAGCCTGCTTGATTTATCCAGCGAAGAGTTTCGGCATATCATCCATAGAGCCATAGAACTAAAAAATAATCGTGACCCTAATTACCAACCCTTAAAAGGTCGTGTCTTAGCGATGATTTTTGAAAAATCATCAACTCGTACTCGAATCTCATTTGAAGCAGGTATGGCTCATTTTGGTGGCAGCGCTTTATTTTTATCACCTAGAGATACCCAACTAGGACGAGGCGAGTCCATGCATGACAGTGCCAAAGTCATTTCTAGTATGGTTGATTGCATCATGTTAAGAACCGACAAACATGAAACAGTAACAACTTTTGCTGAATATTCTAGTGTTCCTGTTATTAATGGCTTAACTGATAAGCAACACCCTTGCCAGTTATTGGCCGACATGCAGACCTATTTTGAATTTCGCGGCGATATTCAGGGTAAAGTCGTTGCTTGGATAGGCGATGGTAATAATATGTGTCATTCTTATCTGCAAGCCGCCAAAATGTTGGATTTTACGTTACATATTGCTAGCCCAGCACAATATCAACCGTTACCTGAATTTGTCAGTGCAGCTGGCAAGCATGTTAAATTTTTTGACAACGCATTAGAGGCGTCAAAAAATGCAGACCTTTGCGTAACCGATGTTTGGGCTAGCATGGGTCAAGAAGAAGAGCAAAAACAACGCGAACTCGCTTTTAAAGATTACCAAATTAATTCCGAAATCATGAGCGCAGCAAACTATGACGCCCTTTTTATGCATTGCTTACCTGCACATCGTGGTGAAGAAGTGACTGCTGAAGTTATTGATGGCTCACAAAGTGTGATTTACGCAGAGGCTGAAAATCGTTTACACGTTCAAAAAGCCTTATTAGAATTTCTTTTAACCAGACCCTAAAATAAAGAACTAAACTGATTCAATAGCTTTTGAGTCAGAAGACTACATAGTCTATAAAAATTAATACGGAATCATTTACAACCGGGCAATCTAACTTAAAAATAAAACCGTGAAAAAAATACTTTGTACTTTCTGTATGTTAATCATCATCAGCAGCTCCACTATAGCTGATATTGTTTATGTAAACGATGCGCAGAACTTGTCGCTATATGGCGCAGCCAGCAGTCATAGCAATGTTATAAAAGTTCTACCTACTGATACCGCTTTGACTGTTCTTGATAAGAAACCTAAAAATGGTTTTATTAATGTACAGTTAACCGATGGTACAGAAGGTTACATCAAAGCACGCTATACCAAAATAGAACCTCCGGAAATAGACCCTAAAGATAGCTCTAGTAAAGTGATGTCGGTATTACAGTCAAATAACGTGACCTTACGCGCTGAATTATCTGCTTTAAAAGAAACCCTTACGCCAGGCACAACGCTTGAGAAATCTTTAGCCATTGAACGTGACAAATTAACTCGTGAATTAAATGAGTTGAAAAAAACCATGTCTAGCTCAGCTCAATTAAGAAATGAGAGAGATGAATTGCAGGAGCGCGTTGTTAATGTTGAGCGAGATTTACAACAATACAAACTCGAAAATCAGGCATTAAAAGACACCGCTAGTCAGGACTGGTTTCTCTATGGAGGTTTACTTTCATTATTTGGTGTTTTGTTAGGTTTTATATTACCAAAACTCGGATGGCGTCGTAAAAGTAGCTGGGATTCTTATTAAAGTAAGAAGGGAAAACGTAGCTCCACTTCTTACACTTTAGCACTACTCACTTAAATCTTATAAATACCAGGAATTGATCACATGGCTCATTCAGATGACCACAACACCCGCAGCTTTTCGTCTTTAGTCGTTGATGGCATGGAACGCGCACCTAGTCGAGCCATGCTACATGCTGTCGGCTTTAAAAGTGAGGATTTCAAAAAGCCACAAATAGGCATTGCTTCAACTTGGAGCATGGTTACACCTTGTAACATGCATATCAATAAGTTAGCAGATGCGGCTGGCGCCGGTGTTGACCAAGCCAATGGTAAAGCCGTTATATTTAATACCATCACTATTTCGGATGGTATTTCTATGGGCACTGAAGGCATGAAGTATTCACTAGTATCCCGTGAAGTCATTGCCGATTCTATTGAAACAGTCGTAGGTTGCCAAGGCTTTGATGGTGTCGTTGCCATCGGAGGTTGTGATAAAAATATGCCGGGCTGTATGATTGCAATTTCGCGCCTGAATCGCCCAGCTATCTTTGTCTATGGCGGCACTATTATGCCGGGTTGTCATAAAGATAAAAAACTCGATGTAGTCTCAGTTTTTGAAGCCGTTGGTGCTAGAGCCAATAACCAAATAGATGATGCTGAACTAGCGGCAATTGAAGCCAAAGCTATTCCAGGCGCAGGCTCTTGTGGCGGCATGTATACAGCCAACACCATGGCCTCTGCAATTGAAGCCTTAGGCATGAGTTTACCCAATAGCTCAGCCCAAGCGGCCATTTCAAACGATAAAAGATTAGATTGCGAACGCGCTGGTGCTGCTGTTTTGGAATTACTGAAAAACGATATAAAACCAAGCGATATCATGACCAAAGCGGCTTTTGAAAATGCCATTACCATTGTCATTGCTTTGGGAGGCTCGACTAATGCGGTATTACATATCTTAGCCATGGCTAACGCAGCTAAAGTAGATATTAATTTAGATGACTTTACACGTATTGGCCAACGCGTTCCTTTACTAGCCGATTTAAAACCTAGTGGTCGCTATTTAATGACCGAATTAATTGAAATTGGAGGCATTCAACCTCTCATGAAAATTTTGTTGGACAGTGGTTTATTACACGGTGATTGTATGACTGTAACTGGCAAGACATTGGCAGAAAATTTAGCTGATGTAAAGCCCTATCCAGTAGAGCAAGAAATAATTCATTCATTACAAAATCCGATTAAAAAAGACAGTCACTTGGTCGTGTTATACGGTAATTTAGCTCCAGGTGGCGCAGTTGCAAAAATTACCGGCAAAGAAGGCTTGCGCTTTGTTGGCACAGCCAAAGTCTTTGATGCTGAAGAACAAGCACTAAAAAGCATATTAAATGGTGATATCGTTAAGGGTGATGTCATTGTTATCCGTTACGAAGGACCGAAAGGTGGTCCAGGTATGCGCGAAATGCTATCACCCACCTCTGCCATTATGGGCAAAGGCTTAGGCAAAGAAGTGGCCTTAATTACGGATGGCCGTTTTTCTGGCGGCACACATGGCTTTGTTGTTGGCCACATTACTCCTGAAGCTTATGTAGGTGGCCCCTTAGCTATCATTGAAAATGGTGATACCATCACAATTGATGCCGAAACTAATGAATTGAAATTAGATATCAATGAACATGAAATAGCTCGCCGTTTAGAGTCATGGAAACAACCAGCTCCACGCTATACTCGAGGCGTATTGGCCAAATATGCTAAGTTGGTAAATTCAGCATCGCAAGGCGCGGTAACTGATAATTTGGATTAAGTTAACTAATACTATGATATTGGCTACACCTAGTGAGTTGAATGTTGCAGCCAATCTATATCACTTCAAACTGAGTCACTATGAAATCAGAAAAGTCATTTGTTAGTTGGTTTAGGGACTCATCTCCTTATATCCATGCTCATCGCAACAAAACCTTTGTTATTTCATTAGGTGGAGAGGCTGTGCAGGCAGATGACTTTGATCA
>Ga0118677_10015718_pt1 | contig 10478 bp, 6 predicted proteins | sample AliMusrvi5mmetaG_FD_86154 | JGI IMG/M metagenome (GOLD analysis project Ga0118677, IMG submission 86154)
TAAAATTACTCTTAATAAGCGTTTTGTTAAGCATTTCCTTTTACACCAATGCACAAATATTTTATCAGTTTGATCTGAATCCAAATGGTGATAGCAAACCATTTAATTTCCTTGTTTGTAATAATCTCTTGTTTTTCGCAGCATGCGACACCAACTTCAGACCCCCTAAATTATGGGTTTCTGATGGCACTGTTGGAGGCACACATAAAATCGGCAGTGCTGCTCTTCCAGCCATCGGTTATGAGTTTCCTATGGCAGCATTGAATAATGAGTGTTTTTTTACAGCAACAACAGGTGATGCAGGCACTGAATTGTGGAAAAGCGATGGCACTGCTGCCGGCACTGTTATAGTGAAAGATATTAACCCCGGGAGTGGGTCAGGACTGGTCAATACATATTTAACAGCTTGTAACGGCAATGTTTATTTTTTTGCCTATGACGGCACCAATAATGGCTTATGGAAATCTGACGGCACTGAGGCCGGCACACAACTGGTTAAAATTGTTGGTGCGTATCCCTATTTAACAGCTTATAATAATGAAATTTATTTCAGCGGCTCTAATGATACACAGGTAGGCAGTGAATTATGGAAAAGTGATGGCACAACCGGTGGAACGGCTATGCTTAAAGAGATAAATCCAGGCAGCGGAAGTTCATGCCCAAATTACTTCACAGTTTATAATGGAAAATTGTATTTTTCAGCCATGGATAATATCAATAAGTATCAGTTGTGGGTAACGGATGGAACTGTAAGTGGCACTGAAATGGTTGCAAATATTACCCAATCCAATCCCGGAAGTTACGGTGCTGAGCCAAGTGCCTTAGCTGTATGCAACAATCTGTTGTATTTTCAAGCCAATGATCATGTGAATGGCATACAGCCATGGTGCTCTGATGGTACCGCGGGTGGCACACATATCCTTAAAAGCATTAACTCTCCCGGAGGATGTAATCCCTATGATTTTATAGCCTGCAATAATAAAGTATATTTTATTTGTGATGATAATGTACATGGGGAGGAAGTGTGGATATCTGATGGCACAAGTGGCGGCACCCAATTATTATCTTATATTGCATCAGGACCATATACCAGCAGCCATCCGGCTTATCTGACAGTTTATAATAACAAAGTTTATTTCAGGGCTAATGATGAAAGTACCGGTGACGAACTATGGGTTACTGATGGTACAAATACAGGAACGCATATACTTCAGCCTTCATATATTAACATAGGCTCAGATTTAACCTATGGTAGTAGTTTTATGGTATATGATAACCGTCTGTACTTTTGTTCTGATTATGGTCCTGTGGGCATTGAACTTTATGCTTTTAGTGATATGCCATCATCAGTATTTGACCTGAAAGACTATGCTGACAACATCAAATTATACCCCAATCCTGCTAATGATCTGATAAATCTAGAAACTATTCAGTGCGCAACTTCTGACAGTTATTTTATTGAAATAACAACTATTCAGGGCCAACTTATTAAAAGCATGGAATTAAAAGATATTAATACATCTATTGACATTTCCGGTTTACAAAGCGGAGTTTATATAGTTAAAGTGGAGACTGAAAAAGAAATAACTGTTAAAAAGTTTGTGAAAGAATAAATTTTTTAAGACACTTTCCGTTTTTTTGTGATGGCTTTTTATTCTAACTTAAATATAAATAATAATTTTTAATAAATGGTAATATTTGAAAATGATTTTTTTTAAAATATTGTCCGATTAAATATTTTGTGTCCTAACTACGGCACTTATATGTTTTTCGTAATTGTTTATTCTTCAAATATTTAGTACCTACGACACTTTCCACAGCCTCGTTAGAGGTGACATATTTGCAGAACACATAAAAAAACATAAAAGCAAGCCCCGCCTGCCTGGCCTGTAGCTACCGTGTGGACACAAATATTGTTTCTTTGAAGTATAAATTATTTATATCCTGTTTTGCCTTTTCTGCTTAAATGTCCCATCGGGACATTATGTTGGTAAAAATCAAATACAAGACAAATAAGAGCGTGCCGTAGGTACGCAACAAATAACAACTTACAATTTATTTTTTGAAATGCACTTCTTACTGTATTTTTCGGTCTAATTTGTACCGGCCTTACAGGACGGAAGCATATTCTTAATTTTTGCTTTTACCCACATACAATCCCTAGTTGGATTTAAGAAAAAAAATAAAAGATGTGTCCACGCGGTAGCTCGCCGGCAGGCAGGTATGACTGGCTGTAACCTGGAGCAGTTGGCACTTCGACTCAGTGACCACAGCATCAGCAGGAAGTTTTACTTATTGTTCTCATAAATTGTTTTATATTTAAAAAATCCCGAAGGGATTTAATAAAAATAGCCAGAGGTGCAACCTCTGGCTAAAAAATAAAACCAAAACAACCCTGAAGGGGTTGAACAATTGCTTTTTTCTTTTCTTCCTTGAATTTTGTGCTTTGTGGCTTTGGACCTGGAACTTATAAATTGAATTCGGACATTATGAAAAAAAACACTTAAAATGGATACAGCTTATATCCCTTCTTAAACATCTTATTATACCATTTAAGCAAGAAAAGAAACACTCTTGCTTCCACCGGAAACTTAAAATAATTGGTTTTGAATCTCAGTTTAACGACAGGGTAAAAGATTTTGTTCAATACATACAAAACACCTTTTACAAAAGGGGGGCGGGGAAAATTATTATAATTGCGCGGATTTGAAAAAGGAATATAGAAATGTGCATACATATTGAGTTTTCGGTCATATTTGGTGGTCCACCAGGGGGCATGAAAATCATCAAAGGTATGCTCAGCCCATCCTGCCAGGCTATCAGGAGTCTGAAATCCATTTTCAGCGGCCAGGCTATACATTTTAGTACCGGGGTAGGGGGTGTAAAAACTAAAATATATCTTCAGCGTTTCATCAATAAGCTTTCCCTGACGTATCATCTCAAAAGTGGCATCCAGTTCTTCTTCAGGGTTCTCCGGGAAACATAACATGATAGAGAAAAAAGGTGTTATCTTATGCCTTTTAAGCAGTTTTACAAATTCCAGATTATCACCCACTTTAAGCTTTTTATTTACAAGGTCTAAAACCTCCTGACTGCCCGATTCACTCCCTGCAATGATTTGTCTGCATCCGGCTTTGTATAGAAGAGAGACTTCTTCATCATCAAACATTTTAATAAATCCCCCTGCATGAGACCATGTTTCCCAGAGAAGATTCAACCCGTTATCTATAAAAGCCTGGCACAACTGAATGCAAAATTCTTTGTTGGTAAAGAAATTATCATCCTGAAAAAAGACACTGTCGATGCCTGCTTTTTCTTTGAAATATTTTAAGTCTTTAATTATGGTATCTATTTTACAAGGAATCCATTTCTGCTTAAAAACAGTGGCCATCGCACAGAAGTTGCAATTATAAGGACAGCCATGACTTGCAAAATAGACTATAGATTTTTTAGCAAAAGAAGGGTAATAAATATAATTGTTTACGTCGATAAGTTCGTAATTAACAGGAGGGTATTCATTAAAATCGCCAAAATTACTAATGGGGTTAATAATGATTTCGCTTCCTTTTTTAAAGCACAAGTTGTTTATTGCGCTATAATCGGTTTTGTTTATAAGAGCTATTGTAAAAGCCCTGAATGAGGCTTCTCCCTGGCCGGTAATAACAAAATCTATAAAATCCTCCTTCAGGGTTTGTTCCGGCAAAATGGTCGCATGCCAGCCACCCCAGACTACAATATTATCAGTATTTAAATTCTTAATAAAACGGGCAAAGCGTATGCCTCCTAATATCTGAGAACCTATTATAGAGCTTATTCCTGCAAAAAGAATCCTGTCTTTTACCGGGGTAACAATGCTTTCGTAATCTTTATTTACATTTTCATCTATAATGATAATCTCCACATCCAGATCGCGAATCACTCTTTCCAGATACAGCACAGAATATGGAATGCACTTGTAGTACTGGTTCTGTAAAGCAGGATGATAGAGGATGATTATGTTCTTTTTCACTGATTTTTAATAATATAGAAAATATAAAATAGAAGATATCAAATAGAAAATATGTGTTTCGTTGAATCAAAAAGATATAGAAAAATTCAAAAAAGTAATTATCCTATAAATTTTAATTTAATGTTATAAGTCCCAGTTATTTTTGGTCTTTAATATTTTCTATAATCTATTTACTATGTGCTATTATATATTTTCTTTTTTATTTTCTCCCCGGTCTTTCAAATTCCGCTGAAACATTAACTCTAAGTACTTCCTACATGTAAACCAACGGCTCAACCTCTCCTTCGAGCACCATAAGTCCATTCATTGCCAGGGCGCGCATCTCATCTTCTCCCGGATAAACAAAAACTTCGGCAAGGTGTGAAACCCGTTCTTTGACTGCTTCAACAAATGGTTTGCTATAAGCAATGCCACCCGTTAAAAGAATAGCATCAACTTCCCCTTTCAACACTGTTGACATGGCGCCAATTTCCTTGGCCACCTGATAAGCCATAGCATTTTGAATAAAAGCAGCCTTTTCATCTCCTGCCTCTGCTCTTTTCTCTACTTCATAGGCATCGTTTGTACCCAGGTAGGCAACATATCCACCATTACCGGTAATCATTTTTTTTACATCATCGTAAGTGTATTTGCCACTGAAGCATATTCTTGCCAGTTCCCCTACAGGTAAAGAGCCACTGCGTTCAGGAGAAAAAGGGCCGTCACCGTCCAATGCCTGGTTAACATCAATCACGTTGCCTTTCTTATGTGCCCCAACACTAATGCCACCACCCAAATGTGCAACGATGAGGTTTAGTTCTTCATATTTTTTTGATATGGACTTGGCATGAGAACGGGCAATAGCTTTTTGGTTGAGGGCATGAAATATAGAAATTCTTTCAATTATTGGGTGACCGGAAATGCGCGCCAGGGGTTCCAGTTCATCAACGACGACTGGGTCGGCGATATATGCTTTAGCATCTATAAGCGACTTGGCTATATCGTCAGCGATTAAACCCCCCAGGTTACTTGCATGCTGTCCCTGAACACCTTTTTTTAAATCTTCTCTAAGGGCCTGATTAACTGTATAGATACCCGATTTTATCGGCTTCACGGCGCCACCTCTGCCTACAATGATTCTTATTTTCGAGATGTCAATACCGGTATCTTTAAGCTCCCGCATTATTATTTTTTTCCTGTAATCGTACTGGTCAGTAATTTTCTTAAATTGAGCAAGATCTTCTGAGGAATGTTTTATGTTCTTGACAAACAATTGCTTGGCATCATCAAAAACAGCTATTTTTGTTGATGTTGACCCTGGATTTATTGTTAAAATGAAGTTCATACCTTTTTAGCATTCTTAGTTAACAGCGGCAGCCAGTGCTATACTGTTTAATTTCGTTTCTTCTGTATCGGCTCTGGATGTCAGAACAATAGGAGCTGTTGCACCCACAATAACTGCTGCACATTGGGCCTTTGCAAAGAATATGAACGATTTATATAATACATTGTTAGCTTCTATATCCGGACCAACCAACAAATCGGCATCTCCTGCCACTTTGCTTATAATACCCTTATGCTCTGCGCTGTGTTTATCAACGGCATTATCGAAAGCCAGAGGGCCATCAATGATGCAGTTCTTTATCTGTCCTCTTTCTCCCATCTTAGTCAGGGCCGCTGCATCCATTGTTGCCGGCATTCCTTCATTTATAGTTTCTACAGCTGCCAGGATAGCCACCTTGGGATTGTTGATGCCTAATTTAGATAAATAGTCAACAGCGTTTTTAATGATGGCTACTTTTCCGGCAAAATCAGGTGCTATATTCATCGCAGCATCAGTAAGAGCAATAATTTTATGATAAGCAGGCACTTGAAACAAAGCCAGATGAGATAATAACTCTCCTGATCTAAGCCCCCATTCTTTGTTAAGAACTGCTTTTAAAAGATTTGCAGTGTTTAAATTCCCCTTCATCAATATATCGGCTTCTTTATCGCGTACTAATTTTACAGCTAAGGCTGCTGCTTTGTCAACATCACTTTCATCGATTATGTGCATTTTAGAAATGTCAAAAGATTTCTTTGAAGCTATAGCCTTTATTTTTTCTGCATTACCTATAAGTACAGCCTCAATAATACCTGCCTTAAAAGCATTATATACTGCTTCCAGGGCATTATCGTCATGGGCTGCTGCCAAAACCAACTTTTTCTTTTCCGACTTCTTTGCTAATTCATGTAATTGAGAAATTTTGGTAAGCATAAAAACATTCTTTTATATCGTTATTACAATAATTAAAAATTGGGCGCTAATGTAATCAAAAAAATATTACCATTTTATGTATTAAAGTAGAAGTTAAACTTGTTGAGGAATAAATAAGAACAATCTTTAAAAATTCCAAGTCACAAATTCCAAATTCCAAGCCGAATTCCCTCTTGGAATTTTAGGCTTGGCGCTTGGATTTTGGGGCTTCTACTTCTTTATACCTTTATACCTCTATTCCCCTAATCACTCAGCATAAAATAAAATAGCTTTTTCAATAGCCTTGGTACATATATTACAGAACTTTTTCTGATTGGATGAGCGCATGATACAATCTTTCATCGGTCTATAGACTCCTTTGGCTGTATAACCTGCCCCTTCATAAGCTCCTACAGCATTGTTTTTGGGGATGCTGTCATAGGTAGGAATTGCAGTGTTTTTAGACACATCCATCTGCCATTTATCTTCAAAATTTACTAATGTTGTGATATTAGGTTCCCAAGGTTCAAAGCCAAGTGGGTAAAAACTCTGAAAGGCTGCATCATCAGACACATACTCATCAGCCAGGCCTGCTAATTCGTGCCCGAACTCATGCCATAAAAGAAAATCATAATAAATATTATCAGAAGTGCCGACACATAAAAAATTATATATGCCTCCACCACCATAAGTGTTGCTGTTTACTATCACATAAATGAAATCATAAGGTGCATTTGAAGCAACATCTCTAAGAATATGATGTTGTGTAACAGTGAGATATCTTTCAATGTCAAAGGTGTTATAACTTGAATTCAATACTGTATTTTTAAAAATGTTTTTAGTTGGTTCTGTCACTCCTGATTCTTCTGAAATAGATTTAACAGCCCATATATTTATTTTTTTGGCGTTTTTTTTATAGGGTTCCAGACTTAATAAAGAATTTGCCAGCTTATTGCAGTCTTTAATAAACTTATCCATTTCATCTTTTGTATAACCTTCTGCCACAAAAGCTATATCTAACTTATTTGAAGGCTCTCCGTTATATTTAATCTTTTCTACATCAAATTTATGCTTGTTGACATAGGGCACAATGTCTTTTTGAGGGTTGATATAAAATGCTTTGATTAAAACCCACTCATTTTTCTTGTTTCTGGTGTAAAATTCAGCATTGACGGTCTTTTTGGGCAGGGGCATCAGAAAAGACTCTGGGAAGTTCCCACAATCCTTACCCATAGGTGAGTTGCGGTACTCGGCAAACAATGACGAAAAACCCCTCGAAAAAATAATCTTGTTGCTTGTAGAATCATAAATCAGAAAACGATGGTTTCCGTAATCAAAAATATCTGTAAGACTGGTCTTCAAGCCTGACCACTCATTCTCTGTAATAACCTTGTCAAGAGTGAAATATTCATGCATGGCACTCCCCGAATGGAAATAATCGATTCTCATGGTCTTGTTCTCAAAGTAATCGTCAAATTTTACCTGACAGAAAATAGAATTAGAGATTAGAAGAAAAAATATAAGCTTATAAATTTTCATGATTTTTTATGTTTCGTTTATATTCATTTAACTTGGTTTAAGGTATAGGGTATATAAGGGATAAAGGCATAGGGGATGTCTTTTAATTGTATATCTGTGCAGCTTTTATTAAAATTCTCTTTCATTTGATGTTCGTTTCTTTATCCGATTTGCAAAACAAAGATAATATTTCACAAAATTACTGAAAAATAAGAGATAGTTTATTATTATACTAAGAGGCTAATCATTAATTAATTCAAACCCATTAATCCTGCTTCTCTCTCATTAGTTCTGAGGAGTATTTATTTCTTATCTGCTTAATTTCCAATATTTATTTTTTTTAGAATAAAAAAAAATGTAGGTTTGTTTTAAATATCAAATTCAAAAGTTATGAAGAAAGGTGACAATAAAATCATAAATACATTGGCCCATAAGGCAATGCTTAAAGCAAAAGTATATGAAAATACACTTAATGTGTTTAAAGATTTGAAACAAATTGCTGAAGAAATAGCCATTGAAACCAGGACGGCTGTTAATAAAAATATAAAGATTGAGTATAGGGATAAAGGAGAATTTGAAGCCGAATTAAGGATGGCAGGTGACCTCTTATTCATGACCATGCACACCAACGTCTTTGAGTTCCCCCGCCAGCACGAAGTAATGAAAACTTCTTATGTTCAGGAAGATGAGAGACGGTCGTACTGTGGTATTATTCATTTTTATAACTTTCTGGCAGATTCTATTAAATACAACAGAATCAACGACTCAGGATATTTGATTGCGCGACTTTTTATAAACAGGGAAAAACACTTTTTTGTTGAAGGCAAGAGAGAAGTGGGTTATTATTATAACTTTTTCAGCAAGGGTATGCTCGACAAACCCAAACTCAAAGATATCATTGAAAGCACCCTGTTGTATTGTATTAATTTCGACCTGCTCACCCCACCCTATGAATTAGTTAAAGAAACAACGGTTCAGGACATTGTTGATAACGACAATTACCTGAAAATTAAAACCGGCAAGCGTCTGGGCTTCAGATTTCAGGCTGACCATGATGATTTGAAATAGTATGGTCTGAAAATTTATGCCTTTATTAAATGATTTGTTATTTAGAAATTTTTGTTTTAATTAGATTTTGGTAAAAATCATAAGGTCTGGGATAGTAATTAGTGCCCATTTTCAGTTGCATCATATGAAGATGAGTTGGTGAACGATCTTTGTAAGCGTTCGATCCGGTTCGTCCAACAGTAGCTATAACTTTTCCCGGCTCAACAATGTCGCCAGGCTTAACGAAAATTTTATTGTTATGGGCATAATAATATAAACTGTTTGAGTAAAGGTCATATATCCAGATGTATTTACCTCCCCGCAGATTGCTTTTAACATCCCATAGCGTATCCGTGTCAATAACAACGCCCCCTGTCATTGAGAGAACATTCACAGGCTTTTGTGTGTTATCATCCAGACAATCATGGTTTTTGTCATAAATAAAAATATCCTGTGCCGGATGCCCAAGATGCTTGTTGCCATCGAAAAAGTTGTATTTTGATGCATAATACCCGTTTCCATTGGTTCCGCCAATCGCTTTTATATCGTAATATTGGAGCGGAAAGTACCACGAAGATTCCTGAAAGTCTGTGCCCCCTTGCTTGTAATAAGCCTTTTTTATTTTGGGCATTAATGTTTTAATCTGTTGAAATGCTTCATCCTCTTTTATTTTTGAATCACGAATTTTTATATTCAGGATATGAAAGGCAGTGCAATATTCAGATAAAGTACTGTCTGATGGCTGTTGTCTGTTATCCGGTTTATTTGTATCCGGTTTTGAATGAGTACAGCCGGAAGCTGTGGAAAACAGTGTTATATAGAAAATGAAATAAACGATAGAATTTTTCATGGCTCTTTATTTTTGAAAGCGTTTCAGTTCAGACTTTTCAAAAGTCCATTCCGGAGAATATAATTTATCCGCTTCAGATAAATCGTACCAGGGAGATATGTTAGCATTATTCTGGTTTACAAGTAAATGTATGCTTTGTGCAGGCATATAACTCTGAGCAATCATAAATATTTTCTTCCCGTTGGTTTTATTTATAGCAAAATCAACAACAATTTCAGCATGTCCCGGACTGCCACCTTTAATAAAGACATCACCAATTTGAATACTGTCGAGGGGAATGCTTTTTAGTTCTTTGCTTAAAGAGAGTGTTCCTGCATATGTAAATACTGTTTCCAGATATACTTTAAATGTATTATAAGAATAATCTTTTTCTTTTGACGGGTACCAACTCACTTTATTTCCGTCAACTTTTATGCGGGAGCCATCGGCCCATTTGGTGTAATCTGCTCTGAATCCATTGGTAAAGTTAAAATGTATCATGTCATACTTTTTTTGTCCGTACAGATATTCGGCTCTAAGCCTTATCACAGCATCGGCACATTGTTGTAAATCTCTTTTCCCGACATCAATATCCAAAACAGCTGCGTAAACATTTTTATTTTCTTTAACCTCTCCGTTATAGTAATACACTTTGGCCCCGACAGGTTTTAAAGGGAAATTAGAAAGATAATACGGGAAAGAACTTTTCTCATAAGTTAACCGTTGATAATTCAATGGCACCGAAAATCTGGAACACACTGTTTTTGCAGAAGAGTCAATTTGTATGTTTTTGTCTTTGCTGTTATTTGGCTGGCTGCATGAAGTCAAATAAGCCAGAAAAGGAAATAATATTAATAGGG
>Ga0118677_10015723_pt1 | contig 10477 bp, 5 predicted proteins | sample AliMusrvi5mmetaG_FD_86154 | JGI IMG/M metagenome (GOLD analysis project Ga0118677, IMG submission 86154)
GGAAAGAACTGGGCGGACCTCAGAGGACTCTAAAGTCGAGATTGAAATTTCTCAAATAAATGCTACACCTGAAGAAATAATAGAAAATAGTTACCTTACAATTCGAAAGAATCTGGCACAAGAATTACTTTTCAAAATAAAAAATAGTAGCCCTGCATTTTTTGAGACTTTAGTTGTCGAACTATTGGTTAAAATGGGTTACGGTGGTTCTATTAAGGACGCCGGACAGTCAATTGGTCGCACTGGAGATGAAGGAATTGATGGAATTATCAAAGAAGATAAACTAGGCCTTGATGTAATTTATATTCAAGCAAAAAGATGGGACAATGTTGTCGGAAGACCCGAAATTCACAAATTTGTAGGTGCCTTGGCAGGGCAGGGAGCAAAAAAGGGGGTATTCATTTCAACCTCACGTTATACAAAGGAAGCACGCGACTATCAGCCAAGAAATGAAACAAAAATTGTATTGATAGACGGAGAGCAATTAGCGGAATTAATGATTGATCATAATCTTGCTGTCTCGACTGTAAATACAATCGAGATAAAACGGATTGATAACGACTATTTCGGAGATGAATGATTAAGATCTGCAGATATCAATAGTGATTATGGAAAACAAATTGAAATTTGTCATCCGAATGTGATCTTGAATTGATTTTATAGGGGTGAAATTAATAATTACTACAATTCATTTTTTGGAATACAGGACAAATTTCTTCACTATATAGTTCCACTTACCAAACCCCGGATAAAAACACCCTGTATTGCTGTTCCCTGTAAATGACTAATTTTGTCATTCTAAACAATCGAAGCTAATTGTGAATGACTGAAAAGGAGCAGATGGATCGTTTTCTTTTTGAGGAGTTTAAAAATGGGAACTCCCGTGCTTTTGATAAAATCTTTAACGATCATTATCAGAACCTCTGTCGTTTGGCCTATTCCATCGTTCATGATCAGGATAATGCCCACAGCCTTGTTCAGCAGGTGTTTATAAATTTATGGGAATCGCGCGAATCACTTGGGCATGTAGAGCAGTTAGCCCCCTATTTCACAGTTATGGTTCGCAATCAATGCCTGAACTTTGTAAAACGGGAAAAGCGGAATACGAAACTTTCGGATTTACCGGCTAACTCATACAGTGAAAACACAACCGACAAACAAATTGACACCCTCGATTTTGAAGAACAACTTATGATCGCTCTGGCATCGCTTCCCGAAAGATGCAAAATGGCCTTTGAATACAGCCGGTTTGAAAATCTCACCTATCAGGAGATTGCATTAAAAATGGAAATAACCGTAAAGGGCGTTGAAGCCCTGATTGGCAGATCCTTAAAATCACTGCGTATTTCACTTTTCGAATACCTGCCCGCTGTCCGAAGGGGCAAAATCAAGGATATTCTCCTTCTTTCGCTCACTAAAATTACGCGGAAGCTAATTTGAAGCTGGAGTTTCACAACTTGCGGGTAAATTGCACGATGCAAAAGACTTTTCATATACCTCCAAATATTCTTCGCTTCGGATGTAGGGTATCCCTTCGTTCTGTTTGTCTATATACCGAGACCAATCAACGAATAAATATTATCCAATAACCCAAAAAATGTTGAAATTAAAATTTCCGGCAATTAGGCTGCTTGTGACTTTACTGCTCATCAGCGCAGCAGTTTCACTACAGGCATCTGTTAAATCCTTTAAAAAAGAGGTTGATGGAATATCCCTCCAATTGGACAAAGGTGTAATGAAAATTAAAATATGTGCGGATAATATTGTTGAAGTGAGATATACAATTCTCTCTTCACTACCCTCCAAAAAATCGCTGGTTATCAATAATGAATGGAGGACCACTCCTGCCTTTAAAGTGGCTGAGACGGCTGCAGATATTACAATTTCAACGGCCAAAATGAAGGTGATCGTCAACAGGAGCAACGAGGCAATTCGCTACAGCGATCTGAATGATGTTGCAATTCTTGCGGAAGATCAGAAGATGGGCAAAAATATGGTTCAGGCTACAATTGCGGGGATTACAACCTACAATTGCGGGACACAATTTATCTCACCGGCCGATGAGGCGCTTTATGGCCTGGGATGTCATCCGGAGGATACCCTTTCAATCAATTATAAAGGGAGAAACCAGGATCTGGCCATTAAATATATGACCGGAGCCATTCCGGTTCTGCTATCCAATAAAGGGTATGGTCTAATCTGGGATAACTATTCTGCTTCGAATTTTTATGGTGCCGAGGCTTCAAATTCGAAATACAACTATGTATCCGAAAGTGGGAATATGATCGATTACTATTTCATATACGGTCCCGGTTTCGATCAGATTATCGCCGGATACCGGACCGCAACTGGAGCAGCCCCAATGTTTCCCAAATGGGCATTCGGATTATTTCAGTCTCAGGACAGGTATAAGAGTCAACAGGAAGTATTAACGGTAAAGGATAAATACCGAAATGGTAAAATACCGGTAGACTGTATTGTTCAGGACTGGTTTTACTGGGAGCCGAATGTGATTGGTTCGCATGTGATGTGGCCCGAACGGTATCGCGACCCAAAAAAGATGGTAGATGAACTGCATAAAGCCAACGTCCATGCAATGATCTCTATCTGGCCGGTTTTTGCCAAAGGGACACCTTCCTATCGGGCTTTGGAAAAAGCGGGAGGCTTAACCAGTATAACCTGGGATAATGTGATGACTCATACCTTTGATAATTACTATGATGCCCACAGCCCAAAAGCAAGAGACCTATACTGGAAGCAGGCCAAAGACAGCCTGGTGGGGCGCTACGGCTGGGATGCCTGGTGGGTTGACCAATGTGAACCAGACAATGGTGCACTGCTCGATCTAAGAAGACAGAGTAACTTCGCGACCGGAAAAGGAATCGACTATTTTAATACCTACTCCCTGATGCACTCCGAAGGTTTATATACCCACTGGAGAACAGACATTATAGGGAAACGTGCGTTTTTCCTGATCCGTCAGTCATTTGCCGGTGCCCAGCGCAATGCCGCAACCTTATGGTCTTCGGATATTACCTGCACCTGGAGGGCCTTTAAGAGTCAGGTTCCGCAGGGAATTAATGCCTGCTCCTCGGGTATTCCATACTGGACATCCGATATCGGAGGATACCACTTGAACTGGACAGCACCGGACTGGACAGCACCAATTCAGAAAGAACTCTTCACACGCTGGTTTCAATTCGGAGCATTCTGTCCGATCTTCAGGATTCATGGCAAAGGTGAACGCGCCCTCTACTCCGATAACTGGGATGCCAAAACCAAGGATATCTTATTGAATTACGATAATTTAAGATACCGGTTACTCCCTTACATCTATTCACTTTCGTGGAAGGTCACCCACGAGGGGTATACAATGATGAGATCGCTTGCCTTTGATTTCAAGGATGATGAAAAGATAAATGCAATCGCCGACCAGTATATGTTTGGACCGGCATTCCTTGTAAACCCGGTTACCGAGCGGATGTACAGCCTTCAAACCAATATTCCTGCAGAGAAAACACGAAAGGTTTATCTTCCAAAATCTACGTTATGGTATGATTTCTGGACCGGCAAAACTACAAACGGAGGACAAACTATTGATGCAGAAGCACCAATTGAAACCATCCCACTGTATATAAAAGCCGGTTCAATTATTCCTATGGGCGGATTCCTCCAATACGCAACAGAAAAACAGGCCGATGTGATCGAATTGCGAATTTATCCGGGCGCCGATGGCCAATTTGTACTTTATGAAGATGAAAACGATAACTATAATTACGAACAGGGGAAATATGCCACAATCGGGTTCACCTGGAATGATAAAACCAGAACTTTGTATATTTCAGAACAAAAAGGGGTATTTAATGGAATGCTCAAGGATCGGAAATTTAATATCGTTTTAGTACGTCCAGGCATCGGGACAGGTGTTGGAATAGCTGCAGCATTTGATAATACGGTTCAGTACACAGGTAAACAAATTCTGGTTAAACTTTAGTCCCCTTGTATATTATAGGATCTGCTGAAAACTATTTTAAAAATATTTTCAACCCCAATGTAGGGTGCCTGCTTCAGTAATTTGTCATTATATTGAAACTAATCAACAATGAATCTTACGAACGACCAAATTTACAGTCTGATTGCAAAATCATTCTCCGGTGAATTAACAGATGAAGAATTAATTCTGTTAAATTCCTGGAAGAAGTCAGACAAGGCTAATCTTTCAGAGTATACTGATTATGTGGATATTTGGAATCATTCCAAACGTCTGGCTATGCCTTCGAAGATTGATCTTGCGGGATCGCTGACTACCACCCGAAGGAAAGCCGGTTTAGAAAAGAGCCAGGTCAGATGGTTGCGTGTTTTTTCCCAAATTGCGGCCATACTGGTCCTTGCAGTTCTTTTTTCGGTACTCTACAATCAGTTTTTAGCCCCTAAAACCCAGCAAAGAACAGAGCAACTTTCCTATCAGCAGGTAAAAGCAAGCTATGGCATGCAATCCCGCGTGGAATTGGCTGACGGATCGGTGGTCTACCTTAATTCAGGAAGCACACTTAGATTTCCCACCTCGTTCATCGGAATGAAAAGCAGGAAGGTCGAACTTACAGGAGAAGGACATTTCACCGTTACCAAAAATAAGGAGCAACCGTTTATTGTGGACATCCATAAACTGGAGATTAAGGTCCTTGGAACAACATTTAATGTTGATGCCTATCCGAGTAACTCTACCTTTACGATTGCCCTCATTGAAGGAAGCATCAGGTTGGAGCAGAATTCAGGCAATGGAATAAAAGAGCTTATGGAACTAAAACCAAACCAGATTGCCACCTACCAGCCATCGGAAAACTTACTGACTTCCAAAACCGAAAATGATTTGAGTAAATATACAGCCTGGACGGAAGGTAAAATTGTATTTTCCAATGACCCGGTAAACATTGTCACTCAAAAACTTGGAAACTGGTACAATGTAGATATCGTAACAGCTGACATTAAACTAAACAAATATCGTTTTACAGGAACATTTATTGACGAACCATTGGAGCAGGTTTTAAACATTTTGAATCTAACCTCAAAAATGGAATACAAGGTAATTCCAGCCCGGAAACTGGCGGATAACTCCTACTCGAAAAGAAAGATTATTTTAAAATCAAGATAACAAACAACCAGTAAACCCTTAAATCAAGCGTGCCTATGGCGTGAGTTTAAAAAAAAACAGGAAAGTGTTGGAAGCACTCCCCTGTTTAAATTCCTGTGATGCCTGAAAAACAGGCAAACAAAAATTAATTATTAATAAAAATCGATCAAATTTATGAAAAAAAAATTCAAAGACAGGAAAATTCCGTCCCGGAATTTTCCGCAAAAAATGTTTTTTATTATGAGACTAACCCTATTTATTCTAATCACCTCAACACTAAGCTTAATAGCGGCAGGAAGTTATTCGCAAAATACGCGTGTAACTCTTGATTTAAAGAGTGTTTCGGTCAAAGAGGCACTCAAGGCAATCGAAAATACAAGTGAATTTTTCTTTATCTATAACAACGAATTGATCAATGTAGATCGGAAAATTGATCTGAACGTCAAGGATGAAAAGATCAGCGATGTGCTAAGCAATATCTTTGAAGGAAAAGAGGTTGAAGTAACCGTAATTGACCGCAAAATAGTTCTTGCCCCAACTTCAATGGGTGAACAGCAACCTTCAAAAAGTATTTCAGGTGTCGTTAAAGACGGCAGTGGGCTCCCTATCCCGGGTGCGGCCATTCTTCTTAAGGGAACTTCTGTTGGAATTACGACCGATATTGAAGGGCGTTTCCAATTAACACTTCCTGGTTCAGACAAAAATATTCTGGTCTTTTCGTTTGTAGGGATGATTTCTCAGGAGGTAAAAGCCGGAAATCAGACAAGCTTTAACATCACCCTTTTAGATGATAATAAAAATATCGAAGAAGTTATTGTCGTAGGTTATGGCGTTCAAAAGAAAAAATTAGTAACCGGCGCCACGGTTTCTGTAAAAGGTGAGGATCTGGAAAAACTAAGTACGACCAATGCACTGCAAGCTTTGCAGGGACAAGCGGCAGGGGTTAACATCACCTCAACATCAGGTCAGCCCGGCGGTGGTTACAAGGTTAATATACGTGGTGTGGGAACCATTGGAAACTCAAATCCACTGTATGTTGTAGACGGAGTTATAACTGGAGATATTACCTACCTGAATAATTCAGATATTGCGGCTGTGGATATTTTAAAAGATGCTGCTTCATGTGCGATCTACGGGATTAACGGGGCAAACGGCGTTGTATTGATCACTACCCGAAGCGGCAATTCAGTCAGTAAAAAAGGGGGGCAAGTATCTTTTGATGCCTTTTATGGCAATCAGAACGTTGGGCAAAAAGCAGCACTCTTGAATTCAGAACAATATGCAACAATTCAAAATGAAGCAGCAATTAACTCGGGTAAAGCACCACTTTTCTCACAGTCCCAGATCAATGCGCTGGGAAAAGGAACCAGCTGGCTAAATCAGATGCTCTCCTCCAATGTGCCGACTCAGAATTACAATTTAGCTGCAAATGGAGGTAATGATATTTCGACTTACTCCCTTGGCCTTTCGTATATTCAGCAGGGTGGTATTGTCGGGGGTCCCGATCTTTCGAATTACGAACGTTATAATTTTCGTTCAAATTCCGAACGGAAGATGTATGATGGGAAATTAAGAATCGGCGAACATCTGACCTATTCCTTTATTGATCAGAAGGGTATCCAGGATGGGGGACAATACAACAATACACTTCGCGGAGCATTTGGAACAAGTCCTTTGTTGGCGATGTACGATGCAAACGGCAATTATCTGAACAGTATGAATTCCACTGTTTACAATGGCGGATCATGGTTTAACGGGGAATCAAATCCTTATGCCATAATGAAATATACCAATCAAAATGACAGGAAGACTCAGAAAGTCATAGGCGATGTATATGCCGAACTTGAGCCGGTAAAAGGGTTGAAAATTAAAACCACATTTGGAATAAACTACTCATCTTCAGATTATCACAGCTATACGCCGCAATATGGCAATCTTTCAATCTACGCCTATAACAATTACGAAAACATCACTCAAAGTGCCTCTACCGGATATACCTGGAACTGGGATAACACAATTAACTACCTGTTTAAAATCAAGGATCATAAATTTGATGTGCTCGCGGGAAGTTCACTTCGCAAATACCAGGGTTCCTTTATAAACGGCTCAAATACAGGGTCTACTTTATTTGGCAATTTTGATCGCAGCTATTTAAGTACTTCCAATGTTACAACCATCAGCATGAGTCCTAGTTCACTCCCTGCTGACATGCAAACGGTAACTCATTCGGTATCACTCACCGGAAATGCAAATGCTATTTATGCTCAGTCCTCTTTCTTTGGAAGGGTAAACTATAACTACAAGGAGACTTATCTGGCTTCAGCCATTTTCCGTGCTGACGGTTCTACAATGTTTGCTCCGGGTCATCAGTGGGGATACTTTCCGTCACTCTCTGCCGGTTGGGTAGCGAGTAACGAATCGTTTCTGGAATCAACAAAAAATTGGATGGATTTTCTTAAAGTTCGCGCAAGCTGGGGTTCAAACGGGAATGACGGCATTTCGGCATTCAACTACCTCTCTTTGATTCAATTATCAAATGCACAGTACAATTTTGGAAACAGCAACAGCACTTTAGCTGCAGGTTCATATCCCTCAACAATTGGTGTAAACAGCACGAAATGGGAATCATCATATCAAACCAACCTTGGTTTTGATGCACGGTTCCTGAATAGCAAATTAAATGTGAGCATCGATTTATACAACAAATTAACCAAAGACTGGTTAGTGGCTGCACCCTTACTGGCAACTGCCGGAGTATCTACAAATCCGTATATCAACGGCGGGGATGTTACAAATAAGGGGATTGAACTTCAACTGACTTACAACAACAAGATTGGAAACGATTTTAATTACTCTGTATCTGGAACTTATGCCTACAATAAGAATCAGGTGAATAACATTCCTACTGCTGATGGAATTATCCACGGAGGCTCAAATATTTTGTATAACAATGCACCTGAATTTTTCCGTGCCTCCGCAGGAAATCCGATCGGATATTTCTGGGGTTACAAAACTGCAGGAGTATTCCAGACAGAGGCCGATGTTCAGGCATGGAAGAGTAACGGAAAGGTACTTCAACCAACTGCACAGCCGGGCGATCTGAAATATGTCGATGAGAATCATGACGGAATTATAAACGCAAACGACAAAACCAATATCGGTGATCCTAATCCGCATCATGTTTTCGGGATTAAACTCTCTGCCAATTATAAAAATTTCGATTTCTCTGTTACAACGAATGGTGTTGCCGGAAATAAAATCGTTCAGTCATATCGTAATATTGCAAGTTCTTATGGCAACTGGACAACTGACATTTTTAGCCGTTGGCACGGTGAAGGGACCTCAAATTCAATGCCCCGCGTAACACAGGACAATGCAAACTGGGCACAGTTCTCCGATCTTTATGTTCATGACGGAAGTTATTTACGAATATCAAATATTACCCTGGGATACGATTTCGCCAAACAGATCAAATGGAAGAATCTGAGTCAGCTGCGCGTATATGCTGCGGCTGAGAACCTGATCACATTCACCAAATATAGCGGAATGGATCCGGAAGTTGGCTTTTCGGGTACCGACGCCAGCGGAGTATATTCGTTTGGTCAGGGTGTTGACTTAGGTTTCTATCCTCGCCCGCAAACATTCCTCGTGGGGGTAAACATTAAATTCTAATTTTTAAGAAGTGATGAACATGAAAAAATATAAACTGATCGCGCTTGCATTGATTGCAATGATCTCATTCAATTCGTGCAAAAAATTTCTTACAACCGAACTGACGGATGCTAAGAAAACCAATACAACCTATTATAAGACCCCCGCTGATGCCTTAACAGCACTAGTTGGATGTTACAACGGTTTAGACCTGATCTGGAATAATGGCGTGGCCATGCCTGTTGCATCCGAAGTTTTTTCTGATAACTGCTTTGGCGCCACGGGTGCTTCAGACGGATATGGATACCAATTGATGGATGAATTTAATAAAACTGTCTCACCATCCGATAATTCGATGTTTAGCGGCACCTGGAAGGGCTATTACCAGGCCATTTACCGTTGCAATGTACTGCTTGGCAGTTTAGACCAGGTCTCATGGGGTGACAGTACTGCCTTAAAACCTAAGTATGAAGCAGAAGCAAAATTTATCCGCGCATTTTGCTATTTCGATATGGTTCGGTTATGGGAAAAAGTTCCATTACTTACTGAACCATCACTTGCAAATGTTGCACAATCTGAGCCTGCCTTAACTTATGCCCAGATCATGACCGATTTACGTTTTGCAGCCAACAATCTCCCTTCGGTTAGTTATTCGGCTACAACAAACGGACGGGTAACCAAATGGGCAGCTGAATCATTATTGGCACGCGCTTACCTGTTTTATGCAGGTTATTACGCCCAATCGGCTATTGGTGCTGAAACCTCTGCCACAGCGCTGGCTGCAGTAGAAGACGTTATTGCCCATAGCGGACACGGATTGGTGGGTGATTTCACCACTTTATGGCCTGCTGCCTCAATCGCAAAAGATGTCACCTACGCCGGGGAAGCAAACCAGGAGGTCGTATTTTCAATAAAATACTCTTCAACAGGTGATTACAACGGAAATATCACAGGAAATACCTGGATGGTAATGGAAGGAGTCCGTGAAGAATCTCATTATCCCTACCAGTATGGCTGGGGAGCCTGCTCCGTTGACCCAAAACTGTATCACACCTTCACGTCAGCTGATTCACGTCAGTTTGCATCTGTAATTGCTATCTCAGAAGAAAATATACCTTTTTCTCTGGCTTCACATAACCGCGAATATACGGGATATTATCTGAAGAAATACAGTCCGATATGCGACAAAACAGGGACTTCCATTGTGACTAACTTTATGATTGGCCAATACCAGGATTATTTCGCTATTCGTTATTCGGATGTTTTATTAATGGCTGCCGAGCTGGGAAGTTCAAATGCAGCAACCTATTATAACCTTGTACATCAACGTGCTATTCCGGGAGCGCCAGCCGCTGCTTCGGTTTCCAAAGCAGATATTTTATCAGAACGCCAGTTGGAATTTGTAGGAGAAGGAATACGTTACTGGGATTTAATGCGTCAGGGACTGGCAACTGCTGCGTCAACCATTGCAGCCAATACAACAGTGTCATTCCTTAATGATGGAGCAACGCCACCTTCAGCAGCTCAATTACAGTCAAACATTACAACAACCCGCGGTTTCCAGCAAATACCTGACGATCAGATTACCCTATCATCAGGCGTGTTGAAACAAAATGCCGGTTGGTAATTATTATTTATATTTAATAAGATACAGCTATGCAAAATAAATTTAGAATCTTATATGCGATATTGGCC
>Ga0118677_10015724_pt1 | contig 10477 bp, 9 predicted proteins | sample AliMusrvi5mmetaG_FD_86154 | JGI IMG/M metagenome (GOLD analysis project Ga0118677, IMG submission 86154)
GTTTAACAATTTGCCCCTACCGGAAAGGTCAAATTCACGTAGCTCAACAGGTATTTCCTTAGGGATATGAGCAAACAGCGTGTCAATATCTCTAATGAATTTCTTTTGAATTTCAGCGGGCAATGCTTTGCCATTAATTGAGAATCTATTTTTGTGATAGCCAATATCGTAGGGCTCGTTCGCTTTTATCAACCCTAATTTATACACATCAACTAGAACATAGTAAAGATTAAAATTGCTATACAACGACGCTCTCAGAGAATCCAAAGAAATATTTTCTGCAAAAGCTTTGAGTACCAAATAATCCATCCCGATTTTTTCTGCAACTTCCCTTATTTTATCTTTTTTCATGACAACGACCTTGACCATCTCGAGGCCGGATTGGGCAAGGTAATCGGCTTTGAGCCGTTTGCGGCAGTAAGAGGTAATGATGCTTTCGAGATGCATGTCAAAGGCGAACGAGGAGACGATGATCCCGAGAAGGCCGATGACCCAGAGAACCACAATGAGGGCGGAGCCGGTCCGGCGTCGGGATAAATGAGGAAGGGCAGGATTCATTGGTTGGGCCAGAATTGTTTGCCGACCGGGATTTCGACACAGCGCTTCATGGCGACCGGTTCCTCACCGGGTTGGAGCGGTTTGAGATAGAGGGTTAATTCAACCAGGCGGGGGATGGAATTGGTCTCGTCCCATTCCCCTTCCCAGATGACTTCGGATTCGTCGACATTAGTCGAGACCCGGCAGTCGAAGCCGACGATCCCGCTGGCGAGGAGGGTGGGTTGGAGCGTATCGGGATCGAAGTCATCCGGCTGAAGGTATTCGTCGGGTGACCAGACCGTGATGGCGGCGGCGGATTCGTCCGTTTTGGGATCGTTGACGAGTTGGAACTTGACGCGGTGGGGCCCCTTGGATTGCTCGGTTCCCCGGCCGATGAGGCTGGGACCGATTTTGACCCAACTGATGGTGTCATTGGCGGAGGAACCGGAGCCTTGGTCCTCGAGCCAAAAACCAAAGCGCACATCAAGACTTTTACCGGCGTCGCGGTAATACGACGAGCGGAGGCCCATGACGAGTTGTTCCATGACGAAATCGCCGTGTTGCATCTCGTCGCTGAGAGCCATGCCGCGTTGCCAGGCCTTGGTTACGGCGGAAAAAATGCCATAGGTGACCGAGGTGATCAGGCCGAGGATGACGACCGAGACCAACAGTTCGACCATGGTAAAGCCGCGGCGCACGGTATGTTTATTGCGTGAGATCATTGGTGTAATAGAGATAGCTGACGGTTTCCTCGCCCCGCTGGTTGCCGCGCTCGGACCAATTGACGCGGGTTTGGACGATCCGCATCCCCTTGTGGGCAGGATCCTCCTGCCAGCTGCGGGAAAAAGTGAATCCGTTTTCGTATTCGACCGGATCGAGCTCGAGGTTAACGACCTTTTCATCCTTGATAAAGACCGGATATTCCAATTCGCCCTGGTCGAAAACATGGCGGGCGGTGTGATAATTGCGGGAGATGCGAATGACGGCCAGACAGCGGGAGACGGCGGTCATCAGGACCATGGCACCAGTCGCGAGGATAACCATGGCGAGGAGCACTTCGACGAGCGTGAGACCGGAGCGGGAAGGGGAAGGGCGGGGGAACATGGGTCAATCCTCCTCTTCGGTGCGGGCCTTGGAGAGGGAATCGACGATAATGCGGGTGGCAACGCCGCGGGCGTCGACGATACGAAGCGAATACGGCTGGCAGCGCCCGTTGGTGAAGTAATGGATGGTGGCGGTTCCTTCGGTCAGATGGGGCTCCCCATCGACTTCGACCCATTCGATGGTGACCTGGTCGAGGGCGCGTTGAATGCCGATGGGGTAGTTTTCGTTGCCGGAGAACTGCGGCGGGGGCGCTTCTTCAGCGCTTTTTTCAGGAATGACGGGGGGAGGTGTTTCGTCGGACGCAGGCAGTGGCGTTGGCGGGGGGGGCGTGGCGTTCAGGGGTTGAACGCTGAGAGTGGCACCGGCCAGATCGAAAGTCAGGGTTAACTCCTGTTGCCGAAGGAGGGACATACTTCGGGCGTAACGGCCGGCCATCACGACGGTTCGGACGGAGGTGCGCAGGCGATTTCCCTGAATGGATCGAACCATATAAGGGATGGAGATGACCGAAGTGATGCCGATAATGGCGACAACGAGGAGCAATTCAACCAAGGTAAAGGCTCTAGGGCCGTGCTGGACAAAGGCCTTGGATCGAAAACGCCGATGGTGAATGTTCACCATAATGAGCAAATCGGTTCGGGGTTGCAAGGGAATCAATTGGTGATATCGTCGTCGGTCCCGGACTGACCATCGGGGCCGGCCGAGGAGATTTTAAAGGCATTGCCTTCGCGCGAATAGTTGAACTTGTTGCCCCAGGGATCCGTCAGATTTTTGACATAGGGTCCATTCCAATTCATTTCGGACGACTTAGTAACGAGGTTATCCAGGGAATTGGGCAGAATTCCATTGTCGATTTCATAAACTCCGATGGCGGTTGAGAGACCCTCGATGCTCATGCGACAGGCGTGGACCTGGGTGGCCGGGATCCGGCCGCGGGTGCTGACCACGACGACGCCGGCAAGGATTCCCAGAATGGCGACGACGAGCAGAACTTCGACGAGAGTGAAGCCAGCGGTGGCAGGGCGCGAAGCCGGAAGGGTGTTCAATAACCAGCGATGTTGTCGTCTGTTTTTCATTATCGGTTCTCCTAAATGTTGTTTATTATAGCGCGGCCCTGATCGAAATGAAACCCGATAATTCCAGATCGTCGCTTTAAACATTCAACCCATTGGTCAGATTGAAGACCGCCATCAGAATACTGACGGCGACGAATCCGACCATAACAGCGACGAGTACAATCAGGATCGGTTCCAGAGCCGTGGTAAAGATTTTAACGCTCCGATCGAGTTCGTTCTCATAACGGTGCGCGACATGGTTGAGGGCGCCGACCATGTCACCGGTCTGTTCGCCGATGGCCATCATATCCGTCATGAGAGGGGGGAAGACCTTGCCGGCGGCGAGGGGGCCGGAGATGGATGTGCCGTCGGTGACCCGCTCCCGCGCGTTATGGATTTCCTGCGCGATAATGACGTTACCGATGGTTTTTTCGACGATGGCAAGGGCCTGAAGGACGGGAACCCCGTTTGAGAGGAGGGTGGCGAGGGTCCGTGCAAAACCGGCATAGTTGCTGGTGGAGACAATGCTGCGAATCATGGGGATACGCAATTGGAGGCGATGCCACCAGGCTTTGCCCTTGGGCTTTTGGATGGCCCGATGGCCGGCGATGGCCCCGATGACGATGACGATCAGCAACGCCACGCCATAATGGACCAGCCATTGGCTGGCAAAGATGAGCATCTTGGTGGGAAGGGGAAGGGTTCCCTTCAATTCAATAAAAATAGCCGAGAATTTAGGAATGACGAAGACCATGGAAAAAACCAGAGTGGCGATACCCAAGGTCATCACGATGGAAGGATAGACCAGGGCCATGGTGACTTTCTCTTTAACATCCTGGATTCGCTCGTAATGCGTGACGAGTCGGGTCATGACCTCACTGAGGGCACCCGTAGCTTCGCCGACGCGGATCATGCTGATGTAAAGGGGCGTGAAGGAGTCGGGGAAGCGCGCCATGGCGTCGGAAAGGCTTTTTCCCCGTACGATATCATCGCGTAATTCACGGATGATTTCGTCGCCGGCCCGGCCGGTTTTACGGTTGGACAGGGTGCTGAGGGCGGTGCCGAGGTTCATGCCGGAGGCGAGCAAGTCGCTGAGCTCGGTGGAAAAATTCAGAACTTCGGAGGGCGCGAGACGTTTGCGAACCGGGAGTGTGAGTTTAAATTGAAACTTACGGGGAGACGCAGCGGTGGTTTTGCCTCCCGGTTTGGCGGTTGCGGCGGAACGTGAGGGGGCGGCCGTGCCGCCTTCGCGGAGGGAGATCGGCGTCAGTCCGAGGCGTTCGACCTGGAGTTGGGCGGTCCGGCGGTCGGGAGCCTCGATGTCTCCGTCGGTTTTTTCGCCCTTGGCGTTGCGGGCGGAATAGATGAAACGGGGCATATCAGTCGGTCTCCTCGGTCACGCGCAGGATTTCCTCGAAGGTGGTAATGCCGTCGAGAACCTTGTTCCACCCGTCCTCGCGCAAGGTTTGCATGCCTTCGGCGAGCGCGATCTGTTTGATCGCGTGGGAAGAGGAACGATCGATGATGCGCGGTTCAACCTTATCGGTGATAAAGAGAATTTCGTAGATGCCCAGCCGGCCATGGAATCCGGTATTGCGGCACTTTTCGCACCCTGCGGATTTGTAGATGACGCGGCCCTTGTCAAGTTCTGCGATGGGGAATCCGGCACTTTGGAGGATGGCGCGGTCGGGCTGGGCCGGCTTCCGGCAGGAGGAGCAGAGTTTGCGAACGAGGCGCTGGGCCACAACGGCTTCGAGCGAGGACGCCACGAGGAAGGGTTCGACCCCCATATCGAGGAGACGGGTGATGGCCCCGGCCGCATCATTGGTATGGAGGGTACTGAAAACGAGATGGCCGGTGAGCGAGGCGCGAATGGCGATTTCGGCGGTTTCGAAATCCCGAACTTCACCGATCATGATGACATCCGGGTCCTGCCGCAGGATATGGCGCAAAGCGGTGGCAAAGGTCAGGCCGATATCGGCGCGGACATTGATCTGGTTGATGCCGGCCATTTCGTATTCGATCGGATCCTCGACGGTGATAATGCGTTGGTCGATGGTGTTGATTTCGTGCAGGTAGGCGTAAAGGGAGGTGGATTTGCCGGAACCGGTGGGGCCGGTAACGAGGATGATGCCATTGGGCCGGTCGATCAGACGACGCAATGAGGCGATATCGTTGGGTCGAAGACCGAGTTGGTCCAATCCAATGAACTCTTTGCTGCGCATCAGCAGACGAAGGCTGACGCTTTCACCATAGACCGTTGGCATGGTGGAGACCCGGATGTCGATATCCTCGCCCTGAATGCGCATGCCGATACGGCCATCCTGGGGCAGTCGCTTTTCGGCAATGTCCATGTTCGCCATGACTTTGATACGGGAAATGATGGCATTTTGGAAACGCGCCAATTGGGCGGGGAGGGGGGTCTGGTGCAATACACCGTCAACCCGGTAGCGAATGCGCAAGGAACTTTCCATCGGTTCCAGATGGATATCCGTCGATCGTTCCTCATACGCTTCCCAGATGATCTGGTTGACGAACTTGATGACGCTCGCCTCCTGGTCGCCCTCGGTAATCTCCTTGTCCTCCCCTACCAGCAATTCGATCGGCTCATCGGTGTCCATCTCGTCGAGGGTCTCGGCCCCGACGCCATAATACTTCTTGAGCGACTTCTCCAGCTCAACCCGGGTGGCCAGCGCAAAGGTCACCGGGCTGCGGGCGTCAAACCGGACGGCATTGAGCATGGCCGTGTCAAACGGGTTGCTCACCGCCACCTGCAAGGCCCCATCATTCACCTGGGTGGGCAGCACGGCGTATTGGAAAGCGACCTTGGTGGAGATGCGGTTGCGCGCCTCCGCCGGGATGGTCAGCTTGGGGAGGTCGAGGTAAGGCCAGTTGAGCGCCTGGGCGAGCTGCTGGAGGAAAACGTCCTCGGCAAGGCCCCGTTCACGGCAAATAAAGGCCAGCAACGTCTCTTGCGAGCCGCTGGCTACCGCGACCTTCCAGGCCTTGCTCCACTCGTCGAATTGAACGGGCGTAGCCAGACCCATCTGGGCCAAAAACTGTTTCAGCGATAAAAAAGGCATCCGTCACAAGGCAAAATATTTGCCATCCGTGTTCTGATACACTGCAAGCTAGGGAAAGTTGCGATGGGGGTCAAAGGTTTTAGGGCAGGCGCTTTGAAATCCGAAGGCCGAAATCCGAAGTCCGAAGGAAATCCGAAGGCCGAAATCCGAATTCGCGGGGCAGTGCGGGAGGCGTTCAAGGCTGACAGGCTTCGCGCATCACGTTTCACGTTTCACGCCCGGGCGTAATTACGGCCCTTGCTGGCGTCTGCATTGTCTGTCATTCTGGCCCGGTCAGCCTCGGCTGGCCGGGCTTTGTATTTTGGCGTCGGCCGCAAACCGACAGTTAATGCAAAGGCGCAAGAGCGCAGAGGGTTCAGCTTCTCTGCGCCTCTGCGTTAAAAGTGGTTTCGCTTTGGTTGCTGCTTTGCAGCGCTGTGCCTTTGCGTTGATTCAACTGCCGAATACAGGCTGAAGTTTTATTCACACATGCAGAAGTTGCCAGATCACGAACCGCCGGATGAATCGGACCCCTACAGGCCCGGGCTGCGGTATCGCTTGAGACAGCGCTGGCGCGCCTCCGCCTTCGTCCGCTGCTATTACGCAATGGCCGACCGCGTGTCGGACTTCTGGTATCCGCGAACCCACCCCGGCCTCAACCGCTTGCAGTTGGCGTGGCTGCGATTTGGCCGGTGGCGGCGGAACCTCTCCCTGAGTCGGGGCTACCGCGGATTAGCCCGCCGGATCGTGGGCTTCTGGTATCCCCCCACGCACCCGGGCTTCAACCGGATCCAACTGGCCTGGCTGCGGCTGGGGCGCTGGTCGCGGAATCTCCCCTTTGCCCGGCAGTGCAGGCAGGTGGGACGCCACATCGAGGACTTCTGGAATCCGCCGTCCCACCCGCACCTGAACCGGCTGCAGCTCACGTGGCACCGCATCGCCCGGCGGTTGAGCACCACGGCGGCGGGGCGTGTTGTCGTGGAGAGGGTGGATCGCGTGTCGAATTACGTGGGCGGCTGGATTGACCGGACCACCCTGGCGGACGTCGGGCGATGGGTGTTCCGCTGGCAGACGGCTGTGGTGCTGGCTGTCCTGCTGGCCGGCCTGGCCTGCGGGTACCGCTACGGCATCCCCCGCTACAGGGTTTACCGCGATCAGCGGGCTGTCCAGCAGGCCGAGCTCTGCCTGGCCCGGGGCGACCTCAGCCGCGCCATCCATGCGGCGCGCACGGTCCTCGCGCGCAACCAGTCCAACCCCGGCGCCACCCGCGTCATGGCCGCCGTGGCCGAGGCCTACGGATCCCCCGAGGCCCTCCGCTGGCGCGAGCGCGTGGCCTCCTTCCAGCCTAATCTTACCAACCGGCTGGCCCTGGCCGAAACGGCGCTGCGCTTCGAGACTTTCCCGTTTGCCACGGCCACCCGGACCCTGAATGAGATCGAGCCCGCCGACCGGCAGTCGGTAACCTACCAGCGTCTCGCGGGCGTCCTGGCAGTCAAGTGCGCCCGCCTCCCGGCGGCGGAGAAGTATTTTGCGGAGGTGCTCCGCCTCGACCCGACCAACCAGGTCAGTCAGGTCTCCCTGGCCATCCTCCAGTTGCAGTCCACCAACCCGCCCGTCCACGATGCGGCCCGCGCCACGCTCGAAAAGCTGGCGCCTCAACCCGGCATCGGGGCGCTGGCGATGCGCCCGCTGGTGGCGGAAAGCCTCGACCGCAAAGAGTTGGCCCGGGCCGAGGCCTTCTCCTCCCAGCTCGTCACTAACGCCCATTGCGCTTTCCGCGATCGCATCGTCCACCTCGCCATCCTGAACGCCCGCGGCAATACCAATCTGCCGGCCTGCCTGGCCCAGGCGGAACAGATCGCGTCCACGAACTACATCGCCGCCAAGGAGCTGGCCGATTGGCTCAACAGCTCCGGCCGCGCCGCCGAGTGCCTGGACTGGTTCAACCGCCGCCGCAGGGCTGCTGCATGCCGCCAGTGCCAGGACCAAAAACAGCAGACCGGGCCATTTTAAGCCGATTGCCATATCTGCCTATTTATTTTCCCAGACACTTGCGCCAAAGACGGTGGTTAAAAACTGCCGGCGTTCTTCATCTGTCATCAGGCGCGGCTGGGCATAATCTTCCAGCTTGATCGTGATCAGTTCCGTGCTGATGTGTTTGCCTTCATAAATGAGATGCCGGTCAATAAAAGCCGGGCGGTGCCAATCTTCCATCTGGTCAAAAAAGGTGTTCCCCAGCCCGTAATGGATGAACCTGCCATTTTTAAAGGTCATCGCCTGCGGAAAATGCGATTGGCTGCCGCTGACAATCACAGCGCCCATATCCGACACCGCCTGGAAGTCAATCCGCTGCGACGATTGGGGGGTAAACTGGTCGACTTCGATATGCTGGAAGGTGAAAATGGGCAAATAACCATCCGCCAGCATCTTTTTGATCTGCCCCTGGATATAAGGCCAGTCGCATTTGGCTGAACCGGGGGTTTTATCCGTGGCCCAGACAATTTTAGGGCCTGCGGGAGAACAGCCGATAAAACCGATTTTGTTGCCGTGGTCTTCCATCAGCAGCGGTTTGCGCGCATCCGCGCTGTTGGTCCCGCCGCCGTAATATTTCATCCCGTTCTGGTTGTAGAGGTCGATCGTAGACAGCATCGGGTCGTACCACCAGTCCAGTTCATGGTTACCGGTCAATTCGACCACTTTGGTGCCGATCGCTTTGAGCAGCTCCAGGTACTTGGGATCGCTGCAAAAACGCGCCTCGCGCCGCACCGGGTTGGCCGGCGGGCATTTGTCATAAAATGGCACTTCGTTGCTGATATGCAGGATATCCGCTGCGCTCAGGATCGGTCCAATTTTTTCAGCCGGGTAAAGCACGCCCTTTTCTTCCATGCGCTGCGCCATGTAGCGTACCAGGGCTGTCGTTCCAGTCAGGATCACGGATGTTAAATGTTCCGCGTTGCGGTTGGACACCGGTAAAACAGCCTGCCCGGCTTCATTTTTAAACGCCTCCAGGTATTGCGCCGCGCCGCTGATGCCAAAATGCAGCGTCAGGGGGTACTTCGGGCGGTTAAAATCCTTATCCAACGGGGAGATGCTGTCAATGCGCAGCACCTTCCAGCGCGGTTCAAGCGCCTCGAAGGGCACAATGGCCCAGGCAGGCTGGCTGCCCCAGGCCGTATCCAGCAGGTCTTGCGCCCCGACGGTTTTCAGCACCCCGTCGGCCGCTTTTCCCCAGGCCTGCTCAAAGGCCTGGCGAGTATTATCGTCCATCAACAGCGGTTGCTGCTTAAAGGCGCCGGTCGCCTGGCCGCTTTTCCAGAATTTTTGCAGCTCATCCAGGCTGACCCCGTCCGCCAGGGTCGGAAACGGCGCCACCAGGGCATACACCCACTGCGCTTCAAAATCAGACGTCTGCCCATTTCCCAGCAGGTCCAGCTTCAGGGATGCACCGTCTGTGCTTGAAGCCCTTTTTAAATCTGCCGGCAGCGCCATGGAGGCGCGCAGCCCGGCGGGCAGGTAAGGCGCCTGCCACAGGGATAAATCTTTTAACCCGATTGGGGTGGGGGTGGGAACGGGCGTTGGGACTGAAGTTGCGCTTGCTGTCGCTGAAGGCTTTGCCGTCGCGGTTTCAACCGGCACGGTCGGGGTAAGCGTGGGCTGCAGCGCAGCCGGGGCGCATGCCGTAAGAATGCATGTAAACAATAACAATAAGGTAAATATGCGTCGGGTCATCAATGTTGTCATCCAATTCGTTAAAAATTAACAGGTGTATTATACTTCCATTGATGCTTTTGATAGTTCTTGAGAGTAAACCAGCCTATAATGAAATCGAACCTGATTTGAGCGGAAAGCGCCTTGCCGGGCAATTCATTGGCGCGCCCAATTTAATAAGAAGCTACAGGAAAATGATTTATGCGTGAAGTCGCTGTGTTGGGAATAGGATTGACAAGCGTTGATGAACACTGGGATAAATCTCTGCGCGAACTGGCCGGAGAAGCCGCCCTGGCGGCCATGCAGGATGCCGGGGTCACCCGGGTGGACGGCATATTTGTGGGCAATATGATGGGCGGGGCCGCCAATCACCAGCAGCACCTGGGCGCTTACATCGCCGATTGGATCGGGATGCGTTACGCCGAAAGCCTGCACGTTGAAGCCGCCTGCAGTTCCGGGGGTGCGGCCTTTCGCAGCGCGGTGATGGCCGTTGCCTCGGGCGAACTCGAAATGGCCCTGGCCGTCGCCGTGGAAAAGATGACAGATTCCCCTTCGGACGAGATCACTGCCCAGCTGGCCACCGCTTCGGATGCCGATTGGGAAGCCGGGAACGGCCTCTCCTTTGTCGCCCTGAATGCCCTGATTATGCAGCGTTACATGCATGAATACGGCTGGAAGCACGAACATTTTGCCCCCTTTTCAATCAATGCCCACGCCAACGCCGTTCACAACCCCTGCGCCCGCTTCCACGAGCCAATCAATGAGGCGGCTTATCTCAAATCCCCCCTCGTGGCCGATCCCATTACCATTCTGGATGCATCCGCAATCGGCGACGGTTCTGCCGCGGCCGTCCTGGTTCCGGTGGAAATGCTCAAGCAATCCGGCTATCCGCATATTATTCGCGTGGTCGGTTCAGCCGCCGCCACCGATACCATCGCCGTGCATAACCGCCGCGACCCGTTGTGGTTGAGCGCCGCTGAAAAATCGGCCAGGCAGGCCTATAACCAGGCC
>Ga0118677_10015725_pt1 | contig 10475 bp, 8 predicted proteins | sample AliMusrvi5mmetaG_FD_86154 | JGI IMG/M metagenome (GOLD analysis project Ga0118677, IMG submission 86154)
GCTCTAGCAAGCGCGGCGTGGCCTGCAGGAATGCCTCATTGAACGCGGCCTTGCCGGCGATTTGGAACGCAATGTCCTTGGAATCCACCGGGTGCTGCTTGCCATCGTAGAAATCCACTTTCACATCGGTGACCGGGAAGCCGGCATAGGGGCCGTGGGAGCAGGCGGTGTTGACGCCTTTCTCCACCGAGGCGACGAACACGCGATCGACATTGCTGCCCACCAGCGAATTGGTGAAAATCATGCCGCTTTCCGCCGGCAGGCTCTCGACGCGCATCCACACCTCGGCGAACTGGCCGGCACCGCCGGTTTGCTTCTTGTGCCGGTATTTCGAATCGCCCTGGCGCTTGATGGTTTCGCGATAGGACACGCGCGGTTCGACCAGTTCCACGTCGACGTTGAAGCGGCGCTTAAGTTCTTCCGCGACGATCTGCAATTGCAGCTCACCCTGGCCGGAAACAATCGTCTGGCCCAGCGATGGATCGAAATGGAATTCAAAGGTCGGGTCTTCCTCGCGCAACACCGACAAGCCCTCGCCGAGTTTATTCAAATCCGCCCGCGATTTGGCCACCAGCGCGCCGCGGGTGTTGGCGGCGGGAAACGCCACCGTGTCGAGCACCACCCGCCGCGACGGCGCGCAGAGCGTGTGGCCGGTTAGCGTGGAGCGCAATTTCACCACCGCGCCGATGTCCCCGGCGTGCAATGCGCCCACCGGCTCGCGGTGCGACCCGTTGACCCGATACAACTGGCCAATGCGCTCGGCCTCGCCGCGGCTGGCATTGTATAACTCGGTGCCCGTGGTCACGTCGCCGCTATACACCCGGAAATACGACAAGGTGCCGACGTGTTGCTCGTGCATGGTCTTGAACACGTAGGCCACCGTCACCCCGTCATCCAGCGACACGGTCATCGCCACCCCGTCCGGCGTGGCGGCCTGCACGGTGGCGCGATCCACCGGCGAGGAACCATATTTGGCAATGAAATCCATCAGTCGCGACACGCCGACGTTGCGCGCGCCGGAGGTGGCAAACACCGGCACCACCAATCCCTTTTGCACCGCGTCATGCACGTGTGCCCGCAGCTCATCCTCGCTCAGAGTGCCTTCCTCGAAAAATTTTTCCAACAATGAATCCTCGGTCTCCGCCACCATGTCGATCAGCTGGCGGTGCAATTCTTGCACCCGCTCCCGCAGCTCGCCATCGGCGGGGCGCTCCTCGTAGCGGCCGCTGCCGTCCTCGGCGAAGGTGATCACCTCGGAGCGCATCACATCGAGCACCGAGCGGAATCCCGGCCCGGCATCCACCGGCAGGGTCATCGGAAACACCCGCGCCCCGTAATGGTCGCGCGCTTCCTCCAAAATCGCGTCAAACTGGGTGCGCTCCCGGTCCAATAGGTTGACCACCAAAAACTTCGGGATGTCATATTCACCCGCGGCCGCCCACACCTCGTCGGCGCCGGTTTCCACCCCATTGACCCCGCTGATGACGATCAAGGCGAAATCCGCCACTCGGATCGCGCTCAGCGGTTCGCTGACGAAATCGGGCATCCCCGGGCAATCGATCGCGTTGATTTCGCGCCCCAGCCATTCGGACGTCAGCACCGTCGCATGGACCGACTGGTGATGCTCTTTTTCATCGGGATGAAAATCGGAAACCGTGTTGCCCTGTTCGATGGTGCCCGCCCGCTGGATGCGCCCCGCGCATACGAGCATCGACTCACACAGCAGGGTTTTGCCGGTCGCGGCATGCCCGACGACGGCAAAATTGCGGATCTCTGGCGCTCGGAAGTCTTTCATATTTGGGAATCGTTGGTGATTTAGGGTTATCGAATGGCTCACAGCGTCCATCCGTTTGCATTTGAGCAATTCCGCCCCCCGCCGTCAACCCCGCGATTGCCCACGCAAAGCCAAGCGCGGCTTTAGGCAAAATCCGGTCACTCGCCGACACGTTAGGCGGGGGGACACGACCCACCCGGCGCCCGCGCGGCAGCGCTTGCCAGCGGCGCGCGACGCGCCGCTGTCAAGCGCGGATCCACCGGAGGCACCGGACGACCCGGCCCGCGTGACCCCACACCCAGGTAAATTCCCCCACCCCGGCTGACTCGCGCCGGCCGCGGCCTGGAGCCGCTCATCGGCTAACCGCGGGGATGGAACTGCCGATGCACCGCCTTGAGCCGCAGCCGGTCCACGTGGGTGTATATCTGGGTGGTGGAGAGGTCGGCGTGTCCTAACAACTCCTGGATCACCCGCAGGTCGGCACCGCCTTCTAGCAAATGGGTGGCGAACGAATGGCGCAGCAGATGCGGATAGACATTTTGCTCGATGCCGGCCAGCGCGGCGCGGCGTTTGACGATTTGGCGCACGCGGTCCGGCGACAAGAAAGTGCCGTGAATGGTTAGGAAAATATGCGATGAGCTGCGATTGGACAGCAGCGCCGGCCGTTCGTTGCGCAAGTAATCCTGAAGCGCGTCGCGGGCCTTGGTGCCGACACGGGCGATGCGCGTCTTGTTGCCCTTGCCGGTGACGCGCAGGAAGCCCTCATCAAAATCCATCATCTCCAAGCGCGCCTGGCACAATTCCGCCAAGCGCAGGCCGGAGGCATAAAACACTTCCAGAATCGCCAGGTCGCGGCGGCCCAGGAAAACCGCGGGGTCGATCGAATCCAGCAAGGTCTTCACCTCCAAGGCGTGCAGGGTTTCCGGCAAGGTCAGATCCGGGCGCGGCGCGATGAGCGGCTCGGCGGGGTCCATCGGCAAGCGCCCTTGACCTGCCAGCCAGCGGAAAAACACTTTCAGATGCACCGTGGTGACGCGCAACGATGCGGCATTGAGCCCCTCGCGCTTGCGCTGGCTCAAAAACTCCGCCAACTCGTCAGTGCCCACATCGCGCAGAACGCTGCCGCGTTTCAGCAGCCAGCCCGCCAGCGCGTCGAGGGTCTGGCGCACCGAAAGCTGATAGGCTTCGGACAGCCCGCGCTCGGTCGCCAAGAAGCGGATCAGGGCATCACTTGCTGGTTCCATGGGTTGGCACCAAGCGTGCGCCGGACGCGTGCGCACGGCAATGGAAACTTCCATGCCGGGGAGAGTTTTCGCGAAGCGGTGAATCCGGCTGCGGCGTGGCCCATGGCGGGCCAATGAGCGATGGACTGCCACGTGCACGGAGCCGACCTGGTGCAGAGTGATCCGGACCTTGCCCACCTTCAGCTTTCCTGATGCCCGACGCGTGTTCAGGAAAATTGCATGAGGTCGTTTGGATTCCAGGCAGGATGGGCGAACCACACTGGTGCGGGCATCTTTGCCCGCAGCCAAGCGGCCCCCGGCTCACGCCTTGCCCCTCCGGCTCAGGATGTCCGACCTAGCTCTGCGCGGCGCTCACCCTCAATTCAGCAGCTAGATTTTCCGGACTTGACACGGTTTGGCGGCGGGGTACTCTCGCGCCACATGAAACGTACTGCCCTCCTCATCGCGTTGTTGGTAAGCGTGTCGGCGCTGTCGGGCTGCGGCTTGGCCAACAGCGTGGCAGGCACCGGCACACGCCTGGTCCAAAGTGCCGGGCACATCGTCGGTCTGTGAGGCAGACCGCTCAGGCGATGCGCGCAACCGTGCGGGCGCCATCTGGCTCCACGGCGAAGCGCCACCAAATGGCATCCGGCGGCAGCAATTCGGCAAATTTGTCGGCCCACTCCACGACGACGACCCCGCCCGCGTCGAGGTACTCATCCCAGCCGAGCGCGAGCACCTCGGCGGCGCTTTCCAGCCGATAGAAATCGAAGTGAAACACGCTCAGCCGCCCGCCCTGGTATTCATGCACCAAGGAAAAGGTTGGGCTGGTTACTTCCAGCGGGCATGCCAAGGCGGCCACCAAGCCCTTGGTCCAGTGAGTCTTGCCGGCGCCCAGACCGCCCACCAGAGCGACGACCGCACCGGCCGTTAGGGTGCCCGCGGCGGCCCGCCCAAGGTCCACCATTGCCGCCACGCTTGCCGCACGTCCTTGCATCGGCGTGGTCCCAACCTCAAGCAGCCCACTGCGGCCGCCCGCCAATTCACCGCTGGCCCCACTCATGGCTTTTGCGCAACCAGGCGGAAGCGCGCGTGATACGTGCCGTTGTTGAATTTGCGGCAGCAGGCGTAGCAGGCGACCGTGCGGCGGATCGGTTTGACGCGCTGCAAGGTGGTCAAACAATGCGGGCAAACGTAGGTGTAGTTGCGTTTCATCCGCCGGCGCTTGAACGGCAGCGTGTGATACGGCTGCTCGCCGGGAATGCCCAACTCGATGCAGGCGGCCTGCCATTCCGGCCCGTGCGGCTCGGTGTAACGCCGCCCGGCCCGCTCATAAGCAATGAGGTGGGCGAGTTCATGCTTGAGGGTGCGCCAAAGCTCTTCCGGTGGCAGGGGCTTGAGTTTGGGATTGAGCTCAATGGCGCGGTCAGGCCACCAGGCACGGCCCGCGGTCGTTTGCATCCGGGAGTTCCAGGAAACCCGCACACGCCGAGACAACTCGTTCAAATTGAGCATTTTGCAAGTCTCAACACACCATGCTGTCAGACCGCTGTCCTCATTCGCCGGGCGCTCCTGAACCGGTGCCGGAGCGGCCCGCACGCGCAGCCACGAGACCCATCGGAATTCCAGCTGTGACAGCACGCGGCCCATGCGCCCATTGGTACCAGCAATCCAAGCGACTGGCAACAAGAGCCTCACACTTATTGCAAAACTTTTCGTTTTTTGCATTGCCAGGCACCACCGTGCGGGTCAATCTCCGCGCCCCGCGATTCAATCTCTCTTCCCACGATGTCCAAGCACAACAGCCTCAAATCCAGCGCCTCCGTAGGCGGCAAACGCTCCGTCCTCAAACGCTTCGAGCGCGTCAAACTCCTCCGCGAGCGTGGCGAATGGAAAGACGGCCGCTCGCCGGTGGGCTTGCCCAAGACGAAACACGAGGGGTAACCGCCCCGCGGGTTCTCCTCTGCTGCACGCGCGGATCCGCCTCGGCTCCGCGCCTTTGGTATTTCAAGCCACCCCCACCCATGACCGACGGAACCCGCCTCAACAAATACCTCGCCTCCTGCGCCATCGGCTCGCGCCGCGCCTGCGATGCCTTGATCCAGGCCGGCCGCGTCGAGGTCAACGGCAGCTGCTGCACCAAGTTGGCCACCCGCATCCAAGCGGGCGATCATGTCAAGGTGGACGGCCGGCGGGTGGCGCCGCGCGACGTGACGGTGGTGGCATTTCACAAACCGCGCGGCTACGTGTGTTCGCGTGAGGATGAACTTGGCCGCGATACGATCTACGCGCTGCTGCCTGGCTCGCTGCACTCATTGCACCACGTCGGGCGACTCGACCGCGATTCGGAGGGCCTGCTCATTCTAACAAACGATGGCGATCTCTCGCAACGCCTGATGCACCCGTCCAAATCGGTGGAAAAGGAGTACCTTGTCACGGCCAATCAATCGTTTGAAAACGCCCACCTCGATCAGTTTCTTGAAGGGGTCTACACCGAAGGGGGCAAATTGCGCGCCAAAGCGATTGAACGGCTCTCGGCGCGGCGCATCAAGGTGGTGTTGGATCATGGCGCCAAACGCCAGATTCGCCTGATGTTTGAAACCATGGGCTATACCGTCACCAAGTTGCTGCGGGTGAGAATCGGCCAATTGTGGCTGGGCGATCTGGAGCCCGGGCACTGGGCGTTGCTCACTCCGCCGGAGGTCGCCATGCTGTTAGGCAGTGCCGCCCCAACGCGCAAGCGCGCCGGCCCGCCGCCGGGCCGAAAAAAAGACGCATAACTGCTGTTGGTCTCTTGCCATCTGGCGCAATGTCAATTAGAACTTAGGCTGCGGCGCTTGTAGCAGGCCCTTTCTCACAACCCTTGCCCCCCTTTGGATATCCCCATGAGCCACTCCCCAGCCCCCCCGGAAACCTCAACCTCGGCAGCCACTTCCATTTTTCTTCCGCCCAAGGAATTTGCCGCCAAGGCGCGCATCCCTTCGCTGGCCGCTTACCGCTCGCGCTATGAGGCATCCATCGCCGACCCCGAGGCGTTCTGGGCCGCCGAGGCCAAGGAGCTCCTCTGGCACAAGCCCTGGTCCAATGTGCTCGAATGGCAAATGCCCTTCGCCAAATGGTTCTCCGGCGGCAAACTCAATGTCTGCGAAAATTGCGTCGACCGTCACGCCGCCGGCCCGCGCAAGAACAAGGCCGCCATCATCTGGGAAGGCGAACCCGGTGACCAGCGCGTCATCACTTACGGCCAGCTCCACAAGGACGTGTGCCGGTTTGCCAACGTGCTCGAAGCCAATGGCATCAAAGCCGGCGAGCGGGTCATCATCTACATGCCGATGGTGCCCGAGGCGGTGGTTGCCATGCTCGCTTGCGCGCGCATCGGCGCGGTCCATTCGGTCGTGTTCGGCGGCTTTTCCAGCGAAGCCATCTACGACCGCCTCGAGGACTCTGGCGCGGTGGCCATCCTCACCGCCGATGGCGGCTGGCGCCGTGGCAAGGTCGTTGCGCTCAAGCCGGCGGTCGATGAGGCGGTGGCCAAGTACCGCAAAGTCAGACGCGTCATCGTGCTCAAGCGCTGCGGCAACGAGGTGACGATGACCCCCGACACCGACGTGTGGTGGCACGATGAGATCGCACAAGTGACGGCCGCGCACACGGCCAAGGCGTTTGATGCCGAGCATCCCCTGTTCATTCTCTACACGTCCGGCTCGACCGGCAAACCCAAGGGCATTTTACACACCTCCGGCGGTTACCTCACCGGCACCTACGCGACCTGCAAGTATATCTTCGACCTGCGCGACGAGGACGTCTTCTGGTGCACTGCCGATGTCGGCTGGATCACCGGCCACTCGTATATCGTCTACGGCCCGCTGGCCAACGGCGCCACCCAGGTCATGTATGAAGGCGCGCCTAACCATCCGGATTTCGGCCGCTTCTGGCAAATGATCGAAGCTTACGGAGTGAGTGTCTTCTATACCGCCCCCACCGCCATCCGCGCCTTCATCAAGGCCGGCGACGCCTTCCCCGCGGCCCACGACCTGTCATCACTGAGGTTGTTGGGTTCGGTCGGCGAGCCGATCAACCCGGAAGCTTGGACCTGGTATCACCAACACATCGGCGGCGGCCGCTGCCCGATTGTTGATACCTGGTGGCAGACGGAAACCGGGGCGATCCTCATTTCGCCGTTGCCGGGGGCCACCCCCTGCATTCCGGGCTCGGCGACCCTGCCGTTTTTCGGCATCGACGCGGCCATCCTCGATGACAGCGGCAAGGAATGCGGGCCCAACCAGGACGGCCGCCTGGTCATCCGCAAACCCTGGCCCGCCATGACGCGCACCATCTACAACGATCCGGAGCGTTTCAAGAAAACCTACTGGTCGGATTTTCCCGGCCTCTACACCACCGGCGACGGCGCGCGCCGCGATGAGCACGGCAATTTTTGGATCATCGGCCGGCTTGACGACGTGCTCAATGTTTCCGGTCACCGGCTCGGCACTGCCGAAATTGAAAGCGCGCTGGTGTCCCATCCGGCCGTGGCTGAAGCCGCTGCGGTCGGTCGGCCCGATGAGATCAAGGGCCAGGCGGTGGCGGTGTTCGTCACCCTCAAGGCGAATTTTGCCGAATCCGAGGCCCTCCGCCAGGATTTGCGCAACCACGTCGGCCACATGATCGGAGCGCTCGCCAAGCCCGATGACATCCACTTTGCGGCGGCCCTGCCCAAAACCCGCTCCGGCAAAATCATGCGCCGCATCCTCAAGGAACTGGTGTGTACCGGCGAAGTCACCGGCAACATCACCACGCTTGAAGATTTCTCGGTGGTGGCTACACTGCAGCGCAGCATTTCCCGCTGAACCCACCCCTTGCCGTCAACCGGACTGCCTTCCATGACCACCACCCGCTACTTCATCGCCCGCTTTGCCCAAGCCTTCGGCATTTTCCGCCGCAACCAGCGCATGGGCGACGCCGCCAGTGAAATGCACCTGCTGCGCGAAGCCGAGGCCCAGTTAGGCATGGAGGTCTGGGAGAAAGTGGATTCCATCGAACGGCTCTCGATCGAATACTGGAATCTGCGCAAGCTCGTCAAAGACCGCGACGCGGTGCTGGCCCAACTTGAGGATTGCGAAAAGCGCCTCGAGGAAACCCATAAGGGCCGCTCCGACTTGCTCAATGCCTCGCCAACCCCGCAGACGAGCCTGTACGATGATCGCATTGCCATCATCTCCGCACTCGAGGACCTCACCCGCGAGCGCGATCTCATTGTCACCAAGGCCCGCGATGTCCGGCGCATCTACGACGGCCTCAAAATCAAAATCGAGGTCCTAACCAAGGAGCGCAGGCCGTCGCCGGAACACAGCGCCGAGCTCGAAACCGTCAAACAACGCCTTGCCGAGCTCAAGCTCCAGTTTGTGGCCCTCAAGGATGAGCGCACCCTGGTGGGGGTTAGAATTGAAGAGGGCGACAAGCAACTCGACCAAATCGACCTCGACATTGAGGCGTTCAAGAGCGAGCGCCGCTCGCAGGCCTCGGAAATCTTCAAAGTCATTGGCGAGGCCAACCGGGAAATCTCCTCGCTGCGCGCCGAACTCGGCGTGCTCGACACCCGTATCCGCCAGCTCCAGGGCGAAATCGGCCGCTACGTCAGCCGCCACTCGTACAATGACAAGCATTGTGCCGAAACGGTCAAGGCCCATCGCGGCCTCATCGAGGTGATGCGCGCGTTGCGCCGCTCCGTCGCGCTCAACCACCGCCTCGGCGGCATGTCCTGAGCCGCCGAGGCGGCGCAGGACTCGCCCACCGCGCCATGACGGCCCGCACCGCCGATCTGCTAGGCTGCGGCTATGGCCACCCACAATTCCCGTCTGCCGCGCCAATATCAACAACTCCACGCCCGCTCCCGCAGCGAAGCCGTCGCCGCTTACCATAGTTGCGCCCCCCGGCTGCAAACCACCAGAGTGATCAAATGAAACGACAAACCTGCTTGATAACTTGTTGCCTGATGACCCTCGTCGCCAGGTCGGAGGAAACGCCCACAGCCGGCAACCCGATCGCCGCGGCACAGGTCTTTATCGAGAACCGCTGCATCCGCGTCGGCGTCGACCTGCAGGTGGGCGGAGCCATCACCCATGTGTCAGAACCCGGCGGCGCGAATCTCATCAACTCGTTCGACCTGGGCCGCCAAATCCAGCAATCCTACTACTCGGGACCACCCAACTATCAGCGGGAAGGCAAACAAAAGAGCCCCGATTGGAGCGGCTTCCCGTGGAATCCGATCCAAACCGGCGATGCCTATCATCATGGCTCAAGGGTCGTCGAGCACCAGGTCCGCGATGGGCAACTCTATGTCAAGACCGTGCCCATGCTCTGGCCGATGAATAACGATCCAGGTGAATGCGTGATGGAAACTTGGATCACCTTGACACAGGATGCCCCCAGCTTCCAGTACCGCGCCCGTCTAACCAATGCGCGAAGCGACACGACCCAGTACGGCCCGCATCCGCAAGAGGTTCCGGCGATCTACGTGAACGGTCCCTGGCACAAGCTCATGACCTATGCCGGGGATCGCCCGTTTGCAGGTGGCGCACTTGTCGAGGTGCGCAATGACCACCACGAACCCTGGCCATGGGTGCATTTCGTGGCGACCGAGGGCTGGGCGGCCCTGGTCAACGACGCCGACTCCGGCATTGGCGTGTGTGCTGCCACGGTGAGCGAATTCCACGGCGGCTTCTCCGGCCAACGCGGCAGCGGCGGCGAGAAATCCGCCAACACCGGCTATATGTCCCCCATCGCAACCGAGATTCTCGATCACCAAATCGTTTACGAATACTCCTGCAGAATGGTCTTGGGCAACCTCGAGCAAATCCGTGCCGAGGCTGCGCGGCTGATGCCAAAAACCTTGCCAGCATGGACCTTCGACTCCTCACGCCGCGGCTGGACCTACGAGAATGGCGGCGACGCAGGCTGGCCGCTGGCGGGCCGGGGTCTGGCGGTGAGCGCCACGGATGTCTCCCGCCCGGCGCGCCTGGTCGGCCCTATCACATTCTGGCGCGCCGAGGCCGCAAGCCAGGTGGCGTTGCGGGTCTCATCGCAGGCCGCCACCACCCTCAAGCTCTTCTGGCGCGGCATGCCCACCGTGGCGGTCGCCAAGAACAGCGATTGGGGGCCCTGGAAAGCCCAGTGGTGGAAACCAGAATATTCCACCGACGTCAAGATTCCCGCGGCTACCCGGCAGTGGGTGACGGTCAAGCTCGCCGGCTTGCCAGGCTACAGCGGCGGCATGACCGGCTTGGCCATCGATGTGCCGGGCGGGGTGGCTATTCACGACGTGCGACTTGGCGGCGACGGCACGCAGGCGGCGCCCTGACCCGAGTTTCTTATCATGAGGCTGCAGCCCTTGATGTTGCAGGGATTCGTTTCAAAAGGCACTACAAAGTCGTTCTCGTTTTCATTTTCATTTCGGTTTCATTTCATGATGAATTTTCTGG
>Ga0118677_10015730_pt1 | contig 10473 bp, 7 predicted proteins | sample AliMusrvi5mmetaG_FD_86154 | JGI IMG/M metagenome (GOLD analysis project Ga0118677, IMG submission 86154)
TCGAGGTTTTCGCAAAGAGCCTCTCGCAAGGGCAGCTCAAGGCACTGGGCGTGCGTCGCGACACCAGGACCGGCAACTGCTCCTCGCCCGACCAGACCACCTTCAGCCGCATGATGTCCAACGTGAATGCCGACATGGTGGAAGAGGTTCTCATCGAATGGCAGCGGCGCATCCGCGGTCCGGTTCCCGCCAACGAAACGGTGGCCATTGATGGCAAACAACCCAAACACGCCGGCGGTCACAACGTCGTGACCGCCGTCACCACGCCATCCCAGCATTACCTCGGCTGCGAGCTGGTGGAGGACAAAAGCAACGAGATCCCCGCCGCGCGCCGGCTCATCGCGCGGCTCGACCTTGATGGAAAACTCGTCTCGCTGGATGCCATGCACAGTTGCCAGCAAACCGCGCGTCAACTCGTTCTGGACGCCGGAGCGGATTACTTGCTGACCATCAAGGAAAACTCTCCGGAGATCAAAAAGCGCATCGAGTCGAAACTGCCCGATCCGGGCTCCCCCCTTTTGTCCCGGAACAGCATGCCGGACGCAGCGCCGGGCACCATCGCGAGGAAAAGAAACGCAAATGGGTGAAACGCCAGTTGGTATGCGCGGCGACCACCGGCGAAGAACTGCTCTTTCCTTGCGCCGGGCAAATCGCCCGGCTGCACCGCCATCGCACGGGACGCAAACCCGAAACGGTCTGCCTGGTCACCAGCCGCCCGGCATCCGAGCTGTCGCCGGAGCAATGGCTTGAGGCCAACATCGACCACTGGGGGATCGAAACCGGGCTTCACGCCCGGCTCGATGCCTCGCGTCATGACGACCGTTGTCGACTGCGCAATGCCAAGCCCTTGCGGTTACACTCCATGTTCACCCGAGTGGCCAACAGCCTATGCTGCGAATGGCTGTCGCGGCATCCCAAACCCCAACACTTCACCACCACCGACTTCCGCGGCGTCATGGCTGCCGATCATGACCGCGCCGCCATCGCCCTGGTCACCAGTGCCAGACCCCGCCTACCCAAGCCAAACCCAACACGATCCTCTCGTGCATAGGCGCTGGTCCTGAGCCGATTTCCCCGCTTCCGCCTTGACCCCCGGTGCCGCCACCGCGAGTCTTGCCGAGTTATGAAAAATTCCCTACTAACTCTGTTTGCCAGCGTTGCCATCGTCGCGGTCTGCCAGGCCGAAAGCTACACCCTCAAACTCACCCGCCCTGAGAAGGTTGGCAACAAGGCCGAGGTCTCCGCCAAAGGCACCGACCAAATTTCCCAAAAGACCGCGGTCGGCGGAGAAGTGGTCAAGGACGAGAAAACCTACGGGAGCGGTTCGCTCGATGCGGTGCGCGAGGTCCTCGCCGTCAGCGCCAAGGGCAAGCCGACCAAGCTCAAGTTCACGGTCAAGTCCCTCCAATACACCGCCGACAAGGATGTCGCACCCAAGGAGATCCTTGCCGGTGGCAAGGAAATCATCGCAGTCGTGAAGGGCAAGGAGAACTCCTTCACCATCGATGGCGACGCAGCCGACGAAACGATGACCAAGGCCCTCAAACTCGTCATCTCGCTGGGGGACGAAAGCAATGCGACCGATGCGGATGCCATGTTCAACACCAAGCAGCCCCACGCGGTCGGCGACGAATGGGATGCCGGCATCGACGAACTGATCAAGTCCATGGGCGCTGACACGCCGATTCAATTCGATCCGAAAGCCTGCACGGGTAAAATCAAGCTCGAGCGGGTCGAAAAGGTCAATGGCATCGAGTGCTGCATCCTCACCGGTTCCATCACCCTGCTCGTCCCCCCCGCCGTGCGCGGCGTGCCCGAAGGCACCGATTTCACCGGTTCCACCGTCAAGATCTCGCTGAACTGCCCGGTGCCCACGGATCCGGCCGCGCCCGAAATCGGCGGCAAATTTGTCATGGACATGGCGCTCAAGGCCGACATCAACACCCCGAATGGCGGCAAGGGAAAGTTCAACATGGCTAACAAGATGGTGCGCGAGGAAAGCGCCAAACCCGTCAAGTAATCCTAACAACGCACGAATCCCATGGCGAAACGAATTTCCGAACTTGCCCAATCGCTCAAGCAGCTCGGACAAATCCAAGTGATGGAGTGGGATTTCATGGGCCTCATGAATACGAACATCAGGGAGCTGGAGATCGGCCGTTCCCTGAGGCGGCTGGGCAGAATCAATGTCATCGAGTGGGATTTCAGAACGGTCCTGCCTGCGGTGAAGAGAATGGCAAACCAAGAGGTTGATATCATCGACATCGTCAGGCGGACTGCCCAGTACAAGGTGATGGAGTGGGATTTCAGGAGTGCCTTGCCGGCTGACGGCAAGTCCGCGCCACGAACTCCGGCGGTGCCATTGGCAAAGCGGATAAGCCAGGCCGAAATGCAGGCGATCACCTTGCGCCTGAGGAACTTTCTGCAATTCGTGGTCGTCAAGTTGATCGATGAGCCGAACCACGCCCAGATCAAGGTTGCGGAAATCGGGCCCAATGTGCTGCGCTTCAAACTGGTTCTGGTGAATCGGGATGTGACGATGCTGATTGGCCGGGAGGGATTCACCGCTGCCGCAATCCGCAGCATCCTCAAAGCCGCCGCCGGGAAGCATGGGGTGCATGCGCTACTGCAGATCCATTCGCATGAGGAGGAAATCGCGCTGAATGCAAGAATGGAATTGGCCGCAAAAGATCGCAAGGAACGCAAAAGCAGAACATTGTGAATGTATTTGAGCCATGCTGGAGGTCACCCTGAAGGTGAATCGAGGTGTCTCCATAAATCATTCTCTTTGTGTTCATTGCGTTCTTTTGCGGCTAATCATCTTCCTTTTAAGGAAAGCGCGTTGACCGCAAGACGCTCGAAATCCCCTGCGCGCAAAATCCGCTGCGAAAAATCCGCTTGCACGCCGTGGCGTTGGGTGCTAGAACCCGACCCATCATGAAACAGCAAGTCGTCGGTCTGGCAGTTTGGTTTCCGTGGTTTTTAGTGGCATCCGCACAAACATCGCTGCCCGAGGCGGTGCCCGGGCCGTTCGGGCCGATGCCGGCGCCTATCACCGCAGGTCCGGCGCTGCCGGTGGCCCCGATGGAGGCCGCGGCGCCCGCCGTCAACGATTGCAGCAACGCCGGCGCACTGCTCAAGAGCCTCGGCATCAAACTCACCGCGGATCAAGTCAAGCTGCTAGATGCGCAGCGGTTTCTGCTCCTCCCGATCGAAGCCACCGCGCTGGCGGAAGAGCTGCCAAAACCCGAGGATGAAACTGCCGACTCCTTCACCAGCGATGAAATGCTCAACGCCTTCTCGATGCTCGGCGGTGCCGACGATGCCATGAGCCGGACCCCGGCGAACACCCGCCTCATCACCCCCGACCTTGCCCTCCACGCCTGGCACCGCGGGTTTTCCCGCGCCCTGGAAACCATCGAGCGCCGCCGCCTGCACACGCTTCTAACCACATTTTTGGCCGCAACCCTCAAGAACGCCCGCGAACTGCGTAGCGCCTCCTCCGGTGCGGTCGCCGAACGCCTGGCATGGACCGAAGCCCGCTTTGCCGCCCCGTGGATTCTGCTAGGCGCGCCCGACCCGAAGAGCGCCGCGCCCCAGTTCGACGACAATGGCAAGCCGATCAAAAAGGCCGCGGCCACTCCCTATGCGGACATTGTCAACGAGCGGCTCGCCCAAGCGTGCAAGCAACTGCCTAACAACGTCGCCGCGGCGCTCAAGCAGGAAATCGCACTGGTGCTCGCCGCCGAGGGCATGAAGAAGTCGCCACTGTTCGGCGAATATGCCCCGGACAAGCCCGCCGATTACTCGCAGTTCAAGCCGCGCTCGCACTACACCAAGTCCCCGGCGCTTGGCGGGTTCTTCCGCGCCATGATGTTCCTCGGACGCAACGGCTACGAACTCAAGACTCCAGCGGCTATCGGCGATGCCACTCTCGCCACGCTGGTCATGGCCCGCATCCCATCCAAGGAAAAGGCCGCGCCCATCGCCACCTGGAAGCAGGTGATGGAAATCACCGGCTTTTTCGCCGGCCAAAGTGATGACATCACCTACACCGAGTTCAGCACCTGGCTCAAGACCACGCTTGGCAGCTCCACCTTCACTCCGGCCTCCGCCATCGCCGAAGCCTCCACCGCCAAACTCACCGCCGACCTGACAAAACTGCGGCCGCCCCTCATCGTTTCCGCGCCGCATGCCGACCTAACAACATCTCCGGACAGCGAGCCGCCGTCGTTCCGCATCTTCGGCCAACGCTTCACTTGGGACGCCCGCGTGCTCGACCGCCTCACCCGCGGCTCACCCGCGGAAATGCCCACGCTGCCCACCACCGTGATGATTCCCGCGGTGTTCGGCGACGCCTGCGCCGAGAAAATTTCGCGCGAATTCCTCGCCGCCGATCCCGCCAAGGGCTCCGCGTTTACCGCCGAGTTCGATCGCCGCCTGCCCGAAATCCGCAAGGAACTCGCCACCGCCAACTTCTCCTCCATGGCCGCCGAACAACTCCACGTCATCGCCATGTTGGCCCGCCCGCGCAATGACAACTTCCCGGCCTTCATGACCTCCCCGGCATTCCGCGCCAAGAACATCGCCTCCATGCTCGGCTCCTACACCGAACTCAAACATGACACCGTGCTCTATGCCAAACAAGTCTATGCCGAAATGGGCGAAGGCGGCGAGGCCGACGTCAAGCCGCCGCCCCCGCCGCACGGACTCGTCCAACCCGATGTCGCGTTCTGGCGCGAAATGGAACGCCTCGCCCGCTTCACCGACACCGGCTTCACGCGCAACAAGCTCCTGCCCGATGCGGGCGAGGAGTTCTCCCGCTTCAAACGCTTCGCCGACGCCATGAAACGCTTCCGCGTCATCGCCGAAAAACACGTCGCGGGCACTGCTCTAACCGAAAAGGACTGGGAAACGATCCGCACCACCGACCTTTCCTTCATGGCCGATCCGCTCGAACCCATGGACCAGGTCAAGCCCGGCGACGGCAAGTGCGCCCTGGTCACCGATGTTCTAACCGACGCCGGCGGCGGCAGGATCCTTTGCGAGGCCCTCGGCCGTCCGCTCATCATGCTCGCCCTGGTCGGCGGCAAGGACGGCAAGCGCATGATGGCCGGTCTAGCCTACAACTATCTTGAATTTCCGCGGCCCTTGGCCGAGGGCCGCCTAACCGATGAGGAATGGCGCTCTAACATCTACATCGCGCAACCCAAGCTGCCGGCCCGCGCCGCCTGGGATGTCCCGCCCACCGTTCCCGTCTCCCTGCCCCGTGCCGGGAACTGACGTCAAGAGGGCAGTGGGGCACGAGCGGCCCGCCCCGTGAGTCAAGGAGCGTGGGCGTCCAGCCCATGTGTTAGACAAAACGCCACATAGCGCGCAAGCCCTCCCCGTCGCGGCGCTCTTCCAGAAGGGACGCGGACGGCCCGCCCAATACTGTGTACTTAGGCGATGCAGGAACGAGACAGGAAGAGGCGGCGGGCGTTCGGCGAGCTCAGCCGAGCTGCAGGATGCCCGCGCCACAGGTGGCCCGGGCATCCTGCCCGGAGCCTCTGTTCAAACAGCCAAGAGTCCTAAGTAAACGGTATTGGACGCCCCGCCCGTGAGTCAGTCCCCGATTTCAACTCTCGGGACTCCCTCAAGGAAGTATGCCTAGCCCGCGGACGCGCAGCATGCTAGAATTCCCGCCTGATGAAACCTCAAGGCATTGGCACGGCGGTCTGTCTAACTTGGATACTCGCGTCAGCCGCGCATTCCGTCCTCGCCGCAGCCGCGCCGCCGCCCTATCCGCCATTTTACGAGTCTCCGGACTTGTTCCGCCAGGCGATTGCCACAGCGGAACGCACCACCCAGCCGCTGGCGCAGAAAATCACCGGCATCTCCGTGCCGCATCACCTGCTTGCGGCGGACATGATCGCCACCACCTTCCGCCTTGCGGCGCGTCAGAAGCCCGCCCGAATTGTCATTCTGTCCCCGGACCACTTCCGCCGTGGCACCACGCTCATTTCCACCACCACGCGCCCGTTCCAAACGCCGCTCGGCGAGGTAACGATCGATGTGCCGGCCGTCCGCGTGTTGTTAGAAAGCGGGTTGGTGACCGAGTCCAATCTGTTTTCCCATGAACACGGCGTGCAGGCGCTGCTGCCGTTCGTCATCAACACGTTTCCGAACACTCCGGTGGTGCCCTTGGCGCTGGACATCCGCTCGACACCGGAGGAATGGGAAAAGTGTGCCACGCTGATCCAGGCGATCATCACTCCCGAGACGCTTATCATCCAATCCACTGACTTCTCGCACTATCTAACACAAGCGGTGGCCGCCACCCGCGACCAGCAAACCCTGATGCTTCTGGCTGCCGGAGATATTGATGGCATCCGCAACCTCAGCCAACCCGACAACCTCGACTCCAAAGCCGCGCAATGGTTGCAAATGACGCTGCAGCGCCGCATGTTCAAGGCTCTGGCACCGGTGGTTGTGGATAACCGCAACGCCATTCGCTATGGCGGCCGCCAGGATGAACCGCGCACCACATCCTATATCACTCAGCTCCACTCACCCGAATTCATCCCTGCGGCCGGCCTGCCCGGATCCGCCTGGTTTTTCGGTGGCGACACGCATTTCGGCCGCCACGTCGCCACGGCTTTCGCCGATCCCGGCCGCGCCGAAAAGGCGGCGTCGGCCATCCTGGCCATTACCGGCGGCCGCCCGCTCGTCGTCAACATCGAGGGTGTTCTGCTAGATGAAACCCCCTCGGCGTTCACGCATCCGATGCGCATCGGCATGGTCGCGGAGTTTTCCATCAGCCAACTCAAGGTGCTCCACGTCAGCGCCGTGTCCATCGCCAACAATCATTCGCTGGATTTCGGCAGGCCCGCCCGCGTCCACATGCGGGAGTTGCTCGAAAAGGCCGGCATCAGCGTCCTCGACGAAGGGCCGCCCATTGAGGTGGGACCGTTGCGGGTCGCCGCCGCCACGGACGTCGTCAACAGTCCGGAACCGGCGAATGCCATACTAACAGAAGCGTCGTTCGACGGCTGGCGTCAGGCGGATGCTAACAAGCCGCTGGTCGCCTTCCTCCACTGCGGCAGCGAATACGCCGACGCCCCCGGTCCGCGCGAGCGCCTGTTAGCCGGATGGGCGGAGCAGGCCGGGGCGAGTCTGATTCTCGGGTGTCATCCGCACCGGCCCTCGCCGGGCTGGGAGCGCGGGGACAAATCGCTGCGCTGGTTTTCGTTAGGCAATCTCATCTTCGACCAGACCGATCCGAAAAACGGCGGCGGACTCATCGAGGTCCGCTGCTTCGAGCAAGGCACCTGGACCGCCCGCTGGTTTCCGGTGGGGAACTTGTACCGTGGTTTCCGCATTTCCGACTAACTCTGGCAAGACCGGAAGAGAAACCACGGATTGCACGGATTACGCGGATTATGAAAGAGTTATTCATCAGTCCTTTGCTTGGACGACAAGCGGTGGATCGGACCTATTCGGACGAAGAAAACCACTGAGTGCACTGAGGACCACTGAAACCACTGAGTGATATAAAGATGTCAGTGTCCTCAGTGGGCTTCAGTGACCTCAGTGGTAATATTAGGTGGTCCAACATGTTGAGGTCCAGCCAAAGGACTCGTTAGCCATTGCTATGGGCGGCGATCACCTTGAGCACGTCGGCGGCTTGTTGCTCGGTGGCGGCGGCCAGGTCCCGCCAGACTAGCTTGCCGTCATGGAAGAGAAACGCCTGGCGCTTGGCAAACCCTAACATTCCTGGCACGCCGAACGCGGCGATCAGCTTGCCGGCATCGTCGGCCAGCAACTGGAACGGCAGGCGGTATTTGTCCTGGAACGCTTTCTGCGCCTTCACTGAATCGGTGCTCACGCCGAAGACCTTGACCGCTAGGTCTGTTAGGCTGGCGAAGGCGTCGCGCAAACTGCAAGCTTGTTTGGTACAGCCGGGGGTGTCGGCTTTCGGATAGAAGTAAACCAGCACATAGCCGGAACTCGCGGCCGCGAGGTCCACCGGGACTCCGTCCTGGTCGGGCAGGGTCACGGCGGGCAGCGCGGCGCCCACCGCCAGCGGGTCGGCCTTGGCAGGCGAGGTGATCAGCGCGACGACCGAGGCGGTCAGGAATTGGACAAGGTGGCTCATGAGGGGGAAGATCGCATCGGAAGTTGGCGGCGCAAGCGGTGGAATTGCGGCGGTCTGTGACCGTCGCGGGCCATGATGAAGCATTGGAGCGGCGGTGCTCTTCATTGGCTACGGCGCTCACAGAGCGCCGCAATCTGCATTATCGAGCATCGCGAGGTGCGTCCCATCCGCAATGTGACAATTTTGTCACACAAAACTCGTTCCGCTCACCGTGTCGTTCGCCATCAATTCGCCTTGCCTGCGCCACAGCGGCGCAAGGCTCACGAACATGAAGACCCTCAGCACACTACTTACCGTCGCCGCCATGCTCACCATGGCCAACGCCCAAACCCTCAGCCTCAAAGGCAGTGACACCCTCGGAGCCAAGCTCATTCCGCAGCTCGAAGAAGGCTTCAAGGCCGCCGGCAACACCAGCGTGAAGTTCGAGATTGCCGCGGAAGGATCCACCACCGCCTTTCCGGCCCTGGCCAATGGCACCGCCCAGCTCGGCATGTCGTCGCGCAAGGTCAAGGAGGAGGAGCGCACGTTCTGCCGCACCAAGGGCGTCACCCTCGATGAACACCAGATTTGCTATGACATGATCTGCGTGATCGTGAACAAGAACTCCCCCGTCGCGAAACTGACCAAGGCCCAGGTCGCCAAAATCTTCACCGGCCAAGTCAAGGATTGGTCGGAAATCGGCGGCGCCCCGGGCAAAATCTCCATCTATACCCGCAACACCTCCTCCGGCACCTACAAAGACTGGCAGCACCTCGCCATGGACGGGCGCGATTACCCCTCCAGTGCGCTCAAAATGGCCGGCAACGAGCAAATCGCCCAGGAAGTCGCCAAAAACAAGGGCGGCATCGGCTACGTCGGTCTCGCCTATTCGAAGACCGCCGGCACCAAGGCGCTGGCCATCGACGGCGTCGAACCGGTGGCCAAGAATGCTGAGAAATACACCTACTCGCGCCCCTGCTTCCTGTATTCCCCGGACAAGCCGACACCCGAGGCCGCCGCGTTCATGGCCTATATTGAATCTCCCGCCGGACAAGACATTGTCCGCGCCGTCGGCTTCATCCCGGTCAAGGATCTCAAATGATCCCTGGGGAGCGCCGGCGTCCCGCCGGCTGTGTGCGGCATCCTGCCGCACACTCTTCAGCGCATGCGCAGCGAAACACCCGACCATCGGCGATTTGACACCCCGTTCTCTAACATTCCACCCGCCGTTCCGATTTGACTCTCGCTTCAGGGCATCATAGAAACGGGCACCGCTTGCACATTGGCGGTGCCCGTTTCATGCTTTCCCTCATCTGATCATCTTGCATGCCGAAGACCGCCCACGCCCTCCATCGTTTCAGCAGGAAAGGCTTCTCGCTGGAGAAGGCGATCAAGTTTTTCTTCGCCTCCAACGCCGGTCTAACCATCGTCATCCTCGTGCTCATCATCGTTTTCCTGCTCAAGGAAGGCGTGGGTTTTTTCCCCGGCTACCGTCGCGAGCTGGAGGTCTATCGCGTCGCGGGGCTTGAATTCGTTGATTTGTCGCGCAGCAACCTCAGCGCCCACGAACAACTCGCCAGCGTCCTCAACCGCGCCTACTTCGCGCAAATCAACGGCCAATGCGCGCATGAATTGAAACGCTCCCAGGAGGCCGCGGCCGTGTTCAACGCCTTTTCCGACCGCACCTCCGCCACCCGCGACCTGATCGTCAGCAACCTCGATGCCGGCATCGAGCCCCACTCGCAGATGCTCGCCACCCTGCGCCAAAACCACGCCGCCAGCACCCAACAGGCTCTCGCCGCACTGCCCGCCACGCCTGATCTAACCAGCTCCGAGCGCGCCGCGCTGATCGACTCCATCGCCACCCGCGAGGTCACCGCCAAGGACGACCCGCCGCTGGTTGCCGCCTTCGCCGCACAATATGCCGACGCCCAGCAGGAACACGCCAAACCCTTGACCGGGCTGCGCGACACCATCGACGCGTTCGAGGCCGCGGGCACCGAACTTTCCTCGCTGGTATCCGCAATGACCGAGGCGGTCACCGCCACCAAGGAGGCGATTCAAAACGCCGACATTCTCGAAAAGGATCGCAACAGCCTGCTCGCCGCCGCCGCCCATGCCAAGGACCCCGCCGCACGCGAGAAACTTCTGGCCGACGCGCGCACCTCGCTGGCGGAGAAACCCGACATCGACGGGCCGATGCGTGCCCTCATGTTGCGCAAACCCGCGTGCATCGCCGCCCACACCGCGCTGCGCCAAACCTGCGCCGCGATCCTCGACAAGCTCCCGCCCGCCCTCTCCCAACCCGAGGCCGATCACCTGCTGCGGGCCGCCCGCAAGGCCACGCCGCCGTTTCT
>Ga0118677_10015731_pt1 | contig 10473 bp, 10 predicted proteins | sample AliMusrvi5mmetaG_FD_86154 | JGI IMG/M metagenome (GOLD analysis project Ga0118677, IMG submission 86154)
CTATATTCACAATCCGGACCACTCGCCGTAATTCCGCCCAGGGGAATAGAAACGGCAGTGATCGACCCCAAGTCCGGATATCTCGCCACAGATTTGTGCCCCCAAAAACTGCGTGAAGCTTACTTGACAGGGACGGCGCCAAAGAAAACATGTCCAGACCATCCTGTGAGTCCTGTCACGAATAACCGTCGCAAAAAATAGTGACACTCGCTTTAATGAGACCCAAGCTACAGGAACAAAGTGAACTGGAGCTTGCTGGTCGAATTATCCCGATAGCGAAGCGGTCGGGGTGGTTCATTTTTTCCGGTAATGTCTCACAAAGAGAATGCCGGAAAATCCGAAGCAAAGCAGGCCGCCGACAGACCAGGCGCCGATGCCGATGGCGGTGGGAACAAGATAAAGGGTGGCGCAGCCTACGGCCGGGCCGATAAACAGGCCCGCGCCGATCATCGCCTCATGAAGACCGGCGTTGGAACCATGATTATTCGTTACGTTCATGGAATAGTAGAGGGATGAGTAATAGATGAGCCCGATCGAAAGGCCGAAGCCAACTTGCGCGACTAAAAGCAATTCAATCGATTGCGCCGTGAGAAATCCAAAAAAGCAGACGATCATCAACAGGAAAGACGCCGCGAGCCACTGGAAACGGTAATGCCAACCCGTCCATCGCCAAAAGGCCGCAAAAGCAGCCAGTCGGGCGAACATCCAGACGGAACAGACAATCCCCGCCATGCCCGTTGAAAGAGAAAGTTTTTCCGCAATAGAGGGAATCAACGGGATGACGGTGTTGATCGCCACATAGGAAAAAGGGTTGGCGATCCAGGCCATCCGCAAGAACCGTTTGGCGTCCGCCTCGCAGACCGCCGGTGTTAGGTTCTCCTCTTGACCGTGACGATCATTTTCTTTTCTCAGCAATCTTGCGGCGCATGGCAGCAGGGCAAGTTCGACCGCCGTAAGCCCAAGGGGAAGCCAGAACAAGCTTTCCATGCCCAATTTCTCAATCAGGATACCCGTCGTGAAGTATCCTACCGCAGCGCCGGCAGCCCAGGTGACATTATAGATGCCGACCATCTTCGCGAGCTCCGCGCCTGCCCGTTCACTGATCAGCGTTTCCAGAGCAGGCCAGATAAAACAAACTCCCACTGTCCACAAACAAAACACAAAGACCTGCGCCGTTGCGGTAGCCAATACCATTCCCAGAGCCAGCGACAAAATGACGCCGCCGCAGCCCATGTAAATCAGTCTGATGCACCCATAGCGCTGGGCCAATTTGCCGCCCTGCCAGGCGGCGATGATATAGACAAAACCGCCGAGCGCCGCCGTCAGCAGATTTTCCGCCTCACCGAAGCCGAATGTGCGTCGCAGATAAAAAAAGAGAAAATTGGAATAGTAAACGGCGGCGTAACAATTGATTAATTCGATGAGATAAAATAAAATCTTTGCGGGACTGATCATTATCACCTTTCCAAAAATATCAGGACATCTTTATAGCAATCGCGCCCACAACTATCAAGGCAATAGACAGGCCGCGAATCCAATTAATATGTTCCTTCAGGATTAAGACGGAAAATACCGTGCCGAAGAGAATCGATGTCTCGCGCAGGGCGGCTACAAGGGCAACAGGCGCCAGCGTCATAGCCCAAAGCGCGATACCATAAGAGCCGAAGGTGCAGGCACCGCCGATGAGGCTTTTTTTCCAGTCCTTTGCCATCCGGTAAAATATCTGACTGCCTCCTATGAACGGAATGGCAAAAAAGAAAACCAAGGCCAATAGAAAAAGCATCCAGCCAGTGTAGCTGAAAGCATGCCCGGAGAGCCTTGCGCCCTGTGCATCCACCAGCGTATAAATGACAATCACGATCGCGTTCAAAAAAGCAAGGGCAATGGGCGCCAGTTGAAATCCTTTGGAAAAGCGGAAATCCGCGGTCAGCATTAAAGCCCCGCCCGAAACCAGCGCAATACCCAGCCATCCTCGTAAGGATAATACCTCGCTAAGCAGAATGGAGGCGGCAATAGCCGTTAGTACCGGAGGCAAACCGCGCATGAGCGGATAAACAAGGCTCATATCTCCTTTTTTATAGGCCAGCAATAACACCGTAAAATAAACAATATGAATAACAACAGATGCTCCAAGATACGGCCAGCAAGGCTGCAAAGGTAAAGGAACGAATGGCAGAAATACCACACCGATAACAGCGCTTCCCGCTACGATCAAAACTGTGTTTGTTAAACTTTCCGACTCTGACTTGAGCAGGATATTCCAGCTGGCGTGTAGAGCTGCAGCAAAAAGAATGAGTAAAACGATACCCCACTGCAAATTTCTTTTCTCCGTTTAAATGAGATGAATGGATAATAGCCTAATATAGGCAGATGCCTCTTCAGTTTCCCGTGAAGTTTGGCGGCCTTTTCTCGAAAAAAGACATGACGCCTTCTTTCACGTCGCTGGTGCTGACGGCGATACCCTGCATGGCTGCTTCCCTTTCCAGCGCGGTCTCCAAGTCGCTCTCGAAGGAGCGGTTGAGCATATTTTTCATCATCCCGATGGCCCGGGTTGATCCGTGTGCCAGTCGCTGCGCCAATTCCATAGCGGAAGGCATCAGTTCATCTGCCGGCACCACCTTGTTTACCAGGCCCAGTTCCATGGCCCGTCGCGCGTCGATTTCATCCGCCGTGAACATGAGCTCTTTGGTACGCGCCAGACCGATGAGGCGGGGCAGGAAAAAAGTGCCTCCCATGTCAGCGATCAATCCACGACGCGCGAAGACCTGGATGAAGCGGGCCGCCTCCGAGGCAATAAGGATGTCGCAGGAGAGCGCCAGGTTGCATCCACCTCCCGCCGCAATCCCATTGATGGCGCCGATCACCGGTTTTTCCAGGTTCATGATGCCTCCGACAACCCGGCTGTACCATTGAGCGGTGAGCCGCATTCCCACCGGCAGAACGATATCGGGGCGGTTATCCGGGCTGCTGAGGTCCGCCCCGGTACAGAAGCCCTTTCCCGCTCCGGTGATGATTACCGCGCGGACATCGTCCTCCAGAGTCAGGCTCTGGAAGTGATCTCCCAGTTCCTTGATCAAGGCGAAACTGAAAGAGTTCTTGCTCTCCGGACGGTTGAGGGTGACCACCTCCACTGCTCCCTCGCGCCGGTATAGTACCTGATCCATATGCCTTCTCCTTATTTACCTATGCTGTTACCAAAGTTTGCTTTGGGGTTCATAACCGTGATTTGGCTGCTTTTTTATATTTGTCCTTTTTGACCATCATCTTCAAACCCATCAAAGTATTGAAGGGGATATCTTTGCTCTTCATATTGGCGAGGGCTTTTGGCAAAGAACCGCCTGGATTACTCTTTGCAGTATAAATAACCTTTGCATGATCTCGATTGGTAGGTATCAAAACCCATTGACCATTAATTTCCGGCATTCGGACATTGCCTTTTCCGACCGGCACCGGAGGATCATTCGTCTCATGAAATTCAATGGTAATCTTTCCGCTCTTTTCATCCTTCTTTTCATTAACGATAACAAGCGCCTCTCTGTCTGCTACCGGCCATGGCGCCTTTGTTACATTAAATTGCACAGACGTATATTCATCGATTTTACGGATTTCTCTATTCTCTTTACAATCCGCCATCCATTGTGTTGCTGCAGGTATGTCTTTTAACACCGCATAAACGACATCGATAGATGCATCAATATCGGCCGAACCCATAAATTCATCTAAATCCGAACCTTTAACAGGCCTTGTTGAGACTTCAATGCCGTCTTTCTGTATCTTCAGGTTCCAATCACTTGCTGCCATGACACCGGCAGGCATCGTCAACAAAAAACTCAGAATGACTGAATAAACAACCATAATGCTCAAATTTTCTTTCATCTTTTCCCTCCTTTTTGGGTTCGGAATAGTGGAGCCCTCTCCGGTCGAAGATGACCTTTAGGTTACAGGAACCGGAGGCTCCCTTTAATAACGCGACCTCCCGCGTCCAACGACGCAATCCCCCGGCAGGAGCCAGGGGATTGCAAGTCGCGGGATTCACATGAGCCAAGAAGAAACTTGATCCCTTGTACCTAAATCGGTTATTTCTTTAGTTTGCGGAAATTCGGTTTTCGCTTTTCCATGAATGCCATCATGGCCTCCATGCTTGCCGGACCGCCCGCCAGTCTGTCCATCGCCTCCCGCTCAAGTTTTAAGGCAGCTTCAATACCCGCTTTATGCGCCAGTTTGAGACACCTTTTCGTTTCCAGCAGGGAAGTCAAAGGCAACTGCGCTATCTCGGCGGCTTTTGCCATCGCGTTTTGCAGAAGCTCATCATCCTTGAACTTGCGGGAAGCAATGCCCGTCTCCATCGCTTTATCGGCATCAATCCATTCAGTGGTAAAAAGGAGCTCTGCCGCTCGCTTTGGTCCAATAAGAGCCTGTAACACATAACTGCTGGCGAACTCAGGCGCCATCCCCAGGCTATTGAAGGGCAGACGCATGCGCAGACTTTCACCTACATAGAGCACATCGCAATGGAACAGCATGGTCGCGCCGCCCCCGACGGCGACTCCCTTGGCTGCGCCAATGAGTGGTTTATCAAACTCGACAACCGCGCGTTCCGTAATTTGATAACTATGCGCCGCGCCGGAAACTCCATAATCCTTCAAGTCCTGGCCTGCCGAAAAATCATTGCCCGCACCTGTGATGACAACCACCGTAACTTCATCATCTTTACGGGCTGCATCCAGCTCTGCGGCAAAAGCCGTCCACTGTTCCAGGTTAAACGAGTTCTTTGTGTTGGGGCGGTTTAACGTCAATAACAGGACACCGTCATTTAACTCTTTCAAAACTGTATCGCTCATCGTCATACCTCTCTTTTTTAAATTTAATTGCAAAAATAGGGCGCTGTCACTAACATAATCATGAGACTCCGCCTTTCTGAAAATTTTTATAACAAATAATGCAGAACGTCAAAGTAAAAAAGAGCACATTATCATACCGGCGTAGAGACTGTGTCGTAATAACCATTTTGTCATTCCGTGCAAGCGAAGCGCGACTTTGACCCTGCTCCGTGCTTGACAGGCGGTAATCCAGTAATTTCATTAACTTCTGGATATCCCCTAATCGATTCAGGTAGTCATGATGAAGTGTATCAAACGTGCCTGTTCCCTTTATCTTTTGTGTCTATAACAGGAAGCGGTAATTGACTGATTCTAAAAACTATGCGAGATTACAATTTAATCATACGGGGCTCACTGGAGTTTAACAGAAACACTTCACAAAATGATATTTTTTAGATTACAGAAAAAGGAGAGACTCAATGGGCGACAAAGGTGGCAAGAAAGATAAAGAGAAGGGGCAGAAGCAGAACGTTGATAAACAGAAACAAAAGTCAAAAGACAAGTCTGACAAGCAGCCAAAAAGAAGGCCTTGATAGAGTGATATTGGGGACTCATTAAATTGGCGTTTCACAATAAATGCCGGGGACTGCTTTTTGAAAAAAACACTTAAACTTATATCAATAAACATTAAGGACTTAACCCGGGCGGTACCTCTGGCTGCGGCATCCCTTAAAGCTCAGCTTGATTCAGTCGACTCCATAAACCGGAAGCTTGATGTATCATTTCATGATTACACTGTCGATAAATCTGCTGATTTTATAGCAGAGGACATCTGCCGTAATATTCCGGATATGATCGGTTTCTCCACTTACCTGTGGAACAGGCATATTATATGCGAAACCTGCCGACTCATCAAAAGAAAATTTCCGGATATAAAACTCTTCGCCGGCGGCGCAGAGGCAACGGCACTTCCTTTAATCCTACTCGATAGCGCGCCATTGGACTTTATCATTAAAGGTGAAGGTGAGATCGTCCTGACGGAAGTCATGAACAGACTGCTGAATGGTGAGACACTTGAAGACATACCAGGGGTTTTTTTGAAAGGCGCAAAGATTAAGCCAGGAAAAGACCAGCAGCCCGTCATGGATCTTAATGTCCTGCCATCGCCTTTTCTGACAGAAACCATTGATCCCTGTATTTATCCCCGCCTGTGGTGGGAGCTCTCCCGCGGCTGTCCTTTTAAATGCGGTTTCTGTTTCGAATCACGGGGTGTGGCAGGAGTAAGGCAAATTTCTTTAGAACGCATCCAAAAAGAACTGGAGCTCTTCGAAGAAAAAAAAGTAAACCAGATCTTTGTGCTGGACCCGACTTTTAACTGTGACCTTAAGCGCGCCAAAAAAATCCTGCGCATGATTATTAAAACGGCTCCGCTGATTCATTATACTTTTGAAATAAGAACAGAGTTTATCGACCGTGAACTCGCCGGGCTGTTTGCCGGGCTTCACTGCGGCCTCCAGGTTGGACTTCAGAGCGCTCATTCCGAAGTACTCGCCAATGTAAACAGAACTATCAACCCCGTTAAATTCGCTAAAAAGATAGCTTTGCTGAACGAGGTCGGCGCCATCTTCGGGCTTGACCTGATCTACGGGCTTCCGGGCGATACACCCGATGGATTCAAAGAGAGCCTGAATTATGCCCTGGGTCTACAGCCGAACCATCTCGATATTTTTCCGCTGGCGGTTATACCGGGGACTGCGCTTTATGATCAGGCGGAATCCTTCTCCCTGAACTGTTTGAAAGATGCTCCGTACACCCTTATCTCCTCGCCGGGTTTCTCAGAAGCAGAAATGGTCCGGGCCGAATCTCTGAAAAATGCCTGTGAAATTTTTTACAACCGCGGGGGCGCTACGGGCTGGATGTTTATGGCGCTGGAGACCCTCGACATTGATCCGGTCAGCTTTCTTTCAGATTTCGCAGAGTATTTATCATCATGCGATCAACCGCTGAAGCTCACAAAAGAGGAGATTACTGTTATGCAAGCCTCTTTTGTAAAAGAGCAATTCATCAGGCATAACAAAAAAAATCTCTTCCCTGTAATGGAGGATATAATAAAAGTTCACGGTGCGTTGAACAGTTCGCTTTATGCAGGGCCGCAGGTTTTGGCAGGAAGCGGCAGATTTAATGATGAAACCGTGTTCTATTTATCACCCGGAACTATTTCTCTTTCCTTAAAATATGATTTCGATGAACTCATGACAGTCGGCGAGCTTACATTTGAAGAGTTCCATGATCACTATCACAGAAAGAAAACATGCCTGGTTGTTTATAATTACGGCGGCGCTGTTAAAACACTGATAATAGATCCCACTATAAGCAGGATGCTTCGCTCATTTACTGGTATCGAAACACTTAGGCAGGTCTGCGAAAAGGAAAATATAAAATCCCGAAAGAAGATTTATGAATTTCTTGAAGTTGCAGTCAAAGAACAGCTGATTCATACTATGTAATACCGTTGCGAGTCGACGCTTAGGAACCGTAGCAATCTAATTTTACTCCAATTAAGTCTGCCGGGAAATATTCATTAGGACATCGTTAAGCAATCTGATACAGTTTGTCATCAGTTATTTTCTGTAAATAGTAAAAAAGGAGATCATAGTGCTTTCTGTTGGTGATAATATTGATTCATACTGTTTGAAATGTAAGCTGGTTCTTGCTCATGTGATAATGTTCAAAGTGGATGGTGTGGTAAATCGCGTAAAATGCAAGACCTGCGGTGCGGAACACAAATATCGGGCAACCGTGCCAGGCGTCAAAAAGACTGCCGCCTTGCGCACTCCCGGTGCCGCCAGGGCGAGAAAGCCTGCGGTAGCAAAGGTGACGGTTAATGACGCACCGCTGCGATGGGATTTGAGAAACCGTAATATGCCGCCCGAAACGTCCATTCGGGATTATTGCTTAAAGGATACTTTCAAGGTTAACCATGTCATGAATCATCCGGTATTCGGGGTTGGTTTTGTTGAGAAAGTCGATTCGGACAAAAGCATCTTCGTGTTATTCAGTGATAAAGTTAGGTTGATGGGGATGAATATTTCCTAGCGCTTCGGAAAATCATTTGGCGAATCGATCTTCCAATCCTCTAATTATCTGCTTTTCTCCCTTGCCCCATCGTAAGGAGATTGTTCGTCTAACCATTTCATCATAAAGATTTTCCAGCGGCCTGGCTGCGTCGCCCCCCTCGATCTTAGCGACTGCGGCGGCTACCGCCTCTATCGTTGACATTCCGTCTGAACGATGTTGCTCCCGCAACCTGTCTCTACTGCGAGTTGGTTCAGGTAGAACAAATCGGGGCAGCGCCCAAAGAACAGGCATACTGCTGTATAATCGGCGAGCCTGTTGCCATGTTGCGTCAAGAACCACTACTCGATCCGGCGTTGTCAGATCCGACATGTCCGGCTGTGTGCCGGTTCCATCGGGCCATAATAGCCAGGTTCCGGGAACCCGCAGAAATTCATCATCAATGGGAGAAAGTCCGATGCGGGTTCCGCCTCCACAGGGAATAATTCGTGAGTTGGGCATTGCCAGTGCTACCAACCGGCCGGTGTTGCTGGGGCGCTCGGCTTCATAAATATGCCGCAGGATCAAAAATTCTGTTCGCGTTGTTACAGTGGGCACGATAGAGCAGATGCAGATTTCAAGGCGTTGGTAACAGCGCGGGCAGTGGCTGTTTTGATCACGGGGCTTATTCGAACGCATTTTATCTGCCCTCCAGTATCAAAAACATTCTGCACTCCCGGCAGTCAAATTCAAGACGATATGTATGATGAGCATCCCTGAGCCGCAGAGGCTCTTTAATTTTTTGATCCGAACACTGCGCCTTGGGGCACAGATCCAATTGATGCCGGATGCAGTAGCGGGTGGTCATGACCGTTTTTCCGGTTGTGTCGGAAAGGGCTTCAAAGGCTGGCTCCGTGACGGCCGCGCCATGGTGTTCATAGAATTGCCGGGCAAGGCCGTTGAAAACATTGGCGTGGAAGTCGAGCTTTTTTTCCGGGTATGGGGCATCGTTGGGTGTAAAAGTTATGTTTTGGCGGGGGTATGCTTCTCGCCTTCTTCCAGTGAGCGCCTCCAGAACATCCCGCCGGATACCGTTTAGCAGGCTTGCGGGAAGAAAGCCCGGCTCTTGTGGTTGAATCGTCAACCTTGACACCTGGTAGGGAGTGTTGCCAGTACTGGTCAGGTGTGTCTCAATCTGCGTTATGGCCCGGGCCGGATCGCGGGGAGGCTCAAATAAAATATCCTTTGCCATTCCTGCCTTATTGCCGTCTTCATCTCGCACCGTCAGGCGGATTAACGTATCCTCCTGCACAAAATCCATTTCCACGGCTATGCGGCGAACGCCTGAGGATTTCTTCAGGATTCTGGTTAAGGCCATATCATGATGGCGATACAGGCGGGTGCCGGTCGAAAGCCCATCCATGCTGTTGGGGTAGAATTTTTCTTTTTCCACTCTGTCCACACGAAATCCGGCCAGGTCGTTTTTCTTTGTGAAAAAGCAAAGCCCGTCCCCGTTTTGCAGATCACGGCGGGCTATTCGAAAATAATCTTTACCCACACCGGTGATTTCACCCATGTACTGTCCTATGGCTTTCTGTGTGTCAATAGAGGCAACCTTTTCTCCAAGGCCTATAAAGTATTGAGTATAGCCGCGGTTGAATGTCCTGTCCGGGTCCGGCGAAAAGGTGAGGGCGCTCACACCGGAACTGCTCTTCCTATAATCGGAATGCCCGTTGATGAATCGATCGATGGCTTGCCGGTAGGCGGCCGTTACATTCTTTACATACTCAAGCCCCTTGTATCTTCCTTCGATTTTGAAGGAGGTAACTCCGGCCGCAATCAGCTCCGGTATCTTGTTCATCAGATTCAGGTCTTTGAGGGAGAGGAGAAATTTGTTTTTTTGGATAACATTCCCGTCGCCGTCAATCAAGGTGTAGTGAGACCTGCAGGGCTGGGCGCAGACGCCGCGATTGCCGCTTCGGGCCGCCACGGCCTGGCTCAGGTAACATTGCCCGCTGTAGGAAACGCATAATGCCCCGTGAACAAAAAATTCTAGCTCTATTTTGCCGGTTTGACGGCGAATATCGGCAATCTCGTCAAGCGACAGCTCTCTGGCCAGGATCACCCGTTTAAAGCCCACGGCCTCCAGGAACCGGACCTTCTCCGCAGTGTTGTTGTGCATCTGGGTGCTGGCAATAAGAGGAATCGGGGGGAGATCCAGCTTCAGCAAACCAACATCCTGGATAATCAGAGCATCGGCGCCCAATTGATAGATCTCCCGGATGATATCGAGAGACTCGGCGATTTCGTTGTCCGTCAGAATGGTATTGAGCGCCACATAGACTTTGGCGTAATAAAGGTGTGCGTGGCGGATCAGGCGGGCAATGTCGGCGACGCTCACTCCCGCGTCGGCCCTGGCGGAATATTTTGGAGCGCCGATATACACGGCATCCGCGCCGTGATCGATAGCGGCAATACCGATATCGGCATTGCCTGCCGGTGATAAAAGTTCCAGTGATGTAACCATTTATTTTTTTCCATTTACACAGATTATTTTGCGGTGGAAGTTTGGCTTCGATATTATCGATAAGTTCCGAGT
>Ga0118677_10015733_pt1 | contig 10473 bp, 8 predicted proteins | sample AliMusrvi5mmetaG_FD_86154 | JGI IMG/M metagenome (GOLD analysis project Ga0118677, IMG submission 86154)
GGATCGCGGCAACCGATGACAACACGGACAATTCCCTTTTCAATAACAAGATCACTGCATGGAGGAGTTTTTCCGAAATGGGAACAGGGCTCAAGATTAACATAGAGGGTAGCATGACGAAGCAAAGATTTATCCGCCACTGAAGCAAGAGCTTGCACTTCAGCATGAGGGCCGCCAAACCTCTCATGATAGCCTTCGCCGATAATTTCTCCATTATAGACAATAACCGAACCTACCATGGGATTAGGGCTCACACTGCCGCCACCCTTCAAGGCAAGTTCCAGACAACGCCGCATAAAGAGGATATCATCACTCCTGTGCATCGTCACGCCTTCTATATGTTGAGCATGTTGACCTGAACCAGCCTGATGCCGGAAAGTCGCAGCAGTTCATTAATATTCTCTATTTTATAAGGTTTATCGTAATAGATTGTTTTTATCCCCACATTGATCAGCACTTTAAGGCAGTGAATACAGGGGCTGGCCGTGATATAGATATCAGAATCCCTGATGGCCACACCATGCTTTGCCGCTTGGGCAATGGCGTTGATTTCCGCATGAATAGTGTTCACACAGTTCTCTTCGACTGTCCCATCCGGGTGGGTACTGCGGTATATACGGCAGTTGCTGTCGTTACAGTGAGGCAGACCGGCAGGTGCACCGTTGTATCCCGTTGAAAGAATGCTGTGATCCTTGACAATAACCGCGCCAATATGACCACGGGTACAGGTCGCCCTTCGGGAGATAAGATGGGCAACACTCATGAAGTATTCATGCCAGCCTAACCGCTTTGCCGGCTCTGAACCACCACTTTTTTCAGCACCAGGCAAGCTGCTTCCCGTTGTCGCTGCATCCGGCATAGCCTCATTTTTTAATACATTATGAAAAAGAGAACCAAGGTATGCTTAAAATAGAGAAAAAGATCGGGCTCATGCAACTCATTCCTCAATCATGATACGCAATTATTTCACACTCTACCATGCAGCAATGGAGCTGCATGAACGGCTTGCGGGGGGGCATGTGAATGAGATCTTTTCACAGCGTAAAAATGAGCTGACAATCAGTTTTATTGATATTGATGGCCGACATCTGCAGATTGTGGTTGTCACCCATACTCCCCTGCTCTCGTTCTTTCTGCGAGAAGGGGTACACAAAAAAGCTCGCAATGCAGCAAACCTGATGAGCGTGATCAAGAAGCAGCAGGTTTCAAGCATTGACATCTCTCCTTATGACAGGGAAATACGTCTTCATCTCGGCGATGCCTCTACCATTGTCCTGCAGTTATTCACCTCGAAGACAAATGTCTTTCTCGTCAGGGAGAACCGGATTATTGATGCGTTCAAGCTGAAAAACTCCCTTGCCGGTCAATCCTATGCTTCTGGTAATAATGCACCAGGAGTTCTAAGAGAGCTTGAAGTTCTTGCTATGAATACAACCCTTTTTCTGGAGCAATTCAGCTCACGAAATGAAGAGAGCGTGCCCGATAAACTGTCTGCCATTCTTCCCGGTTTTGATCGCACCCTTGTTCGGGAAATGATACAACGGACGACGGGTGAGACTAACCCTGAAAAACTTTTCACCGCTTTTCAGTCACTTTTTTATGAACTGCTCGACCCCAGAGGAGCGGTCTCGGAAAATGAGCATGGCGAACCGGAATTTTCGCTGTTGCCCTCGTCCCTCCCGCAGACACGCTTGTTTGATGCCGTTCTTGAAGGAGTGACCGATTACAGCATTTCAATGCAGCAGTTTCTTGATACAAAAGAGAAGATGAAAGAGGTTCGTTCCAAACTGCTGCGGGAAGTCGGGAAAAAACAAAAAGCAATTGACAGCTTCAACCCAGAAATGCTCGAGGAGTTTGCCCGAAACTATGAAAGGTCCGGTCATCTGCTCATGGCATCTCTCTACCTGCCAAGAACGGATCGAAAATACATCACGGTACCGGACATTTTCGAGCCTGGCACACCGGACAAAACCATCCCTCTGAAAGAAGCGTTAACACTGCAGAAAAATGCCGAAGAGTATTTTTTAAAAGCTTCAAAAACCAGAGGAAAACTTACAATAATGCTGGAAAGACATGCCAGACTTGAACAAGAAAAAACAGCAATTGAAGCGCGTCTTGCAGCCACCGATACAATAAGAACGTCCAAAGAAGCACTTCGGTTTGTTGCAAGCCTTACCGACCTGCCGAGCAAATCCGGCGTTCTGCAATCGAAAAATCACCGCTCCGCATTACCATTCAGAATTGTACAATTCTCTCCATCAGTCACTCTGCTCATAGGCAAAAACGCAGCAAACAATGACCTGCTCACCTTTACGTATGCCCGCCCCAATGACATCTGGCTCCATGCCCGCGGTGCATCAGGCTCTCACTGCGTCCTGAAAGGGGCAACACAGAATCATCGGGATGAGATCAACAAAGCCGCAGAAATTGCCGCCTGGTATTCTGCTGCAAAACATTCAGAACTTGTGCCTGTGATATACACTCTTAAAAAATATGTCCGGCACAGCAGACAACATGCTGCGGGTCAGGTTCTCGTCGAACGGGAAAAGGTAGTTCTTGTGAGGCCTTCAAAGGAGATGAAATAAAACGCAATGCAGCTAACCATCAATTATATTAATTTTACAATCTGTTATAAAGACCAGGAAGTGCAGATCAAAAACGGAATAATCACAACCTTCATCATTTCAAAAAACTTTCAACTCTCCCTATGGAAACCTATAAACTTGTTTTACCTGAACACCTTAACCACTATGGCTTTCTCTTCGGCGGCAACCTTTTGAAATGGATCGACGAGGTCAGCTACATAACGGTATCGCTGGATTATCCAGGCTGCAACTTTGTCACAGTGGGAATGGACAAGGTTGAGTTTAAAAAAAGCATCAGGGGCGGATCGATTCTTTGTTTTGTGACTGAAAAAACCAGAATTGGTCATACTTCAATCGAATATACCGTTCATGTCTATAAAAAAAGCATTGAAACCGGGGAACGGATTCTTGCTTTCAGCACGCATATCACCTTTGTCTGTCTTGATGAGCATGGTGTAAAAAAAGAGCTCTGCTGCGGGTATAAAACATCAGGTTCAGAGAAAAATTGCCTCTGATACTTTTTTTGTGATTTCGACTACCGTGAAGTATTAAATACCGAACCGTTCAGACTGAACACAAGACCAATGCCGATACAGGCCATCACGGCATTGGCCAGCCACATGGAGATTATGGGATCAAGAATACCCCGTTCGGCAATTTTTTCTCCGGAAATCATAAGCATCCAATAGAGCACAAAAAAAAGCAACGACATGGACGCTCCGACTCCGAAACCACCTCGCCTCGCCAAGACGCCAAGGGGTGCGCCTACAAGGACAAAAATAAAACATGCAAGAGAGAGAGAGTATTTTTTATGATATGCCGCCATATATTTATTGTACATCTCTCTGTTGGATTCCATGTTTTTAAGTTCACCGTTCAGCTGATCAATCTGGCGATCAAGATACACTGCAGCATCAGCAACCCCAATTGGTCTCTTTGGAAAATCGGAGTGTGTGAGACGGTTTGGAGAACCATCAGTTCGGCTTTCCGCAATATGATGTTCCATGTTTTCAATCGGGATGCAAATTTTTTTTGCAGAAACTGATATCCTTCTCCTGAATTCATCAACGATAACAAGAAGTTCTTTCGCAGAAAGATCGCCATCTCCGGAACGCACCCGATCCCCGGTGGTGCGTGAGAAACCAAAACCAGTTGACTCAAAAATAAAACGATGCTTCTTGAAGCTTATATTACGATAGGACTTGTGATCAGGCTGACGGATTTCATGAATCTCGCCGTTAAAAAGCGTCATGACCAAATACTGATAATCTGCAGTAAAATCAATACTCCCCTTTTCGGCAGTGACCATAGTGCTGTAGTCTTTCTTTGAGGTATCATAAATGACAATACCTCTTATTTCTTTTGAGCGGTCATCTGACTTACGAACATAGATGGAATAGCCATCAACAAGCGTTGAAAAAGCATTTTCAGTTAATCCAAACGCCGGTTTCGCTTTTGCAATATCAACCATCAGGGATTTCGCATAAAAGTTGGCTTCAGGCAACACGACATTGTTGAACCGCTCAACAAGCACTGAAAGAATAAAACCTGCACAGAGCACTGGAATCATAACCCGATAGAGAGAGATCCCCGAGGCTCTTAAAACAGTCATTTCAGAGGTAGTGGTCAGAGAACCGAATACCATGACAACCGCAATAAGAACAGCCATGGGCGCAGCAAGACCAACCATCCATGCTGACTGCAAAACAATCAGTTCAAGAATGGCTGAAAATTCAATACCCTTCCCTATGAAACGATCGGCGAAAGTGGCAAAAAACTGCAGAATAAGTACAAAAACTATGGTGATAAAAGCAAACAGGAAGGGACCGAGATGCGATTTAAGGATATAGCGATCGATAATTCTCATCAAGCCAATAACTACAGATTTTTTTAGAGCGAACACGAAAACCCAATATATTCGCACAGTACTTGAAAATAACAAATACTATCAACCAGTTATCATCCCTGTTCAGCAATTTCTAAAAACATCAAATAGACCTGATATGGTTTTTTCTCCCCTTCCCGTAACAGAGGAACTGCGCTCGCCTTAATCCATATACGCTTCGTCTCTGAAGAATGGACCATACCCATGACAATGCCACTGACAGGCTTCCCTGTGCGCAACGCAACCACATCCGGATATTCTTCCACAGGAGAATCTGACCCATCCTTCCTTACAAGTTTCCATTGAAGTTCAGAGAGAGTTTGACCCTGCATATCTTTCAAGGAAATCCCTATCATCCGCACTGCTTCAGGATTTGCCATCACTATTTTTCCATCCGGATTCTGAAGAATAGTTCCAACAGGCATGACTTCAAACAATAGCCGGAAACTCTCCTTCTGCTCACGAAGACTCTGTTCCAGGTTTTTCGCTATAGTGATATCATGAAAAGTGATCACCAGACCAACAATGCGATTTTCCTGTGTACGGTACGGCATGATCCTCACCATAAACCAGCGACCATCAGTTGCAGAAACCTCCTTTTCAGTAAAAATAAGAGTGTGAAGCACTTGACGCGCATCGTCAGCAAGAGCCGGATAGTGCAGGTCGGTAACGATATCGGTTATCGGACGACCAACATCTTTGGGGATAAGTTTGATTATAGCAGCAGTTCTGGTAGTAAACCGGCGTATGTTAAGCTCATCGTCAAGAAAAAGTGTTGCAATATCAGTGCTGTTCAACAGGTTTTTCATGTCATTGTTGGCCTGCGACAGATCACTCACTTTGGACTGCAGCTCCTGATTTACCGTCTGCAACTCCTCGTTCAGCGACTGCATCTCCTCCTTTGAAGTGGTAAGCTCCTCGTTCGTACTCTGCATCTCCTCATTGGCAGACTGCATCTCTTCATTTGTTGACTTAAGTTCCTCCTGCGAGGTCTGCATCTCTTCACGAATGGTGATAATTTCATCCTTGGCCTGATTAAGCTCCCCAATCAGTGATAAAATGCGGCCGGAGCTGACATCGTCATGCGAAGCAGTACCAAATTTGACCTTTGCAGTCACGCTCTTTGCAACATCAGAAAAAACCATCATGACCAGACCTTTCAGAGCCTGTGGCTTATCAATCAGTTTAACCGTTACATCAACAATCTGTGTTCCCCCGTTTGTTCCAACTACCAGACCCTTTTTAGTTAACTCACCTTCCTGTCGGATTACATTCGCAAGCAGGACATTCAGTTCGTAACGCAGTCCTTCACGAGCCATGGCAATGACATTCATATTTGCTTTTCCTGCTGACGGCTCAAGGTATTTACCGGTTCTCCCGCTGATGTAGATGATATCCCCCTTAGCATTCGTCAACACCGCAGCAGGCGCAAAATGCTTCAGTAAATACTGGTCTATTATTGTTTTCAAGTTCAGATCGGAAATTGTTGATGTTTTCAAAATTTCCGAAGTATCCTGCGTCTTCAGTACGGTAGGGGCAAATGATGATGGAAAATCAATAGTCTCTACACGCACGCCCTGGTTCAGCTGCCTGAAAAGACGTGTTTTGCTGTCAAGCGGTTCAAACAGATGAGTATTGGATCCAATAGTCTCGGCACTTCCTAAAAAAAGAATACCACCGGGATTAAGACTGTAATGAAACAATGACAGAAGTTTTTTCTGGAGTTCCTGCTCCATATAAATCAGCAGGTTGCGACAAACAAGAATATCAAGCTTGGTGAAGGGGGGATCCATAATCACATTCTGAGGCGCAAAAACTATTGATTCTCGTATCTCTCTTGTTATTCTGTAGCCTCGGTCATCTTTGTCAAAAAAACGTTTAAGGCGTTCCGCAGAAACATCCTCAATGATATTTGGTGGATAAAATCCTGATCGTGCCTTATCAATGGCATCTTTATCAAGATCGGTTGCAAATATCTGGAATTTGAAATTTCCAGAAGGCTTCAAGGCAGCAAGAACTTCTCTGAACACAATTGCAAGTGAATAGGGCTCTTCACCAGTTGAACAACCGGTCACCCATGCCCGCAATACACCGCCAGATGGGTGGGCAGCAATAATGGAAGGAATTGCCAGTGTTTTCAGAGTCTCCCAGGCAAGTGGATCACGGAAAAAACTTGTCACACCAATCAGCAGCTCCTTGAAAAACAGTTCTGTCTCATGTGGATTCTCCTGAAGAAACCTTACATAATCTGTAATCTTTTCAATCTGGTGTATGCCCATACGACGCTCAATACGCCTGTATATTGTGTTTTTTTTATAGGACGAAAAATCGTGACCTGTATGGGTGCGCAAAAGAATGACAACTTTTTCCAAGGCACTAAACGCCTTGTCCTCTAATATCATTTGAGGTGTGACAATAATGTGAACATGATGAAGATAAGAGATAATCTTTGCAGGAAGATCCTCAACTGGAGCCACCACATCAGCCAATCCTTCATCTATGGCGCTTCGGGGCATACCGTCAAACTTGGCAGAAGCCGGATCCTGAACAAAAACCCCACCACCTTTTTCTTTTATAGAACGCAAACCAAGTGTTCCGTCAAAACCCATACCGGAAAGAATTACACCGATGGAGTGCTCCTGAAAATCATCCGCCAAAGAACGGAAAAAGAAATCAATGGGCAACCGCAATCCTCGAGGCTTGACCATATCAAGTAAATGCAATACACCATGCAAAATCGTCATATCCTGATTTGGAGGAATAATATATACGTGATCAGGTTCGATTTTGAGCCGATCAGTCACCTGCATGACAGGCATAGAAGTAGCCCGCTGAAGCAGTTCGACCATTATCCCCTTGTGTGTCGGGTCAAGATGCTGAACAATAACAAAAGCCATCCCGGAGCTGGAGGGAACATTTTTCAAAAAAAGATCAATTGCTTCAAGCCCTCCAGCTGATGCACCAATACCAATCACAGGAAAAGAGTATACCGGCGTCTGCTTGATAACATCAGCTTCAGGCAATTTTTTCGTTTTCCGTACGATAGGCTCTTTTCTCATGATGCTCCTCTGTTTTGAACAATATTATGAGTCTCCAATCCCTTTTTCTGCATGAATACACTCTCTCCTTCAACACACTGAACCCGCAAATCCTTATATTATTGACATATATAAAGAACCTTCAAGCACCGTTTGTCGACCTGATATTAATATACAGTTAATACATTGCAAACTGACCGTTACCATCACCATTATTGCAGAGAATCACTGATAAGTGTAAGGTTTATGTAACTGCAGTCGGTATAATCTCCCCGGCATCTCACCTTTTGAACCCCATGCATATATGCGCATGTGTTACACATAGTGCCGGATGAATGTTAAAGAGGGTCGCTGAATAAAAGAACGTATTGGACAAATGGCAGGGTATCAAAGACCGCAAAAGCAAAAATAAGGTATAAAAAAATAAAGACCTACAAGCGTAAACCTGTAAGTCTTTATTTTATATGGTGCGCCCGGGAGGACTCGAACCTCCAACCCATTGATTAAGAGTCAATTGCTCTACCATTGAGCCACGGGCGCATATAATCTTATTTTGCAGGCAGTGCAGGAAGCGAGGGTGCTACAGGCAATGTTTTTACCGGTGCTGCCGGTGCCGCAGGGACAGTTTTCTGAAGAACGCTTTCAGGTGAAGTTGCTGCTGTCTTTTTACCTGGAAGAGTAAACTGAGCGATAAAACAAAGCACCATAACAATTGCAGCAAGAATACCTGTTGTCTTGCTTAAAAAATCTCCAGTCCTTCTTACTCCGAGAGTCTGCACCGTACCAAGACTGGACATGCCACCGGTCAGACCGCTGCCGCTTTTAGGACTCTGAAGCAAAATAGAACCTATAAGCAGAATCGATGCAAGTAAACCAACAATGACAATAAAAACATGCATTTCCAGCCGCTTTAATAAATTTGCAAATATCGTATCTTCATATGATAATGGCCATAAGTTAGCAACTTTTAAAAAATATCCAAATCGTGTTTTCAGATGCAGGGAAAATAGTTGTTGCCGGAGGTCTGATAATCGTTGGATTCGGACTGCTTCTTATGATTATTGAAAGTGATGCATCATCACGGTGGCTCAACTGGTTCGGAAATCTTCCTCTTGATATTAAAATTGAGAAGAGTAACTTCCGGTTTTATTTTCCAATAGGCTCTTCAATACTGCTCTCTCTTCTGCTCAGCCTTTTGCTGTTCCTTATTAACAAATTTATCCGATGATCAATTCATGAAGGAAACAATAAACACCGCTCTCCGTACTGTAACGGTGACGAGAACCACTAAAGAGACAGAGATCAGTGCTACACTCTCTCTTGACGGCACAGGGATAAGCTCCATCAAGTCCGGGGTGGTGTTTTTCGATCACATGCTGACCAATTTCACCAAACATTCAGGATTTGATCTGACACTCGAATGCAGAGGCGATCTTGATGTGGATGATCATCATACCATTGAAGACATTGCCATTGTTCTTGGGAAAGCTGTTACTGATGCACTAGGCAATAAACGGGGAATCCAGCGCTATGGATGGTCTCTAATCCCGATGGATGAAGCGCTGGCTCGTTGCGCAGTTGATCTTGGCGGAAGAAGTTATTGTGTTTTCAATGCGAAGTTCAAACGAGCGGTCATACAAGGGTTTTCAACAGAGATGGTGAAGCATTTTTTTGTTTCACTTTCAGAAAGCATGAAAGCAAATATCCACCTGTCGATCCTTGAGGGAGAGAATACGCATCACAAAATAGAAGCTCTGTTCAAGTCTTTTGCCTATGCAATGAAGGCTGCTGTTTCGATAACCGGCTCGGGGATTCCATCAACGAAGGGAAAGCTTTGAGCTTTCCCTTCCAGTATTGACCAATCTTATTTTGCGTAGGCTATAGAGCGTTTTTCGCGAACTATAGACACTTTGATCTGGCCGGGATATTGCGCTTCCGATTCGATTTTACGGGCGATATCATGGGCGAGAACATCTGCCTGTGAATCGCTGACGTTATCGCCTTCAACAATCACCCTGATCTCTCTTCCTGCCTGCAAAGCATAGGTTTTCAGAACACCGGGAAATCCCTTGGCAATCTCTTCGAGACTTTCAAGACGTTTTACATTGCCATCAGAGGTTACCGCGCCACGGGCACCAGGCCGTGAGAGCGAAATAACATTGGCCGCATCAATGAGATCCGCTATTGGAGACTCTTTACCAACATCACCATGGTGGGCAGCAATGGAATTGAGCACCAAGGGAGATTCGTTGAATTTTTTCATAAACGTCATTCCAGTTATTGCATGAGGTTGATCACTTTCCGGCAGGACAAGTCCTATGTCATGCAAAAGACCGGCACGCTTGGCAAGACGGGCATCAAGCTTGAGTTCGGCAGCCATAAGACCTGAAAGCATGGCAACCTCTCGACTGTGCTGCAGCAGATTCTGGCCATAGACCGTGTAAAATTTCATCTTACCGATAAGTGCGACAACCTCGGAAGGCATGTCAGGAATCTGGAGTGCGGACAGTGCTTCTTCTCCAGCACTGATAATGACATCATCAATCTCCTTTTTGGCATCTTCATAGGCTTTCTCAATAGCCACAGGATGAATGATTCCGTCAACAAGAAGTTTCTGGAGGGTGAGCTTGGCAAGCTCACGACGCAGAGGATCAAAACATGAAAGAATAACAACCTCAGGGGTGTCATCTACAATAATGTCAACCCCAGTCGCGTTTTCAAAGGCTTTAATATTGCGTCCCTCACGTCCGATAATACGACCTTTGAGTTCATCGCTCTGGATATGAACCACAGAGAGTGCGTTTTCAGTAGCCTGCTCAAAAGAGATCCGCTGAATTGCAGTCAAGAGCGTTTTTTCGGCAAGACGGCTCGCCTTCTGCTCAGCTTCTTCATGAATCTGATGAATGGTTTCAGTCGCTTCTTCACGGGCTTTGGCAACCATATTGTTAATCAGCATCTCCCTGGA
>Ga0118677_10015735_pt1 | contig 10471 bp, 7 predicted proteins | sample AliMusrvi5mmetaG_FD_86154 | JGI IMG/M metagenome (GOLD analysis project Ga0118677, IMG submission 86154)
CAGCGCGGCAAGCGTGGGACTTTTGGGAAAGACATTGGCGGTGGTAACGGACAGCATGGCGGCACCCTTCCTTTGAGTTGCGCTTCCCGTCCGACAGACCCACTTCACCCGTTTTGCGCCTGGCTCACGGCCAAACACATGGTTAATAAAGTATTAATACCGCCGCCAAATAGTTAATGTCAAGCCAAAGCTCCGTACGCGGACTGCTCTGCACACTCACCATGCCGATGTTCCGGAATTGAAATGCGCTGGCCTGACAGTCGCAGGGGATTTTGCGGCCTCAGAAGGAGCGTCGCGCGGAGTGTGCGTAAGCACATGAGCACGCGCGACGCACTGAGGGCGCAAAAGACCCGCGCCGCTACTCGGCAGCGATGTTGTTACGCTTGTCGAACTGCGCCCACACGCCCTTGTCGCCATCCCAGCTGCCGCTGGTCGCGCCCTTGGAATATTCGGTGGAGCGCTGCTCGAAGAAGTTGGCGTGTTCTACGCCGTTCAGGATTTCCACCAGCCAAGGCAACGGATGGGCCTTGAGCTGCTTGTAGCCGCTGACCGTCTCCTCGAAATTGCCGAACACCGGTGACAGCTTGAGCTGGGTCAGGCGCCAGTCGGCGATGTAACGGACATAGGACTTGATATCGCCCGGCGTCATGCCCTGCACTTCGCCCAGGTTGAAGGCCAGGTCGATAAAGCCTTCTTCCAGGCCGACCATGGTCTTGGCCACGTCGACGATGTCGTCACGCACCGCCTTGGTCACCGCGCCGGTCTCGTCGTTCCAGGCGTGATACAGCCGGGTGATGCCTTCGCAGTGCAGGCTTTCGTCGCGCACCGACCAGCTGACGATCTGGCCCATGCCGTTCATCTTGTTGAAGCGGGGAAAGTTCATCAGCATGGCGAAGCTGGCGAACAGCGACATGCCTTCGGTGAAGGCGCCGAACATGGCGAGCGTACGCGCCACGTCCGACACGGTGCCCACGCCGAAAGTGTGCATGTAGTCGGCCTTGGCCTTCATCTCCTTGTAGTCGCGGAAGGCCTCGAATTCGGTCTGCGGCATGCCCAGGGTCTTGAGCAGCAGCGCATAGGCGTCGATATGCACCGTCTCCATGTTGGTGAAGGCGGCCATCATCATCTGCACTTCCAGCGGCTGGAAGATGGGGATGTAGCGCTTGAGGTAATTGTCGCCCACTTCCACGTCGCTTTGCGTGAAGAAGCGGAAAATCTGGGTCAGCAGGCCCTTCTCGGCGTCGGACAGGTGACCGGACTGCCAGTCGCGGATGTCCGACCCCAGCGGCACTTCCTCGCCCATCCAGTGGGTCTGCTGCTGGCGCTTCCAGCATTCATAGGCCCAGGGATAGCGGGTGATGTCATAGGTGCCGGTGGCGTTCAAAAGGCCAACCGTGCCCTTGCCGATCAAGGTGCGCGGATCGACAGAGCCAAGCGATTTCATTGACATGCGAGGCACTCTTCATAATCGGTGCGAGGGGCGGCAGCGACACTGCCCTTGTCTTTCTTCTCCAGCTGACCGGCAAAGCCGGCGCGGCTGATGGACTTGGAGCGGCAGTAATAGAGGCTCTTGATGCCCCGTTCCCACGCCGTCCAGTGCAGCATGTGCAGGTCCCACTTGTCGATGTCGGCCGGCAGGAACAGGTTCAGCGATTGGCTCTGGCAGATATAGGGCGTGCGGTCGGCGGCCAGCTCGATGATCCAGCGCTGGTCGATCTCAAACGCGGTGCGATAGACGGCCTTTTCCTCGTCGTTCAGGCAGTCCAGGTGCTGGACAGACCCTTCCTGCTCGACGATGGACTGCCAGGTGGTGTCGGTGTTCTGGCCCTTGGTCTCCAGCAGATCCTGCAGGTAGGGATTGCGGACCGAGAAGGCGCCCGACAGGGTCTTGTGGGTGTAAACATTGGCCGGGATCGGCTCGACGCAGGCCGAGGTGCCGCCGCAAATGATCGAGATCGAGGCGGTGGGGGCGATGGCGATCTTGTGGCTGAAGCGGGCCTTCATGCCCTTCTCGCGGGCGTCCTCGCAGGCGCCGCGTTCTTCGGCCAGATGATAAGACGCCGCATCAGCTTCGCGGCGTATCTTCTTGAAGATACGCAGATTCCACGACTTGGCCATCGCGCTTTCCAGCGGAATGTTCTTGAGCTGCAGGAAGGAATGGAAGCCCATCACGCCCAGGCCCACCGAGCGTTCACGCAGGGCGCTGTACTTGGCGCGGTGCATGGAATCCGGCGCCGTCTCGATGAAGCTGGTCAGCACATTGTCCAGCATCCGCAGCACGTCTTCGACAAAGCCCTCGGTCTCGTTCCACTGGTCCCAGGTCTCGATGTTCAGGGACGACAGGCAGCACACCGCGGTGCGTTCCTTGCCGTCATGGTCCATGCCCGTGGGCAAGGTGATCTCGCTGCACAGGTTGGAGGTGTTGACCTTCAGCCCCAGCTCGCGCTGGTGCTTGGGCAGCGCCCGGTTCACGGCGTCGATGTTCAGGATATAGGGTTCGCCGGTCTGAAGGCGGGTTTCCAGGATGCGCTGCCACAATTCGCGGGCATTGACCTCGCGCAGGACGGCCTTGTCCTTGGGGCTGCGCAGGCCGAACATCTTGCCCTCCTTCACGCAGTCCATGAATTCGTCGGTGATGTTGATGCCGTGATGCAGGTTCAGGCCCTTGCGGTTGAAGTCGCCCGACGCCTTGCGGATCTCCAGGAACTCCTCGATCTCCGGATGGGTGATGTCCAGATACACCGCCGCCGAACCGCGGCGCAGCGAGCCTTGCGAAATCGCCAGGGTCAGGCCGTCCATCACATGGATGAAGGGGATGATGCCGCTGGTCTTGCCGGTCTTCACCTTTTCGCCGATGGAGCGGACCTTGCCCCAATAGGTGCCGATGCCGCCGCCATTGCTGGCCAAGGCGACGTTTTCGTTCCAGGTGCCGACAATGCCGTCCAGCGAGTCCGAAACATCATTGAGGAAGCAGGAGATCGGCAGGCCCCGGTTTGTGCCGCCATTGGACAGGATCGGGGTGGCCGGCATGAACCACAGCCGGCTCATGTAATCGTACAGCCGCTGGGCGTGGCTGATGTCGTCGGCATAGGCGCAGGAAACCCGCGCGAACATGTCCTGGAAGCCTTCGCCCGGCATCAGATAGCGGTCGGTCAGGGTCGCCTTGCCGAACGGGGTCAGCAACCCGTCGCGGGCATGATCCAGGGTCAGGTCGGAAGGCTTGGGCTTGGGGCCCAGGGGATAGGGCAGCGGCGGCTGCGGCGCGCCGGCGAAAAGATCCTGTTCCAGCTTGGGCGCTTCGGAAACCGGCTTGGTCTCGATAGTGCGGGTGACGACAACCGAGCGCTCCAGCACCCGTTCCGGCGGCGTCTGAACGACCACCTGGCCGTCCGTGTCGAAATCGCCTTCCAGAACGTGTTTACCGAGTGCCGACATCGCTTCTGTTCCCTGTTGCCGAGTAGGGGACAGAAGACCATTGGCGCAACTTAATGCCGCGCCTTACAGCCCCCTGGGACGCCCCGCCCCATAAGTCAAAACCTGTTCACGGCAGGTCTCCTGGCTCGCGGCCCTCTTTCCGGCGGCCTTCCCAGGGAGTTCCCCAGTGGCCAAATGCCGGAAAATCAGCCGTTTACAGTTGCGGGGGCAGCCTCGGTTTCACTCCCACCAGAGTGTTCCGAAGTTCCCTTGAATCCCCTATCCAGAGCATTCGAGTAACCATGAACAACTACATCTAGGGGCCTATTCGCGGAATCCGTCAAGCCGGAAAACTTTCACACAGACGTCATTTTTCGCTTGGGGACAGAAGTGTTAATGCCCGCGAATCCCCCTGCCCTGTCAGATGGCAGGTGACGCCGAACGCCCTGTGGACAAGTTCCTCTGTGAGTGAATCCGCGTCGGCGATAACCGCTCCATCCACAACAACAATGACGCGGGATGTATGGCGCACCGCCAGGGTCAGATCATGCAGCGAGGCGATCACAAGCGTGCCGTTTCGCGCGAAGGATTGCAGCAATGTCATGGACTGCATGGCATGGCGCGGATCAAGACCGGTGATGGGCTCGTCCACGATCAATATCTGCGGCGAAGACACGATGGCGCGGGCCAGCATGGCGCGCGCGAACTCGCCGCCGGACAAGGTTGTCGCCGCCTGGTCGCGTTTTTCCACCAGGTCGCATTGTTCCAGCGCGCGGGTGATGGCGGGCGCGTAACTTTCCGGCAATCCGCCGGTAGCAGGCAGCTTTGGTGTCAGGCCCAGGGCCACCAATCGCTCCACCGATATGGGCCATTCCAGCAACGGGTTCTGCGGCAGGTAAGCCCGGCGCGCCGCAAGCTGCCTGATCGACAGAGATGCGAGCGTATCGGCATCCAGCATCACCCGGCCCGCATCGGGTTTCAGCAATCCCGCCATGACTTTCAGCAAGGTGGACTTGCCGGCGCCATTGGGACCGACCACGGCGATGAACTCGCCGGCATGGGCCTGCAGCGAGACATCGCGCAGGATAGCCTTGCCGCCGCGCGTCACCGTGATGTTTTCCGCCGCCAGCACGGTCATGGCGCCACCCTGCGGATGCGCACCACCAGCCAGAAGAAGAAGGGCGTGCCCAGGAGACTGGTGAAGACACCCAGCCGCAGTTCCGGATTGGTATGCACCAGCCGCGCGGCGATGTCGGCGCACAAGAGCAGCAGCGCCCCGGCCAAGGTCGCCGGCAACAACACGCGGCGCGGCGCATACCCCACGAACGGCCGCACCAGATGCGGCGCCACCAGGCCGATAAAGCCGATGGCCCCGGTAACCGAGGTGATCGCACCCACGCTGAAGGCGGTACCCGCCACCACCAGCGCCGCCAGCCGGGTCAGGTTCACGCCCAGGCTTTGCGCCTGCGCCTCGCCCAGGCTCAGTGCGTCCAGCGCCCGGCCCGTCATCGCCAGCAATACGCAGCCGATCGCGGCAAACGGCGCCACTAGCACAACCTGCGTCCAGCTCTTGTCGGCCAGCGAGCCCATAATCCAGGTCATGATTTCATAGGCGGCGTAGGGATTGGGCGCGAAGTTCAAGGCGAGCGCGATGCCCGCGGCCGTCAGGCTGGAAACCGCCGCGCCCGCCAGCACCAGCGCGACGGTGCCATTGCGGCCCAAGGCGAAGGTCAGCGCACAGGCCGCCACCGCGCCCACCATGCCCATCAAGGGACCGGTGATGGGCGACAGCGCCGCCAGCCCGAAATAGATCGCGATGATCGCGCCCAGCGCCGCGCCGCTGGACACGCCCAGCAGCGCCGGCTCCGCCAGCGGGTTGCGGGTAAATCCCTGCAGCACCGCGCCTGACAAGCCCAGCACCGCGCCCACGATCAGCGCCAGCACGGTGCGCGGCAGACGCACATCGAAGATGATAAGTCCCGCCAGGCTGTCATGCGGCGACAGCAGCGAGGCGGGCGGCAGCCATATCCGCCCTGCCAGCAGCGATGCGGCAAACGCCAGCACAATCAGCGCCAACAGCGACAGGTTCAGTTTCATGGGTGCACCTTCAGCAGCGCATCCTGCAGCGATTTCACAACCCGCCCACTTTCCGGCACGCCACAGCCATACAGCGAGGCATAACTGATGCGCCGGCCGGCATAGCGTTTCAGCAGCGCCGGATGCAGGTCCTGGTCGGCGCGCAAGCTGGTGGTGCCGCGATAGGTGTCGCCATAGACCAGCGCGTCAGGATTGGCATCGATCAGCGACTCCACGTCGTAATAGGCAAAGGTTCCGCGCACCACATTGCGCGCACCCGCCGCCGTCAGCATGGCATCGAACAGCCCGCCGGTGCCCGGCACGTAACCACCACCGCCCCACCCCGCCACGGCCAGCGCCTTCTTCGGGCGGTGCGTCGCCACGTCGCGCAGATCGATATCCATCTGCGCGATCAGAGCCTCACCGCGCGCTTCTTCGCCCACTGCCTTGGCCACCATGCGCGTGACAGCGCGGATCTGCGCGAAATCCTCGGCCGGCGGCACCTCCAAAATCTTCGCGCCGCTCTTGGCCAAAAGCGACCGCAGGCTGGGGGCCATGAACGGATCGGTGAGGATCAGATCGGGATGCGCGGCGAGTATCTCTTCGGCGGTGCCGTGATTGACCGGCACCTTGGCCCCTTGCGGCCACACTCTCAGCGCTGCCGGCTCCCGCGACAGGAAGGTAACCGAAGCAATCCGCGAAGCCGGCACCATATCGAGCAACAGCTCGTCGGTGCAGATCTTCAGCGACATGATGCGCTGAGGCGGAGCCGCGACCGCTTGTCCGGATATCGAAATCAGAACAGCGGCCGCGATCCACTTCATGCTTTTTTCTCTGGTCGCTCCGGCTCTCGCCGACGCTCCTACAAGTTCACCTTGATCCCGCCATAGGCGCCGATGCCCGGGCGAAGGAAGCCTTCCGGACTCTGATAGTTGGTATCGGTGGCGTTCTCAATCCGGCCGAACACACTCCACATGTCGGTCAGCTTGTAGCTGGCCGCCAGGTCCAGGGTGACATAATCCGACTTCTTCAGGCGCGGGATGGAGAAATCCCGGTTGCCGTCGATCTGCTGGCCCACATACAGCAGGGTCGCGTTCAGCTGCAGGTCTTCCATCGCCTGCCAGTCCGCACCCAGGCTGGCCTTGTTGCGCGGCCGCCGCAGCAGCGCTGCCCTCGTCGTCGCATCCAGGCTGTCGGTATAGGTATAGTCGGCGCGGAAGGTCAGCGTCTCCAGCGCCTTCCAGGTCAGGAAGGTTTCGATGCCTTGCGTCCGCGCCCGGCCGATATTGATGTTCAGGAAGGTGGGCGCCGGGCCGGAGGTGATCAGGTTGCGGATGTCGTTGTGGAACCAGGTCACGCCGCCGACCAGATCGTCGCCCAGGATCTTCTGGTCGATTCCCGCTTCATAGCCCGTGCTGCTTTCCGGCTTCAGGTTGGCATTGCCGCCAAAGGTGCCGAACAGCTGCTGCAAGGCGGGCGCCTTGAAACCGCTGCCCGCGCTGGCGCGCAAGGTCGTGCCGGTGCTTTCGATTACCCAGGAAGGGGCCATGCGCCAGGTCACCTGGTTGCCGAAGCGGCTATTGTCGTCATCGCGCACGCTGAAGCTGTTGTGGAACCCGATGGGAAGATCGGTCAGCACCTCGGCATAGCCGGCATTGGTGGTGATGCCCTGCGCCAGGGTGGTGGGGAAACCGAAGGACAGGCCGCGATGCAGCCCGTCGCGCGCGCTTTCCGCCCCCAGCACCAGCGTCTCGCCTTCCGCCAGCTTCACATTGCCCTGCCAGTCCAACTTGACCCGGTCGCCCTTGGTGCGGCCGTTGCCATTGTTGGGATCCTGGGTGGCGATGATGTTGCTGCCATAGGCAAAGCCGACGGTCTGGTCGAACCGGCCATCCCACAGCACCAGATGCGCGGTGCCGCGCGTCTCATATTGCAGGTTGGCGATGCGGGTCTGTTTGGCCGACGGCGTCGAGGCGAAGGTGACGGGATTGAAACTGTCCCCGGTGATGCGGCCCACGCTGTTGTAGTAACGCGAGGTCAGGCCGATATCGAAATTGCCGGTGATGTCATAACCCAGCTTGGTGCTGGCGGTGACATTGTCATAGGCATCGTCATTGCGCACGACACCGGCGGGCAACAGGCTCAGCGGCGTCACCGGCGTGCCGCCGGAATGGAAATACTGCACCGTGGCGCGGTAGTGGAAATCGCTCTCCTGGCCGGACAGGGTCGCGAACTGGTTGGAGGTCTCGAACGAGCCGCCTTCCACGCTGCCGCGGAAGCTCATCGGGCCGTTGCCGCTCTGGGTGGTGATGTTGATCACCCCGCCAATGGCGTCCGAGCCATACAGCGCGCCCTGCGGGCCGCGCAGCACTTCCACCCGGGCGATGTCGCCGGCCAGGAACTTGGAAATATCGGCCGCGCCGGTGGGCGTGGACGGATCGCCGACATCGATGCCGTCGACCAGCACCTTGGTATGGTTGGAATTGCTGCCGCGCATGAAGATCGAGGTCTGGCCGCCGGCGCCGCCGGTCTGCACGATGTCCAGGCCCGGAACCTCGCGCAGCACATCGGGCAGCGTGTGGCGGGTGAGCACATTGAGCGCGGGATCGGACGGCGGCAGGCCGAACCAGGCATCCGCAAAGGCGGAATCATTCTCGTTGTCGCCCGCCCAGAGCACCAGCGACGGGTGTTGGCGCAACCGTTTCACCACCGCGTGCGCTTCCTCTGCCAATCGGCGTTGAAAGTCTTCATCCTGCGGATAGAGCGCGCAGGCCATGGCAAAATCTTGCCAGACCATGATCCCACTCGCGTCGCAACGGGCGAAAAAGTCGTCATTTTCATAGACGTTGCCACCCCAGCAGCGCACCATATTGCAGTGCGCTTCGTCCAGCAATGCGACCATCGCCGGGATGCGCGCGGCATCGCGGGAATGAAAGGCATCGGCAGGCACCCAATTCGTCCCCCGGATGAAGATCGGTTCGCCATTGACGCGGAAGAGAAACTGGCCGTCGCTGTTCGCGTCGCGGTCGGTATTCTCCAGCACGACGGTGCGAATGCCGAGGGTGAAGCTGGTGCAGTCGAGCGGCGCGCCGTCTTTCAGCAGCGTGCATTCGACCTGATACAGATTGGGAGCACCGGCATCGCGCGGCCACCAGAGTTGGGGAGCAGTCACTTCAATGACGCCGTGGCCGGCGGTAAAGAGCACCGGGGCACGCCAGGAGAACGCCGCTTCGCCACACTGCCCGGTAATCAGCAACTCATACGCGCCGTCACCGTCGATCTGCAGGCGATAATGCACATGCAAGCGCGCCTGGCGATGATCCGCGGAAAGCGCGGTGGTCTGCAGGTAGACTTCTTCGATGTGTTCGCCGGGAAGCAGGTGCAGTGTTACCGGGCGCCAGATGCCGGCGGATACCGCGCGCGGCATGATATCCCAGCCATAGCTGTGCGGCGGTTTGCGCAGGTAGAGGCTCTCCAGGCAACTGGGCGCGGCGGCCAGCGACGGCGGGTAATCATACTGCGCGGCGACTTCCAGCGCCGGAATGATGTGCACCAGCAGTTCATTGTGCGCGCGTAAGCAACCTGCGACCGGTATCCGATGCGCGATCAGCGCGTTGTCGGTCACCGCGATCAACTCCCCGTTCAGGAAGATTTCCGCGCAGCAATCCAATCCTTCGAAATACAACTCCGGTCGCAACTCTCCCAACTCCGGCGCGGCGAAGGTGCGGAAATACCACACATGCGCGCGCTCGAACTGCCGCAGTTGCAGCATATTCATCCCGAAAAACGGCTCGTCGATCAGTCTGTTTGCCTGCAGATCGAGCGGAAATTCACCCGGCACGACGCCGGGATAAATCGGCAATCCGGCGCGTTCGACCTCCGCCCGCGTGCCCAGCGTCTCCGGCAGCGGACCAAGATGGTACGCAAACGACCACTCGCCATTCAAATCGAGTTGAGGGTGGGGGGTGTGAAAATGCATGGGGGTTTCCTCGTTATTGAATATTTACAGGATGGGCAGGATGGCCGGAACGGTTACCAATATCCTTACTATCCTGCTCATCCTGTTAAATAATGCCGCATTCGTCTCGTGTTGTCGAGGGATGGAGCCGTCCGCGCAGCAGCGCCGACGGGGTTTGCAGCAGAATTTGCAGATCGAGCCCGAAACCGCAGCGTTCTACATAGGCCAGGTCGCAGGCGATCCAATTCTCGAAGTCTTCTTCCGGCTGGCGGCTGATCTGCCAGAGCCCGGTCAATCCGGGCGGCACTTGATGCCGGCGCGTGAACCAGGCACTCCGGCGCACGCGTTCCGCTTCGTCCACCTGTTCCAGCCAGCCGGGATGCGCCAGGTCGTCCTCCGGTAGCGGGCGGGGGCCGACCAGCGACATCTCACCGCGCAATATGTTGAGGAACTGCGGTAATTCATCCAGCCCATACCGGCGCAGCCAGTGTCCCACCGGCGTCACGCGCGGGTCCTGACGCACCGAGGCGACCGGGAGAGCGGGCAGCCGCGTATGGGATCCCGCCGTCATAGTGCGAAATTTCCACATGGTGAACGGGCGTCCATGCCGGCCGACGCGCCGCTGGCAAAACCAGATCGGCATTCCCTGCGTGATCGCCAGCAGCACGAGCACGCACAACGACACCGGCAGCGTTACCACCAGCAACCCCACCGCCCCCACGCAATCCAGCACGCGCTTCCAACCGGCATATCCCACCGCAAGCGGCAGAGCATCATGAGTGTCGAGCATGACGGTCGGTTAGACACGAAATGCGGGAAAAGGTGGCTTGTTGCGGGAGTTTGGGAGTGTGTGGGTGTGGGAGTGTGGGAGTATTTCAGATCATAGCTGAGCGGTGGCAGTGCCTCCCGTTGCTTTCATATTGCCCGGTAACCCAATAACTCCCATACTCCCCTACTCCCATACTCCCACACTCCCACACTCCCACACCACCAAAATCCCACACTCCCATCCGTCTCTTATAC
>Ga0118677_10015736_pt1 | contig 10471 bp, 17 predicted proteins | sample AliMusrvi5mmetaG_FD_86154 | JGI IMG/M metagenome (GOLD analysis project Ga0118677, IMG submission 86154)
ACGAAATCCAGCACTCCGTCAGCTGTCACGCCAAAGGAACTGCGAAACAACCGATCAAACGTCTGCTGGAAATCACCATCCCATGATAGTTCAACCTTGTTTTTCCCCAATGACCAATTCAAACCTAGGTTCTCCCGACAATTCTCAAGTTGCTGCAGAGTCATATACAGTCCCGCCAGTCCGGTCCTGTGCAACGCTGACATCCCGGGATCACCGATTGAAATCGCTATCGAACCCATTTTGCACCCCTCCTTTCATCGTAAGTTATGCTATTGATAGGAGCGATTAGATATCGCCCCACCCGTTCCCAGTCAGCCCAGTCCTTATCATGAGGCATTGGCATGGGAATCGCATACTCAGCAGGGACTCTTTGCTGTCGGTCCTCAAATCGAACCACCTCCACCGAACTCGAACCTTCTGTTATGGAGTGCTGGTTGCGAAGTGAACGCGTCAGGCCGTCGAACCAGTCGCTGTAGGGGGCAGGATCCACGGTATACCCTGGAGATAGCGCAGAGTAACTGACCTGGAGGTCCGCCTGAGATACAGGGCTTCCATTCGCCACACTTTTTATCCACATCAACGTTTTGTCCATATCCGCCTCGTCGTAAGGCAGATAACTTTCTGGTTTGAAAAACAAGCCGGGCTTCGTCTCCCTTGGAATCTCCTCTGAGCGGTTTAGTCTGCCCAGCCGTTGTATAAGTGACGGAACCGGAGCGTATTCGCTCACCAATAAATCCGCAGACAAATCAAGTGACATCTCTGCGACCTGTGTGGTCACGGCCAGCATCGGTACGCTAGCATGAAATCCATCGATCACACTACGCTGCCGCTGCAATCGGTCTCGATATCGAAAGCGGCTGTGATACAATTCCACCGGCATTCCTTGTTGCTCTGCTCGCTCAGATATAGCTATGGCGCGATTTACCGTGTTGCAAACCCAAAGCACCTTGCCTCCGCCGCGCAGTACATCTGCAATTTTTTGCCAGGCCAAATCAAATTTTTCTCCGCAATCCTCAAGTCGATAACGAGGTGCCGACTCACGTTCCGGAGGACCGGAAATGCAGCATATTCCGCCGCCACGAGTTTGTGCAATTTTTTGCAGCATCTGACGTTTTTCAGGCGGCAGCGTCGCAGTCATAACGAGAACAGGAGCCCCAGGAAATTCTGTCAAAAATCGGAGTAGATGCGCAAACAAAGTGTCATCGAAGGCATGAACTTCGTCGAACACATAGGCTGCACGTACCAATGACGGCCAGGCATACAGCCCTCGCCGGACGTTCTGCAACAATCCCAGCACCGTATGCGCAGTACATACGACGGCAGGCACCGGCCACATATCCAAAGCTTCCAGCCGGTTCGCCAGAATATCTTTCTCTTCATTGCCCATCTCCGGGATGTTCGGCAGCAAACGGTAGTCGATGACCGAACGTCCGTGAACTAATAGTGCATCAAAATCAGGATCCTGAAGATATCCAGAAAACCCTTCGCTGGCTGTCGCAGTGGTTGGATAACAGAAAAAAAGTCTTCGATTCTGGGCATGACGGGCCGCCCATAAGTAGGCAGCAACCGTTTTACCGCTCCCACAGCCCGCTTCAACCAATGTCAACCGGTCATCTGAATCAGCCACCTTCTGCTGGAATGTCCGTGGCGCCTGACCTCTCAAGCGATCCAATACAACATTTTGCAGGTCTATAGGTTGAAGAATCCGGCATAGACGCTCCTCTATCCATCGACTTAGGTCAACGGCTTTCCCTGGCAAGGCAGATCCTGCTAGGTCGGCCGCCAGAAGTCCTGTCTTAGTGGCAGCGATGAGGGCTTTCTCTTCCCGGGAAAACTCAGTTCCTATCTCACGGGAAAACCGCCGGATGTAAGTCGGTAAAGCGTCCGAAGAAAGCACTTCCACTGACATATCCTGCAGATCATCGAGGCGCGAGTCATCAAACCCGAATGACCTACCTTTGCTGAGTAATTCTTTCATTTCCTGATGCCCAAGCAGAACATTTACAGGCGTTGCTGGACGATGCTCCAATCCTTGATCCGGGAACTTAAGATGATGGCCTCCGATGGCACAAAGGGTTGCAGTTCTGAACCAACGAGGATAGTTTTTCCATAAAGGGTTCAACGCCTCTCGGAGAAAATATCCTGCCAGGTATAAAGTGACCGCTTCGTGACGGACACTCTGCCTTATGTTTAAATCTCCTCTAATCATGGATTGAAACTGTTCGTTTCCCTTTCCCCAGTCATGCATCCAGGCGGAGACCACCAAAGCGTCCTTCCACGGAGCAAAATATTCTTGGCTAATCCCCAAGGTTCGAAAAACATCCTCCGCAATCAAATCGCCAATACAACGGGCTGCTGACATAACGCACTCCGTATGTCCAATGAGCGTGTGTGCCGCCTCTGGACACTCTTGCCAGTTAGCCAGTTTTTTAGCCAATAGCTGATTCAAGGTTTGTCTTCCTGCATCATGGGCGTGAATATCCCGCACCCAAATCGGCGACGGCCACCAATTCCCCGCTCTTGCAGTTGAATGGATCCCTCCGGGGAAAGCTTCTCAACAATAACGGAAAAACCTACTATTTCCCGCCCCTTAATATTCAGAGTGCGTCGGAGTGGTTGTCCCTTGCCTGCCCCGTCCTGTCGCCCCTCAACGCTGATCTCAGTTTTTCTTGTCCCTATGCAAGCATTGCCTTTGATTTCGAGCTTTTCAAGCTGGTCCCGCACCGCCTGAAGGAATCGGTCTTCTTCCATATAACCTTTGATCACAACCAGATGGCTTATAAGAGCACTGCTAACAGAAAATAAAAAAGGCGATGGTATCCCAATTCTGATCCAATGCCCATCAACGCATATTCTTTTTCCGGCCAGTATCATGAATTTCACAATGTCTTCATGAGGAATTCGGACAGCTAATCGACTCTGATCTGTCAATGCCAGTTGTCGATTACCAATATATCGGCCATGAACAGGGTGAATGCCGACGCTACCTTTTAGCTCTGCACCTCCATTGTTGGCATGAAGTGCAGGACATATTTTGGAAATAGCACTGTACAGTGGATACCCGTGATCGACGGGAAAAGTTGTCCCTTGAATCTGAAAAAACAAATCGAGCATTGGCAAAATAAAACCCCTCCGTTTCCGACCTCAGCAAGCTATTGGCACATCAAAGCAGAAGAAGTTTCGCCATTTCTCGCAACTTCAACAACGCAACTCCCTCCGCCTAATTGATCCATCGGCCTTTTATCAGAAGTCGCAGCGCATTTTTTGTGTTACTTATCATTTTCGCACTATTTGTTGGAAATCCTTGTGCTAATTAGAATAATATTTACTTACCAACTTTGTTGTCCGGCAAAGGCAGTCTGTGTTAAACATCGACATGATCCGCCCCGCCTCCAGAGTACCGCCACAGCGGTCACAATGTTTCTGCGTAAAAAACCTGCTGTCCATCACGCTTCCTCCTCCGGTCCTTTTGTTTTTGGGGGCTTCGAAAACGCACTGTTGCCGTCCAATCGGGCAAGAAGCACTTGCCGGGTGATTTTAAATTTTTCGCCATTCATGCCGAGCCTCGTAAGCCATATACGCAGTGCGAACTTCCTATTCTCCTTTTGCGACGGCCTGAAGGATGAAGTCTTGAACTTCTGGGCATTTTGATTGATTATCACCGCCAAATCGCGGAAAGCGGCCATCTCGTCAAAGCTCGGATCTGCTTTCACAAGTTTCAGTGCCACCGTCTGCTTTTCAAAGTCAATCCCCGGACAACGCTCTGGCCCTAACTCCATGAAGGATTTTTGAAAAGCTTCGATGGTGTCTGTTTCCTTATGACTTAACTCTTCTGCAAAGTGATTGTCCATAAAGAGTTGCGGCAAATCAAAGGCGCTGATAAGAAGATGCTGCTTGCTGGAAATCATGTTGACAAGGTTCCGAAGGCTTGCTCCCGTGTGCCCCTCCAGTGGAAATCCCACCGCGTATCCGTCAATTCCCAATGCAACTTTCTTGGCCGGCGCAGGCTCCGCGCTCAAAAGTTTCTCGATACAAAGCTCATGTCCCTGCAAATCCCGGATCACGCCATGCCGGTCAATGGTGTAGGTTTGTGCATCCGTTTTGATTTCATAGGCAAAACTCGGTGCGCCAAGGTACGCAGCTTTGACTCCCCATTTTCCTTCCAGCGCCTTGATCAGTTCTTTTTTGTTCATCATTTGCTCCCACCTTCCCTAACAAATTTGCCTGCTGACAGCAGTTCTTCCATCTCACCGGCTGAATAGATCAGGCATTCGTCGTCGCCAGCCTTGGTCGGCGCAAGGACCAGGTTGCCACACCATTTTCCGACAATTGTATAGGATTGATTCGAGTAAGTCGCGCTGAATCGGTCTCCTTTGTTCATTTTTCTTGCCCCCTCTGTGTTTGTGGTAGTCTATATATGGCTCTAAACACAGATAATAGCAAGGGTTTGCGGGGACGATATTATAAAAAATAAAGTGAACCCCCGCCTTTCAGCAGGGGCCCGGTCAAATCCGCCCTGTCGGCGCATCGGCCTTCAGCGGATCAAAGCGGACATATGCAATTCGAAAAATACAGGAAAGCCCCATCATTCCTCGGCTCCGTCTGCTTCAAGCATTACAATTATATCCGCATTTTCTTTTGTCTTCGCGATCTTAAGCGCGCTATCGCCTTCATCGTTCTTATGAACCAGGTCCGCGCCGCGATCCAGCAACTCTCGTACAACCTCTGCATGGCCGTGGCGAACCGCCATCATCAATGACGTCCTGTGATACATATTCGCCGCATTGATATCTGCGCCGTAATCCAACAGCATGCGAACTACCTCTACATAGCCTTTTTGTGCCGCGAACATCAAGCACGTCCTACCTTCGACCGTCTGTGCATTCACAGCAGCACCCTTTTCAAGCAACTCAACCACTACCGCCAAATGACCACCGGCAGCCGCCCGCATCAGCGCATTTCCACCGTACTTGTTCCTGGCGTGCAATTTTGCGCTTCTATTGAGCAAATCCTTCACAAATTCCAAACGGCCAACTTGTGCTGCAACCATAAGCGCCGTAACTCCGTCATTATCTGCGCCGTTTACGTCTGCACCTTGATTTAACATCTCGCACACCATTTCCTGATAGCCGGATGTAATGGCTTCGAACAACTGAGCGTTCATGCCGCAGGACTCCTTCATCTTCATTTTCTCAGCTGCTTTGCCAAAAGAACAGCATGACCGCCGCAACATTTCTAATCAGAAGGGCCGGTTTGTTCAACGAATATGTTCGGAAAAAATTCTGACAAAAGCCCAATGATTATGGTTCTCTTTGTGTTTTTATATGTCAAGGGATGGTCTGATAAAAATTGATAAACTTTGATGTGCTGTCGTCGATTTTATATTTCCCTCAACGCTCGTCCGCTTAATCCTTTTACTTCCGGTTTATCTTCCGGCAGAATCCGATTCAATTTTTCAAGGGTTATAGGTTCTTCGGACGCTAAAGTTGCGATCCCCATGTATGCTTCACCATATGAATAAGCTCCAAAACTTTTTATACTGAAATATTTCATTTCGATTCCAAACATTTTCAAATGGTTAAGAAGCCACTCTCTGGCATTTTCAACGGATTCTTTAGTCTTCGGCAATTTGTCAACGATAACTATTTCAAATTGTTGCATTAGCTGCCAGCCCTCCCTGCAATTATTCATGGTTATGCCGGTTCATCACTTTCTCCCTGGAGGCCGGTTTCAATTTCATCCGGCTGCTGCACATCCTGCAGTTTGGCCCGTCGCAACAGCACTTCCACTTCCAGCACCGTGCCTTCAGAGTTTTCCGATTTCCCAGACGCACGTGGCAGCGGCGCCCACTCGGTCAGGCCCCATTTTCCTTGACCCTTGAAGGCGAAGCGGCTGTCCATGTTGATCTGTGTATGCAGTTCGGCCATAGCGTGCATCATAAGGCGCGCCGGAACCATTTTCGCGGTCAGGACTTCGCTTAGCAAATCGCGAAAATAGGCGTTCGTTTTGCGTTCTTTCAGAATCTTATATGCCAGATCAACCCCGGACATAGCTTGTTCCGCTGCTCCCATGCAATAACCCTCCATCAGCGTCATAGTTGGGCAGGTCAAACATATATTTCTTCATGGGTAATTCCGCCTTCAACTTTTCATGATTTTCTTGCAGGAATCCCTGTACATTTGTAGAAATCTTCGCGCATGTAGACTGATAAAACTACGGGGTGATTTAGTGTCCGACATACTTGATATTTCCTGCCCTAAATGTGGACATCAGAAGAAACTTTCTCTCGGAGAACTTAAGATCACTCCGGCATTTATCTGCGGCAAATGCGGGATGCGGGTTACGATCGATACCAGAAAGTTTGTTACTTTATTCAACAACGCGGCCAGCGACATTCCTAAATAACGGGGTAATACTGTATTATTCAGCTTCATTCTTCATCTCACAGTTTCCCTCAAATACTGCGCCATCGTCAATAATAAGCGATCCAACCTTGATATCTCCAGTTACTTTGGCTGAAGACAATAATTCCAGATTATCCACGACAGTCATATTCCCTGCCACAGTTCCAGCTATCACCGCGTTATTTGCCGCGACGGTCACTTTAATACGAGCGGACTCACCAACAATCAAATCAGACGTGGTGATTACTTCTCCTTCAAATTCCCAGTCAATTCGCAGCGAACTGCTCGTATTAACACTTCCCTTCACTGAAGTGTTTTGACTAATGATGGTTGCCACTTCATCAGAAAGGGCTGTGCGTTTTTTGCGACTGAACATGGTTCATCTCCTACTCACCAACATGCGTTATTACGGAAAATCCGGTATTTAAATGCGTTTGCGACCACGGCAGCCTAATATCTCTTGTTTTTGTAATTCTATGTCCATTTTCGCAGCTGTTCCTTTGTTGTCCCATTGATAACCACAAGTCCGGCAGCTCAAATAATCTTTGCCTTCACCAATTCCTCCAGATAGAAGTCCTACAGGGCCGCCGAATATAAATCCAAAAGCGGCGTTCCCATCCCCGAAGCCTTGCATATGAGATACAATCGAAGTAGATTTACAATGCGGGCATCTTGTGACTAACACATTTGGCGGTTTTCTCATTCGAATTATTCCGCCAATCATTGCCCGGACGCAAAAAGTCAATATCACAATAGGTATTAACAAACCCACGTCTATTTTGACCGCCCCCTTTAACGTCCTTATAGTAACACTTTCCGGCAAATGAATGAAGCCCCTGCCCTGCACCTACACGATGCAAGACAGGGGTACTCATCACTTTTTAATATACAAATATCCCATTCCGGCAGCCACGGCCATCCAGAACACGTTCTGCGCTTTAAGGCCTGCCTGTTTTGACTTCTGCTCCCTGGCGTATTGATCGAAGGATTTGTTCGCTTGATCCAATGAGGCGCTGGCTTTCTGCAAGTCCTGCTGCGTCAGTTTTGCCTCGTTCTGTAACGACAGTAACTGTGTTTTGAGCATGGCCAATTGTTGCTGCGATTGCGTCAGTTCGCTTTGCACCGTCAGCAAGTCCCGCTGTGATGCGGTCGAGTCGAGCTGCAGCGTCGCGTTGATCTGCTGCAATCTGGTTAAGTTGGCCTCTAACGTCTGCAGCTGATCCTCCGTCACGGTGTAGGAAGCCGCCGAACACGTAAGCACCGGCAACAAGAACAGCAAGCACAAGAGCAGTGATAATGATTTTTTTAACATTGTCCGTCATTCCCTCCATCTCCCTATAATAGTTTAATCAGCAACACCGCAACCAACACAGCCGCCCAGGTGTTCAGGGCCTGCACCGTAATGGAGTGCTGCTGGCAGAAGGTCTGCTCGGCGACCTCGGCATCCGACATCAACGCCTTTACTTCCTTTGCGGCTTTGGCTTCGGCTTCTTCCACCGCCGACAGGGCAACACTGGCGGCAGCCTCCAGGTCCGCCTTGAGCTTTGCCAGGTCCTCTTGGGTCATAGTGGCGAGCTGATCGGCTGTCGGCACCTGCACCGTGACAGCTGGGGCTGCCGCAGCCGTCGCGTCGGCATCATACATAGGCATTGAAAACAGTTTCATGGATATTCCACCTTTCACTTTTATTTATGCGGTCATTTGTGCCAACCAATAGTCTGTGCCGGTGATGTACTCTTCCAAGTTGGCCGTAAAATACATACCGGAAGGACTGTCCTTCAACGCAGTCAAATACTCGTTTTTCGTCGTCGCGTTCTGGACTCCACTACCGTCTTCATATCCCTTCAAATACCGGCCAAAAAATTTAGCATAGGTTTCATAGTCAGGGAAAGCCATGTACCAGTATGCGCCGTCTGGCTGTTTGTTCTCATCGCCGTTCGGCTCGGTTTGCGTCAATCCGCCAAGGTTATGGTTTTGGACTGCCAGTGCAGAAGTCATACCGTCGCTCTCGTGCATGAATTGGGCGTATACCCAGTCCGTCTGGAGGTTTGTGATACCGACAGTGCAGGCAGCGTTAACGGCAATTCCAGCAAGTGAATACACATAATCATTACGCATTATAGGCTTCCTCCTGAACGGTCAGTGGCACCGCATTTCCAGCGTCCAGTATCATCCGGCTTATCGCCTCGCCGTCTTCGTTAGCTGCCCTCAAACATCCATATGTTTTTTCCCAGCCCTGCCGAGGAGCAAATGGATCAGGCAAATCCGATCCACCTCCATGAATGTCACGGCCCCTTGGGTCACCCGTTGACACATAGAAAGTCCCATATGCGGCAGAGTTCTCAGCAGGCGGTTCCTCCGCATTACAAACATACTCGCCCAACGGTAAGGTTTCGTGCTGTTCTGTGCCGCAGTTTGACGTTGGGTAAAAATCGTTTCTGCACTCAATCGATGTGAAATGCTGCCCGTCGTCCTCAATAAAATAGAGCCGCTGATCGGCTCTGGAGTAAACCAGTTTTGCCACCGTTACCCACCTCACTTTTTAAATTTATCCATAATCCCATTCATCCACGGGATATCCGTATTGAACAGCGAATGGTTGAATATCAGCCCGGTCGTCTGCGCACCAATGAGCTGCCCCACCTGTAACCACACCGGCAGGTCGTAGTGGGTGCCCAGGACAGCGTTGTGATGCCACGCATAGACAAGAGCCCCCAGCCAGCCAAGGCCGAGGACTCCTGCAATTGCGAGCAGTAAGTATAGGACTTTCATCTACCCATGCCCTCCCTTCGGCCAAATCGAGGCGACAAAATTTGCCGCCCAGCCGGCAACCGCACCCAATAATCCGGCGGTCGCACAAATCCCATCGATGCGGTGGTGCGCGGCTTTGACGCTACTGGAAGTGCCTTCGATGGAGATGCTGTGCGCGGAAATTGTTTTGCCCTGTTCGGCAACCGTTTCACCGTGAATATCTTGTTTCGTTTCGATCCGCGCCAACCGGTCGATCACTTCTTCCTGAAAATCCCGTTCACTCATCTCCCACCTCTGCTATTCAAAGTATCCGTTGATAAAGCAAATCCCGCGGAACACCTCTGTTGAGGTTGCCGTACCCACCGGCATCTTCAGGATCACGTCCAGGAAGGTTCCCGCTTCCACCAGAATCGGAGCATCCAGATTGATGTCCAGACTGTTGGCCTGCTGCCCGACGACCGCACCGATCGGCAGGTATTGCGAACCAAGGGCCACACGCCGGTGCGCCCGTGTCCCGGCGGTTGCGCTGTCGGCTGTTGCCAAAGACACAGCCGAGCCGCCAATGCCCAGACCCCACTGAAAGATCGTGGGCGTGGCGGCGACCGCGACAACCATGTTGTACGTTTCAATATGAATACCGCGGACGATCAAGTTTTTACCCGGTATGCCTGCCGCTCCGGACGGCACCTGGTACCCGAACAAGGCATAGTCTGTTTCCGCCCCGGCTACGGCAACGAATTGCCACTGGCCACCGAGCGTCGTATAACCGGCTGCGGTATTGGACAGGGTTGCCGATGCCGGCGCCGCGCTGTTGGCATAGTTTGCGGATTGGGCGGCTGCCACGCCGTCCGGAACATTGACAGCGGAAAGCCCTTGACCGGATTGAGTGGTTGCCCACAGGCGATTGGTCACCATGTCGATCATGGCAATTCCGAACGAGGCGATCTTCATCTGCTGCGCCGCACTGACGGCAGCACTGTTGTACTGGCGGATCAGGAGCGGCAAGTTGAGCGACATGCTTGTCAGCGTGGTTTGCGCCGCCATGGAGATCACGCCGTACATTTTGTCATTGATCCAGAACTCCACCCGGTCCGTATGGACGACCATCAGGTAATGGTACAGGGCGTTTTGCGCGTACGCAAATCCGGTGAGCGTGACCGCCGTTTCCGTGCCGTTGTTGTTGACTATCCCCTGCAGGATTCCGGAGGCGTTCAACCGGAAGAAACAACCGTCTGTCGGCGTCGTGATCCCGGAGGCAAACCCCAGCTCCAGCACAATACGCTGTAGCAGTAAAACGAAGCTGCAGGGTGTTATAC
>Ga0118677_10015737_pt1 | contig 10471 bp, 8 predicted proteins | sample AliMusrvi5mmetaG_FD_86154 | JGI IMG/M metagenome (GOLD analysis project Ga0118677, IMG submission 86154)
CTCCGGTAGCGATGTCGAGGGATTTTTCGCGGATGATGAACGAGAAACGCCAGTCGGGGGAGGTGCCTTTGTGGAAGGCGGCGAGAATGGCTTGGCGGGTGGTGCCGTCAATGAGGCGTGCGGCGAGGTGTCGGATACCGGCGCGGTTGCGCGGTAAACTGAGGTCGGGCGCGACCTCGATGTCGAGAAGGGCAGCTGTCTTGCCGTCGGCCGTTTGGAGGTCGCCGAGGTGCAGGACACGAGTGAATACGCCGTGGAATCCGGGGTCGGTGACATGGACGGGTTTGGAGAAGAGCGCAGCCGAATGCCCGAACAGGTCTCGCAGGAGCGCAAGCCAGGCGTCGCGGGAATAGGGTGACTGAAGAGCGGGTTGGAATTTCATACGAAGGATTCGGAGATGATGATGTCGGGGGTGAATTCGGCGGGCGGTGCGTCCGGTACGTCCGGGTTGGATGGCTCTAGAAGTGGGTAGGACTTGAGGATGGCCAGAACGCGGTCGATGAAGTCAGCCTGCGGCATTGGCTCTTTCTTGTGTTTCTTGGCGAGCGAGGAGAGTTTGCCTGCGAGTTTTTGGAACTTGACCTTACCCACGGCGTCGGAAGCGACCCGGCAGAGGTGCTGTTCCTCCGGGCTGAGCAGGTGGAAGCCTGAGAGGGTCTTGAGCAGGGCTAGGGCGCTCTGCTCCGACGGCGTGTGCTTGGAGGTGACTTTTCGGTTGGCCGTGAGTTCGGACTGGATGGCGGTCTCGAAATGATCGACGGCGAGGCGAACCTGTTCGTGGTGGCCGGTCGGCAGCGGCACGGGTTTTTCGGATGGCTTGGCGTTCAGTTCGCGGGCGCACTCCACGAAGGAGAGGTCTTGCGGTTCGCCTGATGCGGGAATCAGGGTGAAGGCGTCGCGGCGGCGGTTGCGGATGAAAGCGACGGTGCCGCCGGTCTTGGCCTTGTTGGCGCGGCCAGCGCGGGCACGGACCGGAAGGGATTTGATGCGGCGGAACTCCGAGGGCTGTTCGGCCTTGTAGCGGCGCAGTTCCATGAGGTAGTCAAGGCGCTCGTCGCGTTCCTCGTTGATCTCGTGATCAAAGAGGCCAAACGAGTCGATCTCTTCGGTTTCGGAGTAGATCTGCGAGTCCTCGCCGAGGGCGGTGTGGAAGGCCTGGAGTTTCATGACGGCCTTCTTTTGGAGGTCGATATCGCGGTCAACCTTCTCGGTGGGGAAGAAGACGATGTTGTGGATCAGGGACGCGGTGGCTCCGATGCGGTTGACGCGGCCGAGACGCTGCATCAGGCGGGTGGCGTTCCAAGGGGTGTCGTAGTTGACCACGGTGTTAGCGCGATGGAGGTTGACGCCTTCGGCGAGGACCTCGGTGGTGATCAGGATGGGGAAGTCGTCGCGCCAGAGCGAGCGGGGTTCGAGGTTGGCGTCGTAATTAGCGCGGATAACATCCTGTTTCTCTTTGCGGTTAGAGGAGTCGATACGCAATACGGGCCGTTCGGGACATGAGACGGCGAGACGTTTTTCGAGGTAGGCGGCGGTCTCGGCGGATTCGGTGAAGACCACAAGCTTGCGGGAAGGGTTTCGGGCCGGATCGAACAACGTGGGGAATTTATCGACAAAGGTGTCGAACTTCGGATCATTCTCTAACTCGGGTCCGGAACCGTTGAAGGCGTCCCAGTCTGCACAGAGGCCATCAAGAACGGTGAGGTCATGGCGCAACCCCTCCAGAAAGCCTTCGGCGAAGTCGTCCGGAGAGCAGATGGTGATGGTAGGGTCGAAGGACATTGCCGTGGTGAGCACGTTGATCAGTTCTTCCTCACGGTCTTCGAGGATGTATTCGGAGACGTTGTACTCCGGTGCAATGAACACGCGACCCGAGTCGAACATCGTGACCATGGCGGCTGTCGCGTCGCGGAAGCGGTGCAGAGAGGCGCGGAAGGCGTGGAACGAGCTGTCCAGGCGCTTGACCAGCATGGTTTTCATGATGGCGGCGAGTTGGATAGAGACCCGGTCCGCGTTGGGGTACTTGACTTTCAGTTCGGGGTTCTTGAGATACTGGATGGCGCGGTAGCGGTTGTATGTGAGGCCTTTTGCCGAGCTGAGCATATCGAGCGTGCGGTCGTAGGCGAGGTTCATTTCGGCATTGAGTACATACAGGATCTTCTGCGGGGTTCCCGCCTTGGGGAAGACGATGCCCTGTGCTTCTAGGTCCTTTTTATAGGGGCCCTGTGCATCGAGGTCGGTACGGGTGCGGCGGACGGTGATGGGAGCGAGAATCTTTTCGCGGATTTTCTGTGTGATGGCCATAACAGCCTTGCGGGCTTCGGCGGTCGGCAGCTGCCTTGCTTCCGTCCATTCATCCATCCGTTCGGCGAAAAAGCCCTGCAGATTGGCAACATCCAGCGTGGTCTCTTTGCCGTCCTGGAAGAGCAGGAGCAAGTTGTAGATGTCCCTCGGGGAGTTATTGAAGGGGGTGGCCGAAATCAGCATCATCTTCTTGGGTTCAAGGCGGTTGGTGGAATTGTTGCGAACCTTGGTTTTACAAATGCGCTGCAACTGGTCGTACATGTCGGCCGAATCGTTGCGGAACTTGTGGGCCTCGTCCACGATCACGAGGTCGTAGCGGTCGGGGTGGCGCACTTTATGGAGGCTGCCGCTGGAGTAGATATCCACGTTATGAAGCTGGAACTTGGCAATGGTTTCCTGCCATGAGTCGCGTACAGCGGGCGGCACGATAATCAGCGTGCGGCCGATGTGGACGGGGTAGCCGTTGGAGAAAAAGAACTTCTTTGCGATCTGACAGGCCACTATGGTCTTTCCGAGGCCGACCACATCAGCCAGGAAAAAGCCGTTGTGTTTTCGCAACAGGTCAAAACCTTGGTTGACGGCGTCGGTCTGATAGCTGAGGCGCTTGTAGCCATCGGGAAGGTCATCGGCGGCGGACGGATCGAATTCGACGCCACGGCCGAAGTATTCGATCAGGAATTTTAGGTAAAGTTCGTAGGGGGTGATGGTGTCGTTGAGGTAGGTCTCTTCCTTCAGGTTTGCCAGCCGCGCAGGCAGGACGTCAACGCCTTCAGCCCAGAGCGCATCGAATTCCTCGGTGGCGAAAACCACATCTTCATAATTGCTGAGCAGGACATTGAACTCATAATTGGCGGGGCCTTTTCCGGTACCCATGCCCGCGTCTGTCAGATTGGATGAACCGGTGATGACGTTGCCGTGTTTGTGCTCGTTGTAATCGGCGGGTCTGAAGATATAGATCTTAGCGTGAAGTTTGCGGGAAGGGTGCGCCCGCAGTTCGACTTTCTTGCTGGCGACATCCGCGATGAACTGGAGGATTCCGGCCTCGACCGTGGCGTCATAGCGGGCCTCGGCGATATCCTTTTTGACATCAGCCATGAAGGTTTCGATGGCGGAGGGCGCTGAGGCATCGAAAAGCAGGCCGCGTTCCTGGCACCTGGCTGCACGCTCGTCAACGTCGATGCCGACCAGAATACGGATTTTCTCAAGGTTTTCAAGGTGTGGACGGAGGGCGAAATAGCCGGAGGAGCGGAAATATCCGACTAACGCGTCGAAGAAGCGGATGTCGGGATTATTTGAAAAAACACCTGCGAACTTGTCGATCAGCGTATTGTCGCGGCGGTTGGTGAAAAATCGCGTGCTCATGCCGTGTCGATGCCTTCCCCAGAATGATCAAATTAACTGTGTGCATGATAAACCCATATTAGGAATAGAACAAGGCTGGAGAGGGAAAAAGATGGGTGGCGCAATCGCAGCAGCTTTCTTCTTTGAGAGTGGTTTGCGGGGTGCGGTGGGGCGGATTATGCTTCTGCGATGTCCGCGATTAATATCCCTTTGGCGCGGCAGCGCGTGTAGTAGAGGATGAGCCATGCTGATCGAGAACCAAAGGTGACAGGCAATCGGCTGGCGTTGATGGCCTGACGGCAGTGCGCCGGGTGACCGGTAACGTCATAAAGAATACCCCAAGTAGTCCCAAAAGCCCAAAAAACCAGCTGGTGGTGGTTGAATTGTATCCGGTCTTATGGTACTATAATTCTGTTTTCGCGGAGAGGACGATTGACGGGCAGGTAACTCCTGATGGTGATTCGGCTGAAGCGCGGAACATAAACTACTGAACTACAGAAACTTACGAAACTAACGAAGCCAAGAGACTAAGAAGCATACGAACCTATTGAAACGCAGAAACGCAGAAACTTTGGAAACTTCAGAAACTACGAGCTTTTAGAGACCACGAAGCGAAGTGACCAGGGTACTGCGAAAGCAGACCCCATGAGACCCGTCAGGCCTTGCCTGGACAGCGGTCCTTGGGGTTTTTTCGTGGAAAAAACATAGGCTGTGGCGCGACAAGCGGCGCTAACAAGTCTGCTCATCCAGCTTGGATTGATGGCTGCTGCGCGAAACGCACTCTCAACTGAGGCGCTTGTCGGCGTGACAGCCCATAAGGAGGTTACCAATGGCGACAATATGCGTCCAACCGAAATCTGCTGAACAACCGATGCCCCACCTCTATGGGTTACCGGGTGAGGAAACCGACGCGGAACGGATGATAAATCGGATGATCGAAGAGTCTATAATTTATGATTCCGATCCCGAATTTTTGCCTCGGACACTCAGGCTCAACGGAAAGCCGTTTAAGGTGGAGTTGGGTCCAAGACTTATCCGTTTTTATGAGGGTGCGGTGATCGGCTGCCAGGTCTTCCCTTGGCCAGACTTTTTCAGGATGGTGCGGTTGATCCTCATCGGAGAAAAGCGCGTGCTTTGTATCGATCTCGGGTTCAGGCCGGAGGGGGTTCCCTTTCCGGCTAGAATTACTGCGAACCCCAAAAAGGGTACGGGCAGGATCTGGTTTGAAGACGGCCAGACACAGGAGATCCGCGATTTCGAAATTGAAGAAACCAGCATCGAGAACCGTACGGCAATCGACTTTGCGAGGACGCGGCGGTTAATAGCCAATCACGTACCAGCCGTGCTGCCCGTTAACGCGGAAAGAGAGACCGCTATGGTAGCGGGCAGTGTTTTGGAGGGAGAACCATGTGAACCCATGCCGGAAAGGCCCTCTTGGGGAATCAGCGATGAAGGTGCTACCTTACGGGTATATACGCCGGATGGCGACTTCACACTCAAGAATAGCGTAGGGAACCGGCAGATAGTGTGGATGTTTCGCCACGCTGCGGAAGGCAGGCCATGTGATATCTCGCGTTTGTATTCCGAGACGCAGGGACGGGCAGAGCATACGGCCGCCCTGCCGGATTTTACGACCGAGGACAGAGGGGGTGACGAACAACATGAGTCTGGCGATGTTCAGGCTTCTGGGACTTTGAATGTGGACGCGCAGATGGATGTCCAAACCATGCGCCAGGTCAAAGAGCGGCTTCATGAACTTTCCCGCGAAAGGACGCAAGCCCAAGCGGAAAACAATGACGCGGCCTTGGCTAGGATCGACAAAGAGGTGGATGACCTCAAAAGATATTTGACGACTGGTTGCGGGTTAAAGGGTAAGCCCAGGGTGTTCAGCAACGACTTGAGCAAGCGTATCGCCACGGTAAAGAAAGCGGTAAAAAGGGCCATTGAAGATATCGACCATAAGCGGGACAATCGCGCGGCGCGAAACACATTCACGCGAGAGGCCAAGCTTATAACGCTTGGGTTGACCTGCTCGTACAGGCCTTCGGGCGGTATCGAATGGGTCGATGTGAGAAAATAATCCGCTAAGACAGGTATTGTCCGATAAAGGACAGGTTTTGTCCCGCATCTCATGTGTGCGGGATGAACTGCAAGGGCATCCGGCTGACGCTGGGTGCCCTTCCTTTTTATCCGCACGCGAGGCGGACTGCGTGGCGTTTGTGCCATGCGGGTGAACGGCTCGCAACGCCAGACGGGTAAACGCCGTCGGCAGAAGCGGAGACTAAAACATGACACATGGTACTCAGGATGCGATACGGGCAATTTTGTCTGCTGATGCATCCATACCGGGCATTCTGCGCGCTCGGATGTTGGAGGCGTTGAAAAACGCCGAAACAGCTCAAGTAAAAAAGGTTGTCGATCCTGTGGTGAGGCGTCTTGAGGCGGCCGAACGGCTCTCGGTTTCGCCGCGCACGCTGGACCTCTGGCGTCGGCAGGGACGCATACGGGCTGTTTCGTTTGGGCGGGGCACAAGGGCTGTCGGGTTCCGCGAAAGCGATTTGATCGCTTTTACTGAAGGAGGTGCCGCATGAACGAACGCATCGAAATCACAGTTGAACTCGACGGCCAAACCCTGACAGGACAGGGCTCGGTCATGCTCAAGCACGAGGGATGTTTTTTCATCATTTGTGTTCTGAGCGGAATCCCGCCAGCAAGTCTCATGCGCGAGGGTTTCGTGGCCTACAGCATTCCCGACTCGGACCTGCCATACCTGAACCTCGACTTTGTGATCGAGTGGCACGAACGGGCACTTGCTAGTACTGACGGCAAGCAGGGGGACCGCGTTATTCTCGCAACGCTCCGTGAGTGGCGCGAAGCGCTGCGCAACGGAAATGTGAGCGCAAGGGAGGTCGCATGAAGAAGTTTGAAGCCATGCTCGATGCATTGCCGCCGCCCGGAGTGGGAGGAGGTTTTCATACAGCGATATTCCGGGTAGCCTGTCTTGGCCGCGAGGCGGGGCTGGGTGAAGAGCAGATCGCGGAGATGCTCCGCCTGCATACAAAGCCTGGCAGTCGCCCCGTGCCGGATAATGAAATCGTTGATGCTGTGACGGCTGCATTCCGGAAGGAGTGCGGCTCGGCCCCTGTCTATACTGGGCCGCGTGTGCGGCCGGATTTTCTGGCGCAGTGCATAAAGTCAGGTCGGGGTGCGACAGCCGAGGATATCTTGAGACGGTCGCCAGTATCCCTAGACTGGTCTGATGAAGAAGGCTGGCGTTCACTCGAATTCTTATACCGTGACGAAGAGTTGATCTTCGCTGGCGATGACAGGACGCCGGGCGTATCGGGATGCAGCATTCGCACCCGCGCGGAGTGGTGCGGGGCTTTTGAGGCCGAGGGTGGGGTGATGGAGCCGAAGTTTATTCCCAATCCCTTGACGGGCAACCCGGCACCGAAGCGGTCGGGCATCGGCGAGACGTTGCGCGGCGACGGATGCGTTTCCGCGTTCAGGTTCGCGGTCGCGGAAAGCGACTCGATGCCGCTAGATGACCAAGTCGCGTTTTGGATGGGCTGCCCATCGTTGCCCGTGGCGATGCTAACGTTCAGCGGCAGCAAGTCCATCCATGCGCTTCTGAGGGTGGATTGCGTCGATGCGGCGGAATGGGATGCCAAGGTTGCCGGGGAATTGTTCCCCGGATTCTTGGTGCCAATGGGAATGGACCCCGCATGCCGGAACCCGGCTCGCCTGTCGCGGATGCCGGGGCACTTCAGGACTGACAAAATGACAATTCAACGGTGCCTATATCTGGCGCCCGAAGGAAAGGCGGTGGCGGCTTGAACGAGTCGATGAGTGCATTTACCGAACAGGCAGCGGCGAAACCACCGGATGCCTATTATGATGTCCGATCCAAGGAGTTCCTGATACAGGACGAACGTGGTGAATGGATCGGGCTTGCCGAGGCTCAGTTTAAACGGGTACTCCGGCGACACGGAGTATCGGCTGCCGTCGACAGGGCAACAGGATTGTCCCCTCAGGATTCGGCCATTCTCGAGTTTCAGATGAGACAGAACGTTGCGTGGTCCGGTTCGCTGGCCGGATACAGGTCGGGGTTCTACGAGACCGGCGGGACAAGAATCCTTGTCACCAGTTCGCCCCGCATCATCGAGCCTGTGGAAGGCGATTGGTTACTGCTGCGCGGTATCATCGAAGGATTGCTTGGCGACCGCGATGGGGAGCAGTTGGCTTATGTGTACTCCTGGCTGAAGATCGCCTACGAGGCATTGCGTGCCGGACTCAAGCAGCCCGGCCAAGTCTTCGTGATGTGTGGGCCACACGGTTGCGGGAAATCGCTGCTGCAACAGTTGATCACCCTGATGCTCGGCGGGCGGGTTGCACGCCCGTTCCAAGTGATGAGCGGCGGAACGGCGTTCAACGCTGACCTGTTCGGAGCGGAACATCTGGCGGTCGAAGATGAGCAGCCGAGCACGGATATTAGGGCGCGGCGCGCGTTCGGCTCACAGATCAAGAACGTGACGGTGAATGTTGATCAGCGGTTCCATCAGAAACATCGTGACGCCATCGTTCTTCGACCGTTCTGGCGGATGTCGGTCAGCATCAACGACGAATCGGAAAACGTCCAGATACTTCCTGTCATCGACGACAGCATTGAGGACAAGCTGATGATCTTCCGTGCTGTCCGACATGTGATGCCGATGCCTACCGGGACTGCGGCGGAGCGTGCGGCGTTCTGGGCGCGGTTGGTGAGTGAACTGCCGGCCATGCTGAAGTTTCTGGTCGATTTGGAAATCCCCGATGGTTTGCGGTGCGAACGTTTCGGGGTCAGGCATTACCACCATCCGGAAATCATGCGGCTGCTCAACGAGGTTGCTCCTGAGGTCAGATTGTTGGCATTGATCGACGCCACGTTCTTTACCGCTCCAGCCGGAGGGACCGGGCTCGTCAAGGCCGCGCCGCGCGGGCCGTTGGCCATGACAGCCGAGGAACTGGAAAGCGGGCTTACTGGAGCGTACGCGCCCCATTCCTTCGAAGCAAGGCGTTTGCTGGGCTGGAGCAACGCCTGCGGGACGTACTTGGGCCGATTGGCCAAGGTACGTCCTGACCGGGTGCAAGCGGTCCGGACGGCGGATGCGCGGCGCTGGCAGATCACCCCTCCGGCGGCGGAGGAGGGGGAACCGGCGGCGTAGAGGTGTTCAATGACGGCATGACGGCAAGTTTTCTATGAGGAGGAATAAGGTTATGTATAAGAGATGGGCGGGGAGACCGCAGGGATGTCGGAGACAAGGCGTCATGGCGTCATTGGGCCGCGTCGGCGGGTGCCGTGGGACGCCTTTGCCCGCCGCTGCGTGCCACACGCGCCTTCTGATCCGAACAGGATCTAGCAGGGTTTTCAGTTTCGATTGATGAACTTATGACCGCCCTTGGAAGGCGGAACAACAAAAGGAGAACCATATGGAATGCCATCTTTGTCCCCAGTTTAAAATTAACCTCGAGAATGCCTCTAAGGGCGTTCTGGTTGAGTGGTCAAAAACGCCGTGCGCGATCTGTCAGTTGGAGGAGTCATCCGCCCGGACCCTTGAGTATGACGATAATCAGGAGGCGGACGAGAAGATGAGTGCGGAGGGTGACGACAGCATTGATTCACTGATGCCGTGCTCTGCACTGTCGGCCGCGATGCATGTCTTCTTGGACTTGCCACAACCCGCTTTCGAGTTGATACGCATGCGAAGAGACGGGATGACCTTCGGCCAAATAGGTGAGGTGCTGGGGGTGACGGCTCAAGCGGCGGAAATTCGACTAAAGCGGCTGATCATAAAACTGCCCGTTCTCGGAGAGTTGTTCGCCGGGAAGGTCCGCCGTCAACGGTTCCGTCGCAGGCATAGCAAGTGTGATGCGGCATAGGCAGTGCGATAATGGACCCGGCTGAGTGCTGCGTTGTCTTGTGGGACCCGCAACGGCTGCGCTGTCGCGGGAACATAAAGGCCGCGCCCCCAACGGGCGCGGCGGAATTTTTGGGCGCAAAAAGGGGCGGCCGATGAAGGCCGCCCGCTCGGGATTTAGCCGAGTAGTTCACCGATCCTCTTGGGCGTGAAATAGAGATCCAGCTCTGCGCCGTTCTCCAGCAGTTCGGGGATTGAGATGTAACCGAGTTCGGCGCCCATGCCGAGGTCGGCGATTCCGAAGGCCTGCACCTGGCCCGCGTGGTCGGGGTCGGCGTCCTTCTCCACGATCCACCAGTCGCAACCGCCGGTGAAGTAGTGAAGATGGGCGAGGGCGGCGCGGCCTTTCGCGGTGCTCTCGTAGGTCTTGGGCATGGCCTGCCATGTGGCGTGTATGCGGTCGATGATCGCGATGAAGTGGTCGCCTTCCTCGCCAAGCATGGCGTCGGTGATGACCTCGTACTGTTCGGGGGTGGTCAACAGTCTGAGCGTGTCGAGTTCGTGGGGTTTCTCGGGTTGCGTGTAGCGTTTGCGTTTCATGGTGCGGGCTCCTTTCGTTTAGGCGGGTTGGGCTTCGATCTCAAGCGGCAGGTTGCGCTCGTCGGCCATGCGGCCGGCGAGGGCGGCGGCAAAGCCGAATGACTTGCGGACGGTGTAGACCTTGCCGGTGGGCTCGCTGTCCGCGTCGGCGGCGTATACGTACCATTGCGGGATCTCGTCGCCGCTGACGCGGTCAACGTCGGCGTCGGGGCCTTCAAAACGGATCTGGGTTGCCTTGGGCTTCTTTGTGGTGCTCATGGTGGCCTTTCTGCCCGCGTACGATGCCCGCGGTCGGGCGCGGGCATCGTACGCGGGCAGAAAGGCCACCA
>Ga0118677_10015738_pt1 | contig 10471 bp, 8 predicted proteins | sample AliMusrvi5mmetaG_FD_86154 | JGI IMG/M metagenome (GOLD analysis project Ga0118677, IMG submission 86154)
GTCCCAGATGGCGTCGATGAATGGCTGGCCATAACGCAGCGGATAGACGCCGGGATTGCGCAGGAGGAGCGCGCGGGAAGCGCTCATTGGCCGGGTGCGAATCAAGGGGAATGCACTTCGATCGATGCCAGTGATGCAGTTATGTACGAATGTTTTGGCGTCCACCAGTGTGCGCGGGCCCTGTTTTGGGCGCTTGAATAGGTAGCGGACTGGCATTCCTGCGGCAGGGTCGGGTGTACCTAGGGGACGGGTTTGCAATTCGACTTTCTCCTTGCCGAAATCCAGGGCATCCCGAATCCAAGGATCCATTTTGTCCCATTCCTGTTCGCCCTTTTCGTCTGCCTCCGCCAATTGATGAGCAAACTCTCTGGCTTCTCGGACTTCCTCTTCCATGGAAAGCAGGCCCTCCTGGGCCTGAACCTTTTTTCGTTCGATGGCAAGCAGTCCCTGATCGCCAGAGAGGCGGGCGGATCCTTCGTTGAAGGCTTCCTCTCCATCCTGGTAGGCAGCGGCCCAGATCCTGCCGACCTCCTCCTCAAGGACGTACTGAAGGCTCGCAACGGTCTGGCTGAAGACCCCGATCACTCCTTCTAGTGCATCTAACCATTGCTGCAAGACACCAGGGCGTTCAGGCAGAAGGGCCAGGTTTTCCACTCTCCGCACTCCCTTTACTGTGGAATCGAAATAACGGTTCATCCGGCCTAGGCGTTGCTCGAAACGGCTTATTGATCGGCTCAGGCCGTAATGGACTGCCAATCGGGATTTGCCGTGCAGGTTGAGGCCATCCTCTCCAGTCTGGTCACAGACCAGGACGCGGATTTCATGCCCCGGCTTCACGAACTCCGGGAAAACAGGGGGGCGATGCCTTTCCACTCGCGTCCCCAGCGCCTTCGCCAGGAAACCGTGAACTCGATCAGCAACAGATGGGTCATTGCAGAAGACCACAGCCTTGCCTTCGGCGTGTGCGCCCAACCAGGCTTTCAGTTCGTCCAGAAGGGTTTGATCTTTATGGTTCTGCTCTGTCCTACCGGCGATTTCCAGTCTTCTCAGGTATGAAATCTCTAGGGGATTCAAACCGGGTTGGTGCAGGGCAGTACGCGCACGATCAGCAACTCGGATGGGGGCCGTCAGGAGGTCGTCGACCCAGGCCAGGTAAGTGTCAGCGTTCAGCACGCTGAATTTATCCGGTGCACGTAGGGTGGCGAAACGATAGTCTTCGAGCACCTCATCTACAGTCGGTTCGGCGTCGTTGGGGCACCAATGGCAACGACTCAGGCCCGCTAGACCGGGGAAAAGCGTAGCAAGGTCCTTGTCGTCCCTGCGATTTCGCAAGACCCGCTGGTGCAGGCGGTAATGGTTTCCGAGGTAAGCCCTCAGGTTGCGAATCCCGGCCTGCTTGGCCTCACCCTCAGGTGGCGCGAGCATCTCAACAAGGGGTTGTAAGTGCTCAATATGAGTAATCAGATCTGGGTCAGGCAAGCCCAGATCCAATAGGCGGCGGAGTACGGTGCGAATCGCAGCGTTGGAATTCTCGGGTGTTAGCGCGGCGTAAAGTCCGCCGATCTTTTCCCGCTCCGCCAACCGGGTCAGAAATTGGTCGATCCCTTCGGGGCCCAGGCGGTAGGCCTCGGGGGATAGCAAATGGAGCATAGCCAGGAAGTTCTTTTCATTGCCGCTGAGGGGCGTTCCGGAGAGCAGGATGACCGCCTTAGCCTGCGCAGCACATTGGGCGAAAGTCTCGAACCTGCGCTTTTCCGACGGCAGATTGGACCAAGCCCAAGGTGCGACCAAGTGAGCCTCGTCCACCGCGAGCAAGGTCGGGTGCCCATTCTGGAGCGCTTGAGGCAAGCCAGTGTGGGCGCAGATTTCGATGAGTGCATCCCCATCTTCCGTGCCCACCAGAAGTTCCCCCAGGTGGAACTTGAGGGTCAATTCCGTGCGCCACTGCTCGACCAACGCCTCCGGAACCGCCACGACTACTCTGGCCAAGCGCTTATATTCCAGCAGGTGCTCCCGGATGATCATTCCGGCTTCGATGGTCTTTCCTAATCCGACTTCGTCAGCCAACAAGTAGCGTGGCACTTGATCCTGCAAGACGCGGCGAACCACTGCTAATTGGTGCGCTTCCAGTTCAACGCTGCTGCTGGGAAGCGAGGAAATGGAACGGCAAGCCGAGCGTTGTTCGATGTAAGCGGCAGCAAAATCCGTGCGCTTCGCGACGAAGAAAGGTGCGTCATTGGAACGGGTGGCCAAAAAATCCTGAGGGGCAAGAGATCCGATTTCCCCGAGATTAAGGCAATAGAGTTCGGCCCACTCACAATTAGCCGATTCCTCCTGACGGAAGACCACCAGATGCTGCCCGGGTTCTACCTCACCGATATACCGGGCTCTTCGCCAGAGGTTGCTGTGTTTGCCCTTGCAATACACCACGGCCTCGGGGAAGAGTTCCGCCGGTTCGAGTTTGGCGATGGGCAAGAATGTAACTCGCGCCTCAGGTCGCAGGGGCGACTCGAAGAAACCAATGGCCACCTGTCCGGTCGTCGTAGGTTCAGATATAACTTTCCCAACACCTTGAAAGGAGGTCGAGCAGACTAAATCGCCGATTTTCAAACCAAACGATTCTCGCGTGAGCATTGTGTCCCCGAATGTCCTTTATTCTTTCATTCTGGGCCATTATGTCAAGAATTTATGTATTTGTAGGCAAGGTGGTTAGCGTCTTAGAAATGCAAGGCTAGTCTAAGTTGGGCTCACCTCCGGTTACCTCAACCCGGCATACCAACTCGGCGCCCACCAGAAGAGCGGACAAATCATAGAAACGCAACTATGGGACACCCTGCGACTTATACTCCACCTTGGGGTGACAGGGCGCCGGTTTAGAGCACCACCCCTTGTCAGATTGAGGTTCTACAGGGATCGTCTAGTTTTTACGGGGAATCTTGTTTGATGTAAAAAAACAATATTAAAGTGATTTTCCTATTACAAATTGTCGAGATTAATTGTGCTTAGGTTAAAACCTATTTGACGATTGGAAAGGAAGATGCCGTTAACTGCGCAAAAGCACTGTGATTGTGAATGCTTTCAAAATTTTCAGCATGGACACTGAACCAGGCCACCTGCGTATTGGCGTGTAGAAGTGCCGCCACATTCCTGGCCATATCTTCCACAAACACCGGCGTATCATACGCCTGCATGGTTACGTACCGTTCGTCATCTCGCTTGAGCAGTGGATACACCGGGGATGAACCCGAGGCCTCGGCCACTGCGATCAATTCCTCGAACCAGATCAAGTGGGGATGCCCCTGCTCGTCAAGGTTGGACTTTACTTCGATGGTAATAACGCCGCGCTGATTGTGGGCGCCATACTCGCTGATCTCCTTGCTGCATGGGCAGAGGCTGGTGACAGGGACCTTCACTCCGACGGTGAAATCAAAGGCATCACCCTTCACCTCACCCCTGAACATGCATTCGTAGTCCATTAGTCCTCTGGCCTTGCTGACTGGAGCCTCCCGCTCCAGGAAGTAGGGAAACCTCAGTTCGACGCGGGCACTTTCGGCATCCAGGCGCTCTCGCATGCGCTTGAGGATGGCGGGTAGGGTGCGCATTGTGACTTCCCCATGGTGCTCGTTGAGCACCTCCAGGAAGCGACTCATGTGGGTCCCTTTGAAGTGGTGTGGCAGGCTGACAGACATGGTGATGTCCGCTACGGTTTGTTGCCGCTGATGAGCTTTGTCCAGGACCACGATGGGATAGCGCAATCCCGTCACACCCACCTGATCCAAGGGAATTCCGCGACTGTCAGGCAGAGATTGGACATCCTTCATGCGGAAGGCCCCTCGTAGATGCACCCTGAAGTGCAGGTTTCCCGCACCAGAAGCTTGGAGAGGCTAGGGAACACAGGCTTGAACCTATCCCAGATCCAAATGGCTAGGTTCTCGCTGGTGGGGTTTTCGAGGCCGTCGATGTCGTTGAGATAGTAGTGGTCCAGTCGGTCCAGGATGGGCTTGAAAGCCTCCTTCACATCTGTGAAATCGACAATCCACCCTTCGGGTTCTCTGGGTTCGCCTTTGACGTAGACCACCACCTGGAAGGAGTGACCATGAAGTCGCCCACATTTGTGACCCTCTTGAACATTCGGGAGTCGGTGGGCCGCCTCGAATGTGAATTCTTTGAATATCTCCATGGGTGCCTTCCTAGGGAATCTTTAGGGTCTTGTGGGTTTGTATGCTAAGGCGCCAGCGGGGGTGCGCCAGGCAGTATCGCAGGGCGGCCAAGGTGTTCTCGACGGCATCTGGCCCGTCTAGGGGTTGAAGCAGGAAGGCCTGAAAGCTTAAATGCTCGAAGCCCTCGGGGGGGAGTCCGACCTGTGGGTAGACAAGTTTTAGTTCGTTCCCACGATCAACCACAAGGGGGGCGCCATATTTGGGACTGATGCATACCCAATCCACGCCTTCGGGTACCGGCAGGGTGCCATTTGATTCGATGGCCACCTCAAACCCGATGGCTTTTAAGGCCGAGATGAGTGCTCTATCCAATTGGAGAAGTGGTTCGCCTCCCGTACAGACCACCAGAGGTTTTCCTTCTCCATCTGGCCAAAGTGAACTAACCCTTTCGGCCAGTTCCAACGGGGTTCGATAGGCCCCACCCTTTGGTCCATTGATTCCCCGGAAATCTGTGTCACACCATCGAGAGCATCCTCCCAGGCCCTTAGAACGGTCGGCCTCGAGGCCGGTCCAAAGGTTGCACCCAGCAAAGCGCAGGAATACCGCGGCCCTGCCTGCATTCAGTCCTTCGCCCTGTAGGGTGTAGTAGATTTCCTTGACCGTGTAGGTCATCCCAGGAGACCTGCCTGGTAGGGGGCCGGGTCACTGAGGCCGTTTTCAGTGAAGCCCTTAATGCGTAACTGGCAGGCATCGCACCGTCCGCAGGCAGCCCCATCGGAACCCGGGTCATAGCAGGTGCTAGTGACGCTGTAATCCACACCTAATTCCAGGCCCTTCGCCACGATCTGGCCTTTGGTGAGCATCAGTAAAGGGGTGTGGATATTAAGTTTCTGCCGTCCCTCCACGCCCTCACGGGTGGCCAGGTCCGCCATGGCCTGGTAAGCCGCGATGTATTCAGGGCGACAGTCGGGGTAACCGCTGTAGTCGAGGGCATTCACACCTATGAAAATATCCTGACTCTTGAGAACCTCTGCCCAGGCTAGAGCGAAGGACAGGAAGATGGTGTTCCGCGCAGGAACATAGGTGATGGGGATACCCTCGCCCATATCTGAGATGGCCCGATCCTTGGGAACCGCCTGGTCGGAGGTAAGTGCAGAACCACCGAACTGCCTCAAGTCGATGTCGACAATGACATGCTGGGCAACCTTATAGTGGCTTGCCACCCGCCGGGCGCAGTCCAACTCATGCTGGTGGCGTTGGCCATAGCGGAATGACATGGCGTAGGGCGTGAACCCCTGCTGAACGGCCATGGCAAGGCAGGTTGTTGAATCCAGGCCTCCACTTAATAGAACAACTGCAGGACGAACTGGGGTGGCGGACATGGACACCTCGAAGATGATCCTCCGAGTGTGACCTGTTTCCGGGGACTAGGAAATGGCGGCCCTCCCATTACAGGTCCTGGGCGGGGGGGGCGATTGGTTCGGTTGGTCGCAGTGAGCGCCTATAGCAGTTTGTTGGGACGGGTCTCACCAAGGGGCAGAGGGCATCAGGGCTAAACTGATAACGCAGGGGTGGATGGATCCATTTTGGTCGGTTGATAGGATTACGGGATGGATTTGGATCACTAGAAAAAGTTCGATCCCCCTGTAATTAGTGCATTCACTTCGCCTCAGAAACGATCGTCTTGGAATGACGCACATCCTCCGCCAAGGCGGTGGCATTCTGTTGGAACTCGAGGTATACGCTTTAATCACTGCCGAGAAGGACACTACTATGGACCAGGACCAGATCATAGCCATCGTAAATGCCTCAGGGGTTACCTACAGGCTTGGGGCCCGGCAGAAGCAGTGGAATCAAGTCCGCTTCTTTGGAAGGGGAACTAATCACAGTTTAAACTTGGGCTATCAATCAGGCGATTTCGTGGCGGACTTTGTTTTCAAGGGTGCAGATAGGACCGCCAGTCTCGAGTTGTGCATGGCTTTCATGACCCGATTTGGTGGAGAAGTTCGTAAGGACAAAACGGTGTTTTGCCGTATGGAACTTCCTTATTTCCGCCAGGAAGAATTGATGGCGGCTATTAGGTCCTACTGGGCTTTGGAGCTATAGTAATTGAGGAGTGAACTATCCCGAAGGATGAATGAAAAAAGAGAATGTAGGAGTGAGGGTTCATTCATTTCTTTGCTAGGCGGGCGCATGAACCTGATGGATATTCTCTGTTCAGTTTCCGCTATGACTTCTCGGATGAGGGCGTAATAAATGGCTTCCCCGGCCCAAACGCCAACCAACCTTGGTATAGATTGGGGGAGGACATAATGGGATCCGCCCTGGTCAAATCTGATCTGCTGGTGAAAAGGCAATATTATCGAAACAATGAGCCTGAGTAACTCCTGGGTGCTTGATCTTTATTCCCGCACTTCTGGAGTCCCATGAAATACGATGCCAAACGAGCCCTTGAACTTCTCCACATCGGCAGTGGAAGGCCCCAAGCGAGTTTTCGGCCTGGCCAGGAGGAGGCGATTCAGCACGTGGTTGAAGGCAAGGGGCGCCTGCTCGTAGTTCAGAAAACAGGTTGGGGCAAGAGCTTTGTCTACTTCATCGCCACGAAATTGTTGAGGGAAGGAGGGGCTGGACCCGCCCTATTGATTTCTCCCCTGCTCTCCTTGATGCGCAATCAGCTCCAGGCTGCCGAGCGGATGGGGGTGCGTGCGCGGTTCATCACTTCGGCCAATGAGGACGAAAGGGCCGAAATTGAAGGCCTTGTAGCTCATGGCTTGGTGGACATCATCCTTGTCTCCCCAGAGCAACTGGCCAACGAGAAGTTTAAGGCCAACGTGCTCGCACCGATCAGTGATAGCGTCTCCTTGATGGTGGTGGATGAAGCACACTGCATTTCCGATTGGGGCCACGATTTCCGTCCGAACTACCGATTGCTGGAGCGCCAAATCAGGCTTCTTCCTCCCAACATGCGTCTGTTGGCGACCACAGCCACTGCCAATGATCGAGTTCTGAAGGACCTTAGTACGGTGCTGGGCCCGAATCTTTATCAATCTCGGGGTGACCTCAGTCGCCCTTCCCTGAAGCTTCAGACCATTCATCTTCCAAATCAGGCAGAGCGCCTAGCATGGCTTGCCGAGCATGTTCCAGCCATGCCCGGGAACGGCATCATTTACGCCCTCACAAAACGTGACGCCGAGCAAGTGGCAGCTTGGCTCAAATCCCGGGGGGTAAAGGTTGAGGCCTATCACTCCGATTCTGTGGATCGTGCGTCTCTAGAGGACGCTCTTCTGGAAAACAAGGTAAAAGCTCTGATTGCAACGACATCGCTTGGCATGGGCTACGACAAACCGGATCTAGGGTTTGTTGTGCACTACCAGGCCCCAGGGTCTGTGGTCGCCTACTATCAGCAGGTGGGTCGGGCGGGCCGAGCTCTTGCTCAGGCCTACGGGGTGCTACTTAGTGGGGATGAGGAAATTGAGATATCCGAATACTTCATTCGGACCGCCTTTCCTACCCGTGAAGAAGTGGAGAAGGTCCTAAAGGCCCTCCATGATGCACCAAATGGGCTAACTATGTCTGGGCTTCAAGCTCAACTCAACCTCAGCAAGGGGACTATTGATAAGACATTGCTTCTGCTGTCCCTGGAATCACCAGCACCCCTCGTCAAGGATGGGAGCAAATGGCAACTCACTGCGGCTAACTTGTCGCATGGCTTTTGGGAGCGGTCCGAACGCCTCACTGCCTTGCGTCGAGATGAGTTTAAGCAAATGCAGGCCTATGTCGCTCTATCTGAAGGCCACATGGCCTTCCTCATCAAGGCTCTGGATGGGAAGCCCGAGTTTGCCCAGGATCCTGGGCTACCAGACCTGCCACGAGTAGCTGACTCTTCCCTGGTCCTGGAGGCCATCGCCTTTCTTCGCAGAACGAACCTGCCGATTGAACCGCGGAAGCAATGGCCTCAAGGAGGGCTCCCGAGATTCGGGCTCAAGAGCAAGAGCACTATCTTGGACGAGGAAAGGGCCGAATTTGGTAAAGCCCTATGCGTCTGGCGCGATGCTGGTTGGGGCGAACAGGTGTTTCAGGGAAAATACCACGACAAATTTTTTTCTGATGAGCTTGTCCAGGCCGCAGTTGACCTGATTCGATTTTGGAAACCGATTGAAGCCCCGACTTGGGTGACCTGCATCCCATCTCTACAGCATCCCGTCCTTGTTCCAGAATTCGCCACACGAGTCGCCCAAAGACTCGGCCTCCCGTTCCATACTGTCCTCATGAAAACCGACCACCGTCCTGCCCAAAAGACGATGAAGAACAGCACTTATCAGGCTCAGAATCTGGATGGCTCCCTCACGCTTAGGGCCGAGAAGTTGCCGGCAGGCCCTGTTCTGCTGTTGGATGACATGGTTGATTCAAGGTGGACCCTGACAGTTGCCGCCTGGCTTCTACGAAAGGGTGGGAGCGGTCCAGTCTTCCCCCTCGTCTTAGCTAAGACTGGAAATGGCGCATGAACCCAACACTGACGCCCAACACCCAGGCAATCCTACTGCTGACGACCCCGCTGTTGACTGGGAGTGGGAGGCCTTCTGAAGACCTGCTAAGCCCTGGTGAATACAAGCGTTTGGCTCTTCGGCTTCGGGAATTTCAACACCAACCCGCTGACATGATGGGCGAGGTGTCTGCGGAGTTGATCAGGGATTGCAACGACCTCCTAGATGTCGAGCGCTTGAAAAGGCTCTTGGGGCGGGGACTCCAACTTAGTCAGGCTGTGGACCGGTGGCAGACACGCGCGATCTGGGTGGTGAGTCGCGCTGATCCGGAATATCCCCGACGCCTGAAGGCCAAATTACGGGAGGATGCTCCAGCAGTCCTATATGGGTGTGGCGATATAGGAATTCTGGACAGGGGAGGCCTTGCAGTCGTTGGCTCCAGGGATGTCAGCGCGGAACTCCTTTCCTATGCCGATATGGTCGGGCGATTGTGTGCGGACGCTGACCAGGTGCTGGTCTCCGGAGGTGCGAAAGGGATCGACCTGGCTTCCATGCGAGGAGCTCTCGAAGCCGAAGGCCGATCCGTCGGCATCCTGGCAGACAGCCTTGAACGGGCAGCATTGGCAAGGGAGAACCGAGCCTTTCTTATGGATGAGCGGCTTGTGCTGGTAAGTCCCTATGATCCGAGTGCCGGATTCAATGTTGGCCATGCCATGCAGCGAAACAAGTTGATCTATGCCTTCGCGGACGCAGCACTGGTTGTGAATTCTGATTTCCAAAAGGGTGGTACCTGGACTGGCGCTGTGGAGCAATTGGATAAGCTGCGCTTAGTACCCGTTTATGTCCGTCCACCAAGGGCTGGTGAAAAGGGCATGGAGGCGCTACGCCGAAAGGGGGCTCGCCTGTGGCCGGTTCACATGAAGCCCGATGAACTGACTGTCCTGCTCGCAGATAACGCCATAGCCCAAAGCCCGGTTGGGGAACTACTGGGACTGCCATTTGTTGAGGGAATCCACCCCCCCCTTCTGCCTGTAGACGTTCCCGATCAGGTTCAGACTCCTGCCATGGAGCCTGAACCCAAGGATTCGGTATTGCCCATAGCGGGGAGTCTCCAGGCCCACCCCGAGTCGCCTCAGGAAATACTTTTCGGGGTTGTGCGGAAACTTGCTCAGGGCATGGCAGCGCCCGTTGACGAGACAGTCCTGGTCGATCAACTGGGACTCCACAAGGGCCAGGCGAAACTCTGGTTGGGTCGCCTTGTCCAAGAAGGCATTGTGAAAAAGAGTGTCAAAAAGCGGGGGAAAAGCCCCAAGGCAACTGCCGGTCAGGAGTCGTCCGTCAGTGACCAATTGTGACAATTAGCTCTATAAAATGAAGAAAATACAACACCTTATCGGGTTAATGCCCCCTTCTCATCGCCCACCGAATTGAAGAATGCCTTCGGGTGTTTCTACGGTCTGCCATTCCGCTCAACCTAGGCGAGCACTGGTTTCGACCCGAGCGAGACATAGTGCTTCCCTTAGCCATTGCTGGATCGCTGCCCGAAGCATCAACTGAAGGCCTCGAATTCAATGCCATCCTCCCGGCCTGCATGAACGATAGGATCGTTCAGTTGAGACCCCCCGGTGCCGGTATCGAGGATCTTGTTAAACAGCGTCCACTTGATGTGAATGAAATGGCCCTCTTCCATGTGCATCAAGGGCGGTGGAGTATCCGTTCCTCAGTTTCAACGGGACCGGGAACCAGGAACGTGACTGAACAACCGACTCCCTGGCTGACTCTGGAGTTGGCCATGTGCCACCTCTTACCGCTTAGTGGGGACTCAGG
>Ga0118677_10015739_pt1 | contig 10470 bp, 8 predicted proteins | sample AliMusrvi5mmetaG_FD_86154 | JGI IMG/M metagenome (GOLD analysis project Ga0118677, IMG submission 86154)
GATCATGTGTGTGGGAAGCCTTTTTGCAAATACATTATTTCTACCAGGTATTATGCCTAAAGCATTTGACTCGACTCATTGGACTATCGGGAAAGAGATGATCTGGAATGTCTGGCTTTTCAGTAATTTGTTTACCATTCTCACTTTGATGGCCTGGTTTGTGAATGAAATTCAGTTTACCGATTTGCCCGTTTTCCGAACTGGTGCACTGGCACTTCTTCCGCTTGTCCTTCTAAACCTGATTAACTATAATCACTCCCTTAAGGATAAAATGGTAAGTGTTCTTGACAATAGCCGCCGACACTGGTTTGGGGATGAAAAACCTGAATTGACAAAAAAACCTGATCTGTACATTACTGCAGAGAATGGGAAGGATGTGTTTTCTGCTCTTCTTGATAATATTCTTGTGTTTCACTCTTCCGGCAATTATGTTGAGATTTTCATTGTTGAAAAAGATGTTTGCAGGAAGAAGCTGTTTCGGCAATCTTTCGCAGTAGTGGAACAATACATGAGTGAGAAACCTGGATTTATTAAATGTCATCGTTGCTGGATCGTTAATCTTGAAAAAATCGAAGCCTTAACCGGGAATTCCAAAGGTTATTTTCTCGAGATAAATAAACTTGGATTTAGTATACCCATCTCCCGGAATAACATCTCGACATTTCGAAGTTTGATGGAAAAGAGAATGTCTTAATCTGCAACACGACTGAGATATTTTCGTTTCAACTTCGCAGTTCGTCCCTGGTGCAAATGCATTTCGTCCCAAAATCGAGTATTTGTGCCCTTTTTATGCAGAATAAACCATTTTTTAATTTTGAATACCATTAGTGATTATCATTGTGCTGTTTTTAAAATTAGAATGGGGGGAGAACCCTGTTTTTCAATTTTTGATTATAAATTTAAAATCGGGGCAATAAAATGAAAAATCTGAATATTGGAGGTTTGAATATTACCCTCCCTATTATTCAAGGGGGAATGGGAGTAGGAATATCTTTATCCGGGCTCGCCTCGGCAGTTGCTAATGAAGGCGGTGTAGGTGTTATCTCCCCTGCCGGGATTGGCTTCCTCTATAAGCAGCATTCAGCCGATTACCTTGAGAATTGCATCTATGGTTTGACTGAAGAGATCAGGAAAACCAGAGCTAACAGTAAAGGTATTATTGGAGTTAATATTATGGTTGCCCTCTCCAATTATGTCGATTTGGTTAAGACTTCCATAAAAGAAGGTGTAGATATCATCTTTTCAGGGGCAGGCCTACCACTTGATTTGCCTAAATATCTTACAGAAGGTTCCAAAACAAGGCTGGTGCCGATCGTCTCCTCTGCGCGTGGTGCGGCATTAATCTGTAACAAGTGGAAAGCAAACTACGATTATCTTCCTGATGCAATTGTTGTTGAAGGGCCTAAAGCCGGGGGGCATCTGGGATTTAAGGTAGAACAGCTGGAAGACGAAGACTACCGGCTTGAAAAACTCATTCCGGAAGTTTTAGCTGTAGCCAATGAAATCGGCCAAAAGCATGGTTGTATTATACCGGTTATTGCCGCAGGCGGAATATATACTGGTGAAGATATTGATAAATTTCTTGAAATGGGGGCTGCTGGCGTTCAGATGGGCACCCGATTTGTTACAACAGTTGAATGTGACGCCTCCGATAAATTTAAACAGGCTTATATCTCAGCGGGCAAGCACGATGTTCGAATTATTAAAAGTCCGGTTGGAATGCCTGGAAGAGCTATTTCAAGTTCTTTTTTGGATGAGGTTGAGGCCGGCACCAAACAACCAAAATTTTGTCCTGTAAATTGTATCAAAACCTGCGATATTAGTACTGCACCCTATTGTATAATTGCTTCGCTTTCTGCGGCACTTAAAGGGAACTTCAAACATGGCTATGCTTTTGCCGGGAGCAATGTATGGCGTACTGATAAAATTATTACAGTTAAGGAATTGTTTGCGACATTGCTCGAGGAATTTAATGAATATAAGAGCAAACTTAGCCTGGTGTTGGCCTAGAAAAATCATTACCTCAAATTGCATTATAAAAGGTGAGCAGCTAAACTGTTCATCTTTTTTTTTATTTTTGACCTTTATATTTTCAGATTTCCAATAATATTAGCTTTTAAACCATTTACACAGCTTTCATTTATGAGCATAGTGAAAAGGTAAAAGCTCAAATGTACCTTAAAAAAAAGTGATGAATTATTTAAGTTTAGGATTAAAAAGAATTTTCCTGTTCTTGTTTCTTTTCGTATTCGTGCAGATCGCCTCCACTGCACAGGATGTTCAATCGCAAGCTATTAAGTTTGGTCGTGTACTGAATTTAATTGATAATTTTTATGTAGATACGACAAATATAAATAAGTTGACGGAACATGCTATTACAGAGGTTCTTTCGTCACTGGATCCTCATTCTGTCTATATTTCAAAGGATGAGGTTGCTGAGATGAATCAACCGCTCGAAGGGAACTTTGAAGGTATTGGGATCTCCTTTAATATTTTTCAGGACACTTTAATGGTAATGACAACAATACCAGGAGGCCCCTCCGAGCTCGTAGGTCTTAGGCCCGGAGACAGGATTGTCAAGGTAAACGAGAAGAATATTGTAGGTATTGGTCTTAAAAACCAGGATGTTTTTAAACTATTGAGGGGAGACAAAGGGACAAAGGTAAATCTTGTAATTATCCGCAAGAGGGAAAAGGGGCCACTCGATTTTACAATCATAAGGGATAAAATACCAATTTTCAGCGTTGATGCCGCTTTTCTTCTCAATAAGGAAACCGCCTACATCAAGCTCAATAAATTTGCAGCAACAACAATCGCCGAATATAAAGACGCGATGAAATCTCTAAATAGTAAGGCTAAAGTTAAAAATCTCGTTCTCGATTTGCGCGGCAATGGCGGAGGATTCCTTGGGGCAGCCTATGATCTGGCTAACCAATTTTTGGAGGAGAAGAAGCTGATTGTCTATACAGAAGGTACCCATAGCCCGCGAAGAGACTATATTTCAGCTACACGCGGTGATTTTATTCAGGGGAATCTTATTATACTTATCGATGAAGGGTCGGCCTCAGCATCTGAAATTGTATCAGGCGCTATTCAGGATTGGGACAGAGGTGTGCTCATCGGAAGGCGTTCGTTTGGGAAAGGGCTCGTTCAGCAACCATTTCCACTCAACGATGGATCCATTATCAGACTGACAACTGCCCATTATTATACCCCATCCGGCAGAAATATTCAAAAACCTTATAAGGACGATATTAAGAATTACAGGAATGATTACCTGACCCGACTTGAGCGTGGAGAGATGTATAGCAAAGACAGTATATCCTTCCCTGATTCAATGATGGTTAAAACCTTGGTTACCAAGCGTAAAGTTTATGCAGGTGGAGGCATTATGCCCGATATTTTTATTCCGATGGATACTTCGATGTATTACCGGTATTTTAATAATCTGATCCGAAAAAATGTCTTATTCCCTTATGTTGTCGGGTTCATTGATAAAAATCGTGACCAGCTCAAGGCAAAATATAAAACATTCGATGATTTTAAGCAAAATTTCCATGTTACTGATCAAATGATGGAAGATTTGATTAAAGCCGGAGAAGCTGAAAAGATAAAACGAGATAATGAAAGTCTGAAAATTTCGGGAATCATTATTGCCAGACAAATCAGAGCATTTGTTGCAAGGGAGATCTTTGAAACCGGCGCCTTCTATCAAATTATGACAGAAGAGGACAAGGAGGTTGAAAAAGCCCTTGAAATACTGGCTGACCAGCATGCATTCAATCGCTACTTAAATAAATAATCCTTCTTTTGTTTGAACTGGAGATGTGCCTAATTTATTAACTATGAAGAGTTTTCTTGATTGGGCCCTTTCAAATAAAATAGAATTAGCCGGAACAGTTTTCGGGTTAATATATATATGGTTTTCAGTTCGTCAGAGTTTAAATACCTGGCCAGCCGGAATAATCACTTCTGTTCTTTATTGTTATGTCTTTTTCTGCACAAGACTATATGCAGGAATGGCTCTTCAGTTTTATTATGTATTCATTAGTTGTTATGGTTGGTGGAGCTGGAAACATGGCGCTAATAATGATGGTGAAGGGGATATGCTTAGGGTTAGTAACTCCCCGGTTGTGCTGTGGATCAGGCTTTTAATATTAAATACATTTCTCACCGCCCTGATGTATGCTATTTTAAGAAAATACACAGATTCTACTGTCCCATTCGGGGATGCTCTTACAACTTCACTAAGTATTATTGCAACCTGGATGCTGGCCCGAAAGAAGCTTGAGAATTGGATTATTTGGATCGTTGCAGATCTGATCTCAATTGGTTTGTATATGTATCAGGCACTATATTTTACAGTTTTTCTATTTTTAATTTATACTTTGATGGCTGTGATTGGTTATTATGAATGGCAAAAGGAGCCGGTTAAGGTGCAATGTTAGATCAAACTATCAGACGTGTGGTAATCACAGGGCCGGAGTCAACCGGAAAGAGTGTTTTGGCTCAGGCACTGGCTGAAAAATATAATACACAATGGATTCCTGAGTATGCACGGGAGTATGTTCAAAACCTGGATCGCCCTTACAATTATGACGATGTTGTTCAGATTGCCAAACATCAGATCCGGCAGGAGGAAACAATGGCATTGAAGGTTCGTCCTGGCGGGATATTATTTTTTGATACATGGCTTATTATAACAAAAGTTTGGTTCGAAGTGGTTTTTGGGAAATGTCCCGAATGGATCTCCACCCACCTCCGCTCCTCGAAAATTGACCTTTTTCTAGTCTGCAGTACCGATTTGCCCTGGATTGCAGATCAGGTAAGGGAAAATGGGGGAGAGAAAAGGGAGGAACTGTTGGAAATTTATTGCCGGGAGATCGGTTCATTCGGTTTTAAGTTTGAAATTATTGGAGGGATAGGCAGTATCCGGACGGAAAATGCAATAAAGGCATTATCTGCCCATGGAATGAACCTTCCATCTGTTCAGGTTGTTTAATAATTTTGTATATTAGCTTAATTCATGTACTACAATTAAATATAGCAATGAAAATTTTAAATAGCATACTTGAATTGGTTGGGCGCACCCCTATGGTTCGGTTAAACCGGATGACAGAGGGGCTGAATTGCGAGATTATCGTAAAGCTTGAATCTCAGAATCCTGCAGGATCCGTAAAAGACAGAATTGGATTTGCGATGATTGAAGATGCAGAAAAGAGAGGGCTGATAAATAGGGACACTGTTATTATCGAACCGACAAGTGGGAATACCGGTGTAGGGCTCGCATTTGTTTGTGCGGCAAAAGGCTACCAGCTTAAGATTGTAATGCCTGATTCTGTCAGTGTTGAGCGGAGAATGATCGTTCAGGCTTATGGGGGAGAAGTAATTCTTACACCAGGAAAAGAGGGGATGAAGGGTGCGATCGCAAAAGCGGAAGAACTAAAATCGAGTATTCCAGGAAGTTTTATTCCCATGCAGTTTAATAACCTTGCTAATCCTGAAATTCACCGTAAGACAACTGCACTTGAAATCTGGGAAGATACTGATGGTAAAGTAGATATTTTTGTTGCAGGTGCGGGAACCGGAGGAACAATAACCGGCGTATCAGAGGTGATTAAAGCGATGAAGCCTTCATTCTTTTCCGTAGTTGTTGAGCCTGCGGATTCTCCTGTTTTGTCAGGCGGCACGGCGGGTCCGCACAAGATTCAGGGAATTGGTGCAGGGTTTATTCCGCAGGTTTTAAATACTGCCTGTTATGATGAAATTATACAGGTTTCTGCCGCTGATGCATTTGAAACAGTGCGTAAACTCGCCAGTATGGAAGGCATTTTTTGTGGGATTTCTGCTGGTGGAAATGTTTTTGCTGCACTTCAGATGGCAAAAAGAGATGAAAACAAGGGAAAAATGATCGTTACCATAATTTGTGATACCGGTGAACGTTATCTGAGTACTCCATTATTTGCTTATGACAATGAATAATAACGAGATTTTAGATCAGGATGCCTGGACCGCCTCTACGGTCAGGTCGCTGGTTGATTCCAGCTCATTTGATATTCTGGTCCACAGGCACCGGACGGGTGAGTCGATGCCATCAACAAAGAAATTAAGGACCATTGTCGAGCGGGTGCGACAGATTATTTTCCCCGGTTTTTTTGGGGAGATAAATCTCAAATCTGATACACTATCCTATTATATGGGTGTGCTTGTCGATGAAGTCTATGAGATGATGGCTGATCAGATTTTTTCAGGATTATGTTTTATTTGTGAAGGTGAAGCTGATCGTGATCTTGGAGGCAAGAGGGAGAGAGCAGAAAAAATTGCATTCGATTTCGTTAATGGATTGTCGGAACTTCGGCGATTACTGATTACCGATGTGAATGCGGCTTATCTTGGTGATCCAGCTGCAAATAGTGTGGGAGAGGTTATCTTCTGTTATCCTGCCATCCGGGCTATTTCGAGCTACAGGATTGCACACAGCCTGTTTGCGTTAGGAGTCCCTCTGATTCCACGTATAATCACTGAAATGGCTCACTCCGAAACAGGGATAGATATCAATCCGGAAGCTGTAATTGGTGAATATTTTACAATAGATCATGGTACAGGGGTTGTAATCGGATCGACAAGTGTGATTGGTAATAATGTCAAACTCTTTCAGGGGGTTACTCTTGGTGCAAAAAGTTTTCCACTCGATGAGAATGGGAATCCGGTCAAAGGGATTCCAAGACACCCCATCGTGGAGAATAACGTGATCATCTATTCCAATGCAACAATCCTTGGACGGATAACGATCGGCCACGATTCTGTCATCGGAGGAAATATTTGGGTGACCAGTAATCTTGCACCATATTCGAGAGTTGTTCAGACAAAGAACAGGAGCACCGATTTTTTTCATGGAGGGGGGATCTAATCGGCTATTTTAATCCGCAGAATAGAACTACTTTTGTTGTCGCAAGTTTTAATCTCACAGGGAGCAAAATTTGCTGACCGGCAACGACCATCGTTGTCTTAAATCAATTAAGTAAAAGTAGTATTTGTGAGTAAGTTTAAAATAGTTGCCAAAACATTCGCAGGACTGGAAAACGTTCTGGCAGAAGAGATAAAGGCATTAGGTGGTGAATCGGTTACCGTTGAAAGACGTGCGGTATCCTTTGTCGGGGATCAGGCGCTAATGTACAAGGCTAATTTTCATCTTCGGACAGCCTTGAAAGTTCTTAAGCCGATTGCAGAGTTTGAGGTTACCAAAAGGGATGAACTTTATGATCAGGCGAAAAAGGTAGCCTGGAACAAATACCTGGCATTGGGAAAGTCTTTTGCTATCGATAGCACCGTACAGTCCGAAATGTTTGTCAACACAATGTATGCTTCGCTAAAGGTAAAAGATGCCATTGTTGATCAGTTTCGTGAAGCTACCGGAAAGCGTCCTTCGGTTAATGCTGAAAATCCCGATGTGCGGATTAATATTTACCTGATGGGGAACCATTGTATCCTCTCCCTGGACAGTTCCGGAGAGTCGCTTCATAAGCGTGGTTACCGGATCGGGCAAGGGGATGCACCGATTAATGAGGTCCTTGCTGCAGGAATGATCCTGCTGACTGGTTGGCATGGCGAAAAGGATTTTATCGACCCGATGTGCGGATCTGGTACCTTATTGATTGAAGCGGCGCTGATTGCGAAAGGAATACCCCCCGGAATGTACCGCAAATCATTTGGCTTTGAACTTTGGCCTGATTTTAACGAGTCCCTGTTTACCGAGATATGTAATGGCGAATATGAGAAGGAGATCGGGTGTAAAATTATCGGTTCAGATATTTCAATAAAAGACATTACCATTGCAAAGGCAAATATAAAGAGCGCCAGCCTGACTAAGGTTATCGATCTGAAAGTAGAGGATATTATTCAACTGGAAGCCCCTTCTTCAAGTGGTATTATTATTACAAATCCACCGTATGGAGAACGGATGAAACCTCAGTCTATCATTGAATTATACACTGCGATCGGAAATACACTCAAAAATAAATTTACAGGCTATGAAGCGTGGATTATCTCCAGCTCACTGGATGGTCTGAAGAGTGTTGGCTTAAAGCCGGCTAAAAAAATAGATCTTTTTAACGGTGCATTAGCTTGTAGTTACCGATGCTATGAATTGTTCCAGGGTTCGCACAAACAGGCAGTGATTATAAAGAAACGGTTGGTTTAGATCCTTTATAAACCTATTGATAAGGTATTTCCTGCGGTTTTCCTCCCAGTAAATCATCAAACCTGGCTTTTGGTTGTCCGAAAACATTAAAGATGGTGGGCGTACTGTTGTGTGGTGCTATTGGAATCCAGCTTAACCGGATTTCCAGAACATTAAACACGAGCGACTCATTGTGAATGCGAATTCCAGCTCCAATTCCACCTATGAATTTGTCATTCATGATTTTACTTATATTATCCGAAAGGCATGCTGCATCAGCAAAGAAGTAGTGAGCGAAACGGAAACCTGATTTTTCCCATCCCCAAAACCGAACTGATTCGATATTGATTTTGAAACGGTTAGTCCCCATTGTTTTCAATGAGAAGTAGTCTCGAACCCCAAATCTGTTGTTAGCCATCAGATACTCCTCCTGAAAACGATTTATACCGCTCAGAAGTTCCATATTGACAAAAAACCGATAGGGATGTCTGTTGAGGTAAACAAAATTTGAAAAGTAATTACTCCGGATGACTAAAGCGCCTTGTTCAAGCCTGGAATCCGATAAGTATCCGCCAAGTCCAAACTGCCACTTAAAGTAGGCGCCTCCCGGGAGAATATTGGCTTTTGAATAGTTAAAATGGAAATAGGGTCTCGATCGGTTTGACTCCATATCAACTCCTGCTGCCATTTCAGCGTATCTTCCGTATGGAATATCCTCGGTGATTCCGTATCCGTAGATCTGATTATTCTTGAACAGATCCCGTTTGCTTATTCCAATGGCGCCCATAACAAAATCGTGATTTCGAAATAGGCTGTTGGCGAATTGATTGCCTTGATTGTGGAAATAATTCTGATGAAAATATCTCCCTGCAATAATTATATTTCCCAATGAGGAGTAGCTGATATTATTTTTTAACCGCTCACCATACCAGATATCCGAATTTAAATAGGAAACGGCACTATCTAACCTGGTATAGGAATATGGAGTTAGGTAATGGTCCGATAACGCTCTTTCGATGGCCACCCCACCAGCCCAGTCTTCTTTGGAGGCAATAAAACGCTTCTCAATGAAACTATTCCACCCTTTTTTTCGATAATCGTTTGTGTATCCTATGCCTGTGCTAATGAACTTACGGTCCAGATCGCTGATTTGATACTTAAAACCGCCTCCCCACCTGTTTTGTTCCGTTGGATTGTAGTTTAGCAGGGCAGAGAATTGGTGTCCTAAACCAAACATATTCTGATTGGATATTTCCCAGTCAGTTGAGTTTGTATTTACATTCCCACTGATGCCGTATTCAAACCGTTCTTTGATAATTACAACAACATCAACACTCCCTTCATCTGCTTTTTGATTCGAAAGGGTGATGGCAACATCCTGTATATAAGGTAAATCCCGGATGAATTTTTCATTTTCTGCCATTAGTTGGGGATTAATACATTCTCCCGGATTGAAAAGCAATTGATTACGAAGCTTTCGTTCGACAGTTTTCATATGCATAGCATTGCCGGATTTTTCAAACCATCCCGATGCAGCTCTTAGGGTGTCGAGTAACGTGGGGCCAAAAACATTAAGTTGAAGAATCCGAATATTCCCGATTTCCTTGCCGGCAAAAGGGGCAAAATAACGGGTGCTGCTAACACCCATTTGTCCTTTGGAGGGGTGGTTGTCCCTGACAATCAACGAAAAAAAATTGCGGGTCAAAAAATTATTTCCACCCTTGCTTTTAAGATTTGTCAGACCATTTGTGTATAAAAGGTCGAGGTTTCTGTCACTTGATTTTCTGATTGTATCGCCGGTAATCTCCTTCGTTTTTAAACAGGTGTAACGTGGTGTGATGAATTCGGTATAGGGTGCGGCATAGGCGAGCAGGCTATCAGGTGAATATGGATTTTGTTTGTTATTTTGAATTCGGTTATTTTCCACCAAAGATAAATATCCGGTAGCTATTGCCACTGTGACTTTCGCAGATGCAATATAGCCGGAAACGAATACCATCAGGATGGTGAAGAGTCCATATTTAGCCAGACGGATAATCAAGGAGTAATATAATTTCAAATAAAATTGGATGATCTTATATGTTTACAATGCATTAAATGGTCAATGCCTTAATAATTTAATTCCTGATTCAAATTGTTTTAACACTAGTTTATTCTGAACCTTTGTTAATGATTTGTTAACGGTTTACTAAAGGCAAAGTTATTATTTAATGGAAAAATTCAGAACTAATATGCTAAATTGGCGGTTATATTTTTAATCCTTTTATTTCAAATAGTATTTAATTGATTTA